>Ga0272441_10001029_pt1 | contig 60206 bp, 52 predicted proteins | sample SSMProp6N_FD_193582 | JGI IMG/M metagenome (GOLD analysis project Ga0272441, IMG submission 193582) | Marine sediment archaeal communities from Little Sippewissett salt marsh, Falmouth, MA, United States - SSM-Prop-6N | ecosystem: Environmental > Aquatic > Marine > Wetlands > Sediment ...
CCGCTCAGAAAAAAGCACATTAAAACAGTTAAGATAAAATATATATTTTTCCATTTCATTTTTTTATACCTATTTTTAAATATTTTTTCTTTTTTTCGAAGTTCTGTCTTTATTTTATTATTAAATCATTAATTAATCCAGTATTCATCTGGGGATTTTCAAAACAAAGAACTGTTTCTGATAGTCTGGCAGTTTTCCATTTTTTACTCTTTGAAGAGATATATTTTTAGGTAAGCACTCTCTTCGCTTCCATAGGCATAAAGAGGTAAACAATTAATTTGTAATTCCTGACCTTCAATCCAAAACAAGGCTGAATCCTGATGGAAAATATTTCCGTTTACCTTAATTTTTATTTGCGAAGTATCTTGTATTTCTTCCGGTAAAAAAATAGTTAAAATAATTCGTTGAAAAATATTGGGAATATCCGCATTAGACCTCCTGCTTACCCCAACCTGGTAACCATGCGGATAGACTAATTGGTCTACGTCTTCAGTTCCGTAACCGTTGTAATACAAACTAACTTTGTTTTTTTCCTGTTTGGGCTGATAGCTCAATTCTGCTTCCGAGTCCAAAGCAATGCTGGTTATTTTATCCACTTCGGCATCTTTTTTACTGATTTTTACAATAGAAAGAATATTGTCAATTTCGAGTGGAACAGAGGGCGGATTGGAAAACATTTGGACATCAATAAATTGGAATAGGTTTGAAACTTTATAGGGTTCCATTGGATAATCAACCCATAATTTTTCTTCATCTAAAATAGTCAGGGGCAATCCAATCGTATCTCCGATTAGATGAAGATGGTCAAAAACTGAATGAGACAGTGAATTTGCATCATTCAGGACCATTAATTTATCTTCCAAAGGCACTTCCGAACCATTTTCATCTTCGGCTTTGATAGATACTTTTAAAGTTGATAATCGATAAATCTCCGGTGGTATAGTTCCTCGAACAACCAGGTTATCTACCGGGGTAGAACTTAAACGATAAATTTTATGATTAAAAGTCCCAACCAATAAAGAATTCTGAAAAGGAATAATATCTGAAATTTTAGCTGCCATTTGGGGTGAACTGAGATAAGTCTGTGTTTTGTAAATATCGCAAATATCAATATTATCATCCATATTTTTCTTTGCTTCATCTTGAGGAGTAGCAAATTCTCTGTACCAAAACGGTTTTCCATCTTCCAGATTAACAGCTAATAACTGGTGATCACGATTAATGAAGTAGGTATATCCCTGATTTTGGTCACCTAAAATAATTGGAGATTTAGAATTCCATATAGGAAAAGAATCAGAAAAATGTGAAATTGATCTTTGATCAATATTTCTGGAAACTTCTTTAGGGGAAGACCAGAGAATATTGCCTTCGCTATCAAAGCACTGCAATGGATTTCCTGCCAGCATTCGATTTTCGAATTGTGCCATGAGATTTTTTAATCCCTCAATTTCTTCCACCTGCCCGGTCAGGATATTCACTCTTTTTTCATCAGAATAAATCAAGTTATGAAAACGAAATGCATTTCCATGTAACCAATGTAGTCTATCGATTTCTTCTCCGTCAAGTGAATAGATACGCTGTCCGGCTAATATTTGTTGACCCAAAATAAAAGCTTCTCCCCTGTTTTTTTCTTCCTGTTGCCACAATAATTCCGGAACATCCATTGCATCATTAAAACGGTAGAGGGTCAGCGGCCAGGCTGCCAACAGGTATTGCCCATTGTAGTCAAGACATCGGATTTGATGAGACAAATAATCGTTATTTTTTCCGTAAATCGTTGGGAAAAACTCCTCCTGACTGGTCCATAATAAATTCCCTTCCTGGGTATCCAGTAATTTTAGATGATTTTCAGCACAAAATATCAACATCTTTTCATCAACACTTCCCGAATGGACCAACATCAGGGAAGCAAAATCGATGGGATGACCATCAAAACCATCCAAAGTGTATTGCTTTATTCCATCAGCATGATATTTTTCCAGCTTTCCCTCGGTGGTAAGCACAAAGAAATCCTCTTCATTACAGACCATGGCAACAGGAATCCCCGAAGTCTCTATAGTCCAATCGGTAATTAAGGGTGGTATTAAAGAAACATTTTTCCAATAACTCCGGGTTGTGTCTCCTCCCCGGGTGTACCATGGCTTTTCAGAATTATCCTCTAGATTGAAACTATCAAGAATAACAGAATTATTATTCCAATTGGATTCAAATGGATTGTGTTCCTGATTGATGATGATTTCCAGGTAATAATCTCCTGCAGGTACATAGTATAAATTCAAATCATCTATACCCGCTGCTTTACCTTCCAGACTACCGATGGATTCCATAATTCCGGAATATATTTTCACTTCATAACCTTCTCCATTTTTAATCCAGATATCATAATTTATTGGTCCCCATTCAAGATTATAAGATTCTTCAGGAAACAATGACCGCCATATTTCCGCAATCGAAAAATCATTGGAGATTTCCTTGAAAAAGAAATATAAATCCAGATTACGGTAATCATCAATATTAAAGTGGGCATTTTCGATAGAAAAATCAGGTCTTGCCAATTCCGGTGAAATGACAAACTCCATTTCCTGTTGAATGGAATTATTCTCCTGGTCCATTTCCTGATTTAGAGATGTCACCTGGCATCGGCAAAGATGTTTTCCGGGCAAATAAACCGCCACTTCTCCTTCTTCGATTCCGTCTACTGTATCCATGGAAAAAAACTCTTCTATATTGAAGAAACTACTTGCCTGTGAAGCAATGTCTTCCAACTCTTCGCTCCAAATCAGTTCATCTTCCGAGAAATCCAAATCATCGTTTCGGTCTATAAAAAATTTAATTTCAAGCGGAGGAAGCGTTGCATCATTCTCCTGAGAAGCATAATCTATGCTGCCGTAATTAGTCACCCAGAACTTCAACTGTGATGAACGACCGGGAAAATACAGCTGACCGGGATAATTAGATGTATTTAAAGGGAAGCATTGAGGTAATTGCCAGCCTATTTCAAATTCATATCCTGATTCGATCCGGGTAGGACAATTATCCCAGGAAACACCCTCGTCCGGCTCATTAAAGATTTCATAATATTTTAGGAAAGGCAGCAATTCTAATAAATCACTTTTTTCCTCTTCTGCATCATCCTCCTGTGTGCCATGGGATATTTTGTCATCGATGTTACTTATAACACTATTTATCTTATCAATTGCCTCATCCAGCTGGTTGACAATGGCAAATTCTTTGATAGATTCATTGTCATTAAAATAGGAAGCATCTTCTGCAAAGGAAAGAATAGCATCAATTTTTTCTTCAATGGTTTCTGAAGAGATTTCAGGATCAACTTTTAGCCAAACTTCATAATCTCCCGAATCAGAAAAAGTATGAGAGAATTCCGAGGCCATATTATTGATGACTTCTTCATTTTTGATATTCCATTCAAATGAATTACTTATCCCCTCTTCTTCCGGTAAATCATCACCATTCACATTCCAGGTCATAGCAGATTCCATTTGAGTTGATGTCCAGGGACCTGCCTGAGCAATGTTCCGGAAGAAAAGTGGATATACTGATAGATGGCTTTGCGAAATAGCATTGGTTGTGGACATAACCGGCCCTACTGAGGAGTCCTGAAGAGGAATTTCTGTTTCTATTCCAAATTCTATCTTTTCAAAATGGTCAACGCCAAAATCCATTGCACGCACAGCAATATTCCCTTCCCAGGAAAGAGCCAGATCAGGCAAGGCATGACTGTTCATATTTATTGTCACTTCTTCTCCGGCATTATTTCTTGCAATTATAGCACTATTGTAATGTTCGCTATTTAGAAAATCCCAGGGATTTAATTCCTGTTCAGAATTTATGCCGGCAATCTCAATTTCCCTCATCTGTATCTCCGAATGATTAAAATTCGGATCCGGATAATATAAACGGATAAAAAAACGGCCTCGTACCCGGGATGTGGCATTGATTGTATCAGATGATGTATCCTGCAGTTGAATTAAAAATTTATAAGGTATATTAATACTGGTAAAGCTTTTATTAACACAGACGACTTTTTGCTGTAATCCTGTTGTATTGGACGCTTCCGGTGACATAAATGAAAAACCGGTTGATTCCTGCGTTGTTCCGGAAGGTTGAGAATTACCGAGAGGTTCCACTCGAAGGATAAAGTGTTTATCAGAAACAGGGTCATAATATTTCTTAAATAATCTGTCCGGTGGTGTGGCAGGCGTATCAGATACTGTACCGGCTTGCGCTTCTAAATATCGAACCAGACTTTCATATTCCACAATTAACCAGTATTCCATTGCTAAAAATATTAAGGTACCTAAAGGATGAAGGTTTCCAAAACCAGCCAGAGATTCTGCCATATCATCATACAAGTTCCATATATTGGAATTATCTGCCTGTCCTTTTAAAAAATTCTCCAGTAGTAATTTTTTCATAGGGTCCTGAAAATAATTTCCTGGTATTTGGGAAGAATCAATAGTTCCGGAAAAACCAACATCGCTTCTGCTCTCCACCTGAAAAAGGCAATCTTCAGATAGAGGTTGAGAAACGGTCTGGTTATTGATCTGAAAATATAAGGTTTTATCATATTTCTGCCAGAGAGAGGAAGGTTTTTGACCAGCAATAAATAAATCAACCGAATAATTTAAATCATCTTTTCCGGGAAGCATATTTTTCCACTCGGATAAACTTATATCAAAATAATATTTTTCTTCATCTAGAAATTCGTTATAACCATAAACCGACCAAAGTTCTTTTGGCCTAGGCATTTTAAATGTATTTTTATCATTAAGGTATATTGGACGCCATTCCTGATCATCTGAATTGTAACCATTAGTTAGCTCAGATACCAGGGTACCCAAAGAAGCATTGTCATGATAATCAATCTGCACGCCTGGTAGAGTTGAGGCAATAATATTAACAGCGATAACAAAAAAAATAAAAATAACTAAAAAAGTCAAAAGGAGTGATTTTTTCATAATTTTCTCCATGAATATTAATAATATTGGAAGCAAATGAGTTCTACTTATTTCTTAAAATCATTGGTTGGGATTAAGTAAGGCAATTCCATCATAGGGTGTCCCTATCCAGATATTTCCATCATTTGAAGCAAAAAGAGATAATATTCTATCATCCGGAAGATTTTCCTTTTCAGTATAATTATACCATTGTTCTCCGGTCAGGTGAGATAGGCCTTTGGCTGTCCCGAACCATAGTGAACCATCAGGAGCGACCGTAACCACCATGACTTTTGAAGCAACCAAACCATCATCGATGGTAAAAGTTTTCCATTTTTGACCGTCAAAACAGGACACTCCATTATGGGTAGCCATCCATGCCCTACCATCTTGGTCAAACGCCACATCATTAACGCGATTGTTGGCAAGACCATCTTCTTCGCTATAATTTGTCCAGGTAGTCCCGTCAAATCGAGCGACACCTTTTTTTGTAGCTGCCCAGATAATACCATCGGGACCTATAGCAACCTCGTTGACACAATTATCTTCCAGACCGTTTTTCTTGCTATACCAAGTCCATTCCTGCCCATCAAAATGATAGACACCTCCTTTTTTCATATCACAGGAGCCAATCCATATATCTCCATTAGAATCGATGGCAATAGAAGAAACTTTTTTCACCTGGTCATAACCGGTCCATGAATCACCATCAAAATGGCTGCATCCCCAAAAAGCCGTACCAACCCAGGGTAAGTCATTCTTGTCCAGGGTTACGGCAGTCAGCCTATTTCCGGGTAATCCGTTCTCTTTGGTATAAGTACTCCATTGTGTTCCATCAAAGCGGGATAATCCGGAAGGTGTATTTAGCCAGGCAATACCATCTTTTGTTACAGCAATCCCCGTAACACTATTATCCACCAATCCGTCATCCTCGGTGAAAGTAGGAATTGTCATAGTAGGATGGGAACCTGCTTTTTGTGCACACCCTAGCAAAATGACTCGCTTTCCTTCTTTTTCAGCCATCAAGACCTGGGCACTATAATCCCCTTTTTCCCATATAATGATTCCGCCTTCTTTCGGGGAAGCAAGATTCAAAATCATCTTCCATCCACCCTGTGGTGAATGACTTTGATAATATGATACAACCTGACTCAATGGGTCTTTGGTGCTATAAGCATTAACCTCTCCACCACTGGCTTTAGACATGGTTTCCATGGAACGAACCAAATCCTCTAAATCGGTCTTCATCTGCGGTTCCTGCGAAGCCCCGGGATAGACGGGCAGTTGAGAAAGACAAGATTGATTATTCTCTTGAGAGCAGGAAATCATGGGAATCGTAATGCAGAAAAGAATAAAAAAAGAAAATGCTAAAAATAAAAAGATTGGTTTGAAATTTAGATTCATTTTTTACCACCTACCCATACTTATATTTATTTTGTTAAATCTATCTTTAAAAAAATATTTCAAATTATTTCTATTCCAAAAAATGGTTCCACTTTCTCAAGTCTTATACATGTTGCTTACCTAGGTGCATCACTTGAATATAATTTAAGAAGTCATTCATTTTGTCACCGGAGCAATATCAGAAAATAGAGATTTCAATATCAATAAATATTATATTAGAATTTATCATGTTATATATTTTTCTTTCATTAAATAGATAGGTTAAAAGATTTTTTATTCATTATGCTTATACAATAAATTTCTACATTTATTTAAATTATCCTTCTTTTCTCTCTTTATATGTTTTATCGGTATATTTATAAGTCAATCTCTATTTTTTGTATAACTAAAATACTTTCAATTTTTCACAGGAGTTGAACCTTATTTTATTGGTTCAATCTCTATTAAAAAATATCATTCATCTCTTTTTTATGGTCTATTAGATTATTTGATCTGCTTTTCCATATAGCCTGAGATAGCCATATATCAGATAAAACGCTTATTGAAATGGGATACACCGTTTTAATCCATTGCGTAAGGTTTTTATTGAGAACTCTTTCGATGAGATTTGAGCCGTATTTTTTCCGTTATTATAATACAGAAAATGTCGGGTAAATTATGGTAAATTCCAAAAATATCTTCAACAAAAAGTTGACACCAGGATGAATTTTTTGGTCCTTTTCGGCAAACAATCGAGTAATCAAATTCGCTATCTGTTAATTTGATGAGACATAGGTCTGTTTGAGATAAAATGCCAATTTTGTTTTTTCTTTGTAAAAAGTTTTTGCTAAATTATTTTACATAAAATAAAAGATGAAATTTTCTTGCAGGATTTCGGGAATAGTCCCATGATGAGACTTTTTGTAAAATGTGGCAGCCTGCCCTTTCTTACTTAAAATTATACCAGGTTAATCAGACAAGATAATAATGGTAAAATGATTACCAAGCTAAGAGTTGTAACCAACCAACAAGAATTGGCCAAATCCAAGTCTAAGTCATAAATTGATGGAGGAATTAAAGCAGTAAAAGCAACCGGGGTTGAAGAAAGTATCATGACGACTTTAAGGGGTAATCCTCCGTCTATTTTACCATATCCAAGAAAGAAAGCTGTAGCAGATACGATGGCAGGTACCAATATAAATTTAATCATTGAAATTGAAAAACATTCTTTGATATAATCTCTTACCTTACCAAATTTCATTTCTAATCCAATAGAGACCAGTAAGAGAATTGTTCCCATTGGTATGAAGACTGCATTAATTGTCTCGTAAAAATCCGGTCTTTTGATGCCGGATAGATTAAGAATAATTCCAATGATGATGCTTGATAAAGCAACTATTATGAAGATATCTGAAAATATTTTTTTAAAACGGGAAATAATATTTTCCTTTGCGTTAATCGTACTGCTGAATAATTTTGCTATCGGAAAACCTACTCCAAAATAAATAATCATTTCGAACAATCTATAAAGGGAAAACAAAGCATAGCCTTTTTCCCCAAAAAAGAAGTAACATATGACTCCTCCAATAGAAGTGATGTTGGATAAAGCACCGCAAGTAAACATTGATCCACTCTTTTTTCGATCCAGTTTAAGTAATTTTGCAGCACCCAGACCTAATACGCCTCCGATAAGAATCGCTTCAATTCCAAGAAATGGCAAGAAAGCAATTTCAATATCATCTATTTTTACTATCCATATTGCACCAATAAAAGATACCGAAACAAAGAATAATATGGCTATCTTCTGAAGAATGATTCGAATTCTTTTCCGGCTTACCGGTAATTGAATAATGTTTTTTCTTTCTAATTGCTGAATAACATAACCTAAAATTAACCCAAAAAAAATAACAGATAAAGAAAAAATAATAGTTTTTACCATGTTTGAGTGCTAACCTCCTGTCAAATCTTATCCAAGGTACAATATATAGGGAACATTGTCAATAGATAGTATCAAATTATCGGGTTTAGAGAATTCAGTAATTAGTGCTCTCATTTTTACATTTCAGATTCTCTCTTGATCTAAATATATTTACAGTTTTTTTACATGATTGAGCAGTTAAAAATAATTATTAAAAAATATAATCGAAATATGTTTTTTTATAAAGTGTTTTCTGTAAATAAAAGAGGACAATTCAACTACTTTGATATAATTATTTCTAGGATTTATCCTTTTTTACTAAATTTAGTAAAACCATTTTATTTTAGCTTAAAAAACTATCTACTTTGGAGTTGGTCATGTTTAAAGGATTTTATCGTTATCAATTCACTCAAATCTTTAGCATAACCCTTATAAAAAGAGTAAAAAATGTAGCCCAATTAAAAAAAATATAACAACAAATATTGTTGTTATATTTTTTAAAAAGTCAAAAGAAAGAGAAGAAAAAACACAGTATATTCCAGGAACGAATACATGATATTTTTTAATATTTGACCAATACTATTTCCTTTTGAATACAGCTGTATTTTTATTTCAATTTAAAAAATCTAATATTTGCCCTACATCATTTGGAAAAGAATAAATCATTTTTTGTAATTTATTAAAAACATCTATGCTTTTTAAACCTGTGCCCGTTATGACAGCCACGCAACTTTCACCTTTTTTAATAATACCTTTTTGGTAGGCCTTTAATAAACCGGCAAAAGAAATACCACCTGCAGGTTCAGCTAAAATACCTATATTTTGGGCTATTTTTTTAACTGATTCAAGAATTTCTTTTTCCTCAATAACGATTGCATGTCCATTATTCTGTTTTAATAATTCAATGCCTATATCACCATCAAGTGGGTAAGGTACAGCAACAGTAAAGGCTATAGTTTCGAATGATCCTTCCCATTTCATAATTTGTCTATTATTTTCATAGGCACAAACAAAAGGAGAACACTTCTCTGCTTGAACTGCAAGAATACGAGGAATGTTAGTAATTTTTTTATATTTGTATAATTCTTGAAATCCACGCATTATTCCAACTAACAATCCTCCTCCACCAATTGGTACAGCAACCCATTCTGGAGAATATTCTAATTTTTCTACAATTTCATATGAAATTGTTTTATTTGCTTCAATTTGATATGGATTAATTGTGCTTGCGGTAGTGCAATTGTGGTATCCATTAATTTTAGTTATTTTGTTTGACAAATCAATACAGTCATTAACTGAACCATCGATTAAAAATATTTTTGCGCCAAAAGACGCTGCTTGTGTATAGCGACAAGAAGGTGTGCTTTTAGGCATCAATGCTATACATGGAAGATTAGCTCTTGCAGAATAAGCAGCAACTGCCGGACCAGTATTTCCATCAGAAGCTACTACTATACCTTTAGCATTTAATTCTTTTGCTCGTGTTATTCCAACAGATGCTGGACGGTCTTTATATGTACCAGTGGGGTTTATAGTTTCGTTTTTTATCCAAAGGTTTACATCAAAAAAGTAATTACTCACATTTACAAGAGGTGTGCTTCCCTCTCCCAAGCTAATAAAACTTTCTTTTTCTATTGGTAAATGATTTCTATATTTCCACATTCCACTAAAGATTTTAGAATGATTTTCTCCAAATTTATTATAATTTTTATAAATAATTTTAAGTCTACCATTGCAAGTTGGACAGACATAGTAACCGGATTCAGGTTGAAATATTTTTTGGCAATTTTCACAAAATAATGTAAATTTCATTTGACTCTTCAAACCTTTCACAGTATATAACAAATATATTATTAACCATTAATTTTCTAACTACAATAAGTTTCCCCGATTAAATCTAAGAGTATTTTAGTACAACTATAGAATTTTCTATAAAATGTAATTTATTAGCCGTATTTTATATTGAATAAAAACCGAAAAAAAATAAAACAAGAATCTTAGAATTAATAAATGCATAAAATTACCCTTTTGAAAATCCTTCTGACACACCTCTAACAATGTATTTTCGAAAAAATATATAAATCATCATCGGTGCAAATGAAAATAATAAAGAAGATACCATTATCGCTTGCCAATCGGTTAAATACTGACCGATAAACGAAGCTACACCAACTGTTCCTACCCACTTATCTTGATTATGTATATATGTATAGCTATACATATACTCATTCCAAGCATCAAAAAAAGTAATAATCGCAACTGTGATCATTGCAGGATAAGTCAAAGGTAAACTTATTTTGAAAAATAACATTCTCCTTGAGGCTCCATCAATAACTGCAGCTTCCTCAATTTCTGCAGGTATATTTTCGAAAAATCCTATCAAAATCCAAGTACCTAATGGCAGGGTAAGAATAATATTAGCTAATATCACAGAAAGTAAATTATTAATCAAGCTAAGAGATTTAAATATTTCAAACAATGGAACTACCATAATAGCTTGAGGTATCATCTGAGTTACAAGCACTATTATTAGCAAAATATTGTTAAATTTTATTCTAAATTTAGCTATTGAATATGCTGCAGGTACTGATACTAGAAGATTCATAACAACTACACCCAAAGATACTAGCAATGAATTCATTATCCATTTAATTATTTTTGTTTCAGTTAGTACCCATTTCATTTTTTCAAAAGAAAAACTTTTAAAAAACAAGGATGGTGGGTAATTTGTAGCTTGGGTTGTAGGTTGAAACGATGTCAACACCATCCAATAAAGGGGAAAGGCAACTACAATTATCATTAAGAATATCATCGCATATATGTATAAGTTTAGCGTTTTAATTTTATGCATTAATTTAAACTCCTTTTTCCCCGTCTTGAACTCTTAAATATTTTAATAAAAAAATCGATACAACACCTACTATCACCAACAAAATAACTGAAATTGCTGAAGCATAATTTCTATTAAAAAATTTAAATGCTTCTTTGAAAATCATGATTGACAAGGTTTCAGTAGCATGCATTGGTCCTCCTCTTGTAAGGAACCATATTATAGTAAATCGCTTAAAGCTCCACACTATAGTTAATAATAAAAGAAATTTCATTATATTCGAAATAGATGGTAAAGTTATATGAAAAAACTGTCTAAGAACAGAAGCTCCATCAATGCTTGCAGCTTCATATAAGCTAGTAGGGACTGTTCGAAAAGCAGCTAATATAATTAAAGTATGCATAGGAAATAAACGCCATATACTTACAAGTAATACGCTAATTAAAGCTAAATCACTATTAGTTAACCAGCCTATTTCAGAATTAACTGCCCACGATAATAAATAATTAATGACACCCCTTCGTGGATTCAACATCCACAACCAAATCAATGAAGCTACCACATCAGGAATTGCATAGGGTAAAGTAAGAAATGCAGTGAATACTTTTGCTCCGGGCAAGTTTAATTGCTCTCCTTTGTCAATTACTAAAGCAGTTATAAATCCTACCGTCATTATTCCAAATGTATATAGTAAAACATATAAAAATGTAATTAAAATAGAGTTTAAAAATGTACTGTCTGAAAATAATTTTATATAATTACCAAATGAAAAATTATTATCAAAAGAAAAACTTTTTGCAATACAACAAAACAGAGGATATATGAACAAAAATGTAATCATTACAATAATTAAGGAATCAAATAAATAAGGATAATGTTTCCCCTTTTTTATAAATCGTTTATATTTATTTAAAAAATCAGAAAATATATTAATATTTAACAACATTCTTCCTCCTATTATTTCCCTATTGAAAGCTATAATTATTTATTATTTTTTTATTTATGCCTTATTCCTGAATGTGTTTCACAAACCTGTTTATTATTTTATTTCATTTACTAGATCTTATGCTGAAGGCACAATTAAAACAGCACTACCAGTCTTTTTGTATTAACCGATCCATTAAGCAAAAAAAGTTTTATAGTATAAAATATTAATATTATCCTTAAAAATATGGGCTTAACATTTAACTAATAGAATATTATGTGCCAATTGAAAATCAGACATTCTTCCAAAAAAGATTAATAAAAAATCTCAACCGCTTGGATTTTCTACTAACTTAAAAAACCTGAACCGAATTAGCTTATCGCTTATTTTCAATCGTTGCAAAACAACTTATTCAATTTAAAGGAATGACATATGTATCCAATATGTATTAACGTATCGTTTTATACCGGACAATTTGAATAAACTACATTTTTTCTTTACTTAATTTTTACACTAATTTCTTTTTTAAATATCTAAATAATATCGGAAGCAATTTTCTGTTTAAATTATAGTACAGATTAAGAACTTGTTTTCGATTTATTTCAATAACGATAAAAAATTCTTAATCTGTACTTGTAACTAACTATTTAGAAAAACGTTTTTCAAGATCATCTTGTAATTTATTCATAGCTTCTTCAGGAGATACTTTTCCACTCATAGCGAAAGATATTGAATCGGCTACAATTCTTCTTATTTCAGGAGTATCACCTTCATACCCAGGTAATGGTCTTACTACACCATATGGTGATACTTCAGCATAAACTTCAAACCAGGGGTTCTCTTTTTCAACAGCATCATAAGTGAATGTTAATCCAGGTATACCAGATATTGTTGCCCACTTATTCGCCTGTTCCGGTTCAAGTAAAAATTGTATAAATTTTGCAGCGGCTTCTTTCTTTTGTTCTGACGATTCTGCATTAATAGCATACCAGTTAGTCTCAAAAGGACTTGCCGGATCAGTAAATGGAACTCTTGCGACACCAATATTTTCATACAATTCTTCACTAGCCGTTCTACACATACCAGGCCAATAGCTTCCATCCATTACCATAGCTGCTTCACCATCTAAAAATTGTTGTCTCTGTAAGCCGAATTGCATACCCGCAGGATGTGATTTAAGATTATAAATTTCTTTTAGAAATTCAACACCTTTTACAAATTCAGGTTCTTTAACTGCAAATTTTCCGTCCTTAACAATTCTTCCTCCAAATCCTTCAATAACAATCATTCCGCCTTGCATAATATATGAAGGGTTAGCAAAATTTGTTGGATGAGCCAGGCCTGTCTTGCCAGTTGCTTCAAATACTGCATCGGATACCATTAATAATTCATCCGGTGTTTTTGGAACATCTACATTTGCCTTATCCAATAAAACTTTATTGTAAATCAAGGCACCATATGGAAATCCTTCATAAATTACTGCATATGTTTTCCCATCTTTTTTTGCTGTAACTTGTTGTGGAGGAAATGCTTCTGCATAGTCTTCTAATGTTATCCAATTATCTAAAGGTTCCAAGTATCCTCTTTCTATCCAGGAAACTAAAGCCATATCCTGAATAAAAAATACGTCAGGCCCTCCTCCTGCTTCAAACGAAGTAGACAAAGCATCGTTATAAGCAGAATAAGGTGTAGGTACCTTTTCAACTTTTACTCCAGGATTAGCTGCTTCGAATTTATCAACAAAACCTTGAAGTATGTCTAATCTACCCTTTTCCAACCATTGCCAATTTGCATATTTAATTGTAACTTCAGCGAATGCAGTTGTGCTTACAAAAATCATTAATCCTATAATAACTAAAAATGCTACAAAGCATAATTTTTTCTGACTAAGTAATTTCACAGTAAATATCTCCTTTTTTTATTTTATTTCTTTTCTAAAAATCATCAAGTTAATATTTTCCGAGTAAATACCTTAATCTTGTTCTTATATATCACCTCCTGCTAGTTGACGAATCTTAATTATTTCGGTAAATTTAAAAATAGTGTGATTCATCAATGAGACTTATTCTTCAATGTTCTTATATGTTATCGGTATAGTTTTTTCTATGTCAATTATGATTACTTATAATACAGTTAGTTTCATCTTTAATTATTTTATTTTTTAATCAGTATTCTTTTACCTTTACAATCATTTCCAACTCTACAGGAATATTACCTGGTAAAACTGAAGTGCCTAAAGCTGATCTGGTGTGTTTACCTTTTTCACCAAATATTTTAACAATTAATTCGGAAGCTCCGTTTACTACTTCAGGTTGTCGATAAAAATCTGAAGTACTATTTACATACCCTTTAATCTTAACAACTTCATCAATTTCATCTAAAGATCCGATAACTGATTTTATGGCAGCCAGACAATTAATTGCACACATTTCTGCGGATTCATATCCTTCTTCCAGGCTTACTTTTCCTCCCACTTTTCCTACATGAATAAACTTTCCATCTTTTATGGGGCCTTGTCCGGAAGTAAAAATCAGATTACCAATTTTTTTAGCAGGTATGTATTCCGCTATTGGTTTAGGTGCCTCCGGTAAAATTAAACCCATTTCCTTCATTTTATCCTCAATGTTCATCAATTTTATCTCCTTAAAAATTAATATCTTAAATTATCATTAATATATCTATTTATCTTTTTAAAATCTCTTTCATCCTTTCAACTATTAGATTTTCTTCTCCATCATTAAGCATATGGGGATTAAATGTTAAATAATTTTTTTCAACAACTGCAGCAATACGTGGTTCTCCTTCGTATAATTCTCTAGCAATATCTTCTTTTGTTAAACTTAAAACTTTTTCATCAAATTTAACATATACACGGGGTATTGTGGCAGGCTGTGTTAAAGGCTGCGTAGGATATCCTTGTAAAACTTGAATATGTGGAATACTTTCAAGACCTGTAAAAATATATTGAACCTGTTTTTCCCATTTTTCTATTCGTTTTTGATGGTTTTCTTTTAAATATAGATCAATAGCATTTACAAATCCCATAATTGTTTCTTTGTCTAGTTTCATAGGTCTTCCAATAGAATGGTGAGGATATCCGTGTAAACGACAAATATCGATAATAGATTTTTTACCTATCATCAGACCACTGGATTGTGGACCACGAAAATCCTTACCACCGCTGAACAAAACAATATCGGCATCCATTTTCGTAAAATATTTTAGATTTTCAAGAGGTGGTAACTCTGCCGCTGCATCCACTATCACAGGAATGTTTTTTGCATGAGCTATCTCAATAACTTTATTCAATGAAAGAGAGGCTTCCAGCATTTCTGCTTGCACAAAAAAGGCTATAGCAGCCGTCTTTTCACCTATTGCAGCTTCAAGTTCCCATGAATGTGTCTCAATGCCATTTCCAATTTCTATAAATTTAGCACCAGCAAATACCATAGCACTATCATATGGATTACGATGACAACGCATTACAATTATCTCATTTTTCATACCTTCCGTATCAGGAAGTGCTTTTATGTGTTCTTGTTTGGAGCCAGCCATACATGCAGCAGCCGACAATGTTAAGCCGGCGGCTGCTCCTGCGGTAATCAATGCTGCTTCGGCATTAACTAATTTTGCAATATAATTGCCTGTTTTCTTCATTAATTCATCAATATCTACAAAATTACGTGATGCGACCTCCATCGCTCTAATTACTTCATTCGAAACCAAAGAACCACCATACACCGTATAAGTACCAGCAGCGTTAATTACTTTTTTAATACCCAATGTCTTGTAATCGATCATATTTTAACCTTCTTTCTAATATTTTAACTATAATGAATGGTTTTATTAAAACATAAACCAACTAGAATCCAACTTATAAATCTGAAAAAAACTAAATGTTGATTGCTTGCTTCTTTTAATATATGTTTCATTGATATGTTGAAAAAAATATTTAGCAACAAGCCTATTTATTAATTATTTTAAGATAGTATTGCTAATACCATAAAAAAAATTATATTAACTGAAAATGATAAGTACTAAGCCTTTTATAAAATCTAAAATTAGTATTTTTATATCATACTAAAAGTATTAATGAGACATTATTTTTGCATTGTATAGTCAATTATTTTATCTTTTCTTTTGTGTAAGGATAATTATTTTCTTAGGCAACAACTAAAGATTGTGAAATGTCATATGGTAAAATAAAAAAATATCTATTACGGTGCTGACATAATTTCATTCACGCTATTTATACCTTTCACTCATTATATATGAACAATAATTATTGTTTTGTTGTTTGTATATCTGAGATACTTACATATAACCATTTAATAATAATTAGCAGTACTTGCATATCTATAGGCTCCACGTTCACTTTAAGGAGAGTATTTTACTTATTTTACTGTTTGATTGTTTCATATCTGCTATTGATTTGAGTAATCTAGATTCCTTGAACTCCAATATACATCGATCATAAAATTATAGTTCTTAGGAACATTATTAATTTTTTAATTAAATTATATTTTTTTATTTTTTCCTATTTTATATTTTCAAATTAATTAAAATTATTTCCTATTCCCTAATATATTTTTTTTTAATATAACCCAATCTTTCAGATATTTTTTTGCTTATACTAACAATATTTTCTGTTAAATATCTTTTTTTCTTAATATTAAGTCTGTATATCGGACTAGAAATGCTGATAGCTGCAACTACTTTTCCTTGATAATTTCTAATAGGGACAGCTATACAACAAACATCTTTTTCATTTTCTTCAACATCTAAGGCAAATCCCTGTTTTTTTACTTTAATAAGCTCTTTTTCTAATTTATCTGTACTATTTATAGTATTTTTAGTAAAAGAAATATATTTTATCTTATCTGTAATTGCTTTTAGATTATTTTTTGAAAGATAAGCTAAAAGTATTTTACCTAAAGATGTAGAATATACAGGTACTCTTTTTCCTATTTTGGATACCATCCTAATAGTTTGATTGGGTTCTTCTTTGGCCAAGTAAAGAACTTCTCCTTGTTCAAGAATACCAAGATGAACTATTTCATTGCATTTACTTACTAACTCTTTTAAAAAAGGTGTAGCCTCCTCTACTAAGTCTATTTTATAAAATTTAGCCATTCCTAATTCTATTAGCTTTAGCCCGAGCTGGTATTTTTGATTTTGAGAATCTTGCTCTACATATCCTCTATTTTTTAATGTATTTAATATCCTATGGACGGTACTGGGATACATTCCTAATTTATTACTAATTTCCGTTATACTCATTAAAGAATTTTTTTTAAGTAGGACTTCCAAAATAGAAAGACTTTTATCTAATACTTTTACAGGATAATTGGGAATTGTATTCTTCACTTTCATACTACTTTCATACTACTTTCATTTAATTTATTTACATGTCTATATTTCTTTAATCAAAAATTATATTTTTTAAAAAATATAATCAATGTCTTGGCCAATTTATACAAATAGTTAACAATTCTACCTTTGCACCCTACCGGATATTGATCCTTCGGTAAGACTTTTCACTTCTTCGATTGAAAGCAAAGGTAAATCACCGGGAATGGAATGTGTAAGACAGGAAGCTGCTATAGCAAATTCGAGGGCTTCCTTGTCACTTTGTAAATTGTTTAAACCGTAGATTAAACCTGCAGCAAAAGCATCTCCACCCCCTACCCTATCTACTATATTGTGAATTTCATACTTCTTTGATATGAGAAACTCTTTACGGTTGTTTAATACAGCTAACCAGCTGTTATAATTAGCAGAATGACTTTCCCTTAGGGTTATGGCAATTTTCTTGATATTTGGGTATTGACGAAGAATTTTATTCGTTAATTCTTTATACTTATTTATTTGTAGTTTTCCAGATTCTACATCTATATCCACTTTGATGCCGAGAGATTTTTGACAGTCTTCTTCATTGCCTATGGCAATATCAATATGTTTAACCAATTCGGTCATCACCTCAGGAGCAGACTTCCCATATTTCCATAATTTCCCCCGGTAGTTAAGATCACAGGAAACAGTGATTTCTTTTTCTCTGGATTTATTTACTGCTTCCAAGGAAATTTGGGATGCAGAAAGTGAAATTGCGGGGGTAATACCGGATATGTGAAACCAGTTTGCTCCAGCAAGCACTTTATCCCAGATAATGTCACCGGGTTTTGCATCTGCGATAGAGGAATGAGTACGGTCATAGATAACCTTGGAAGGTCTTTGATTGGCTCCGGCTTCTAAAAAGTAGATACCCAACCTGTTTCCTTTTCTTACAATAAGTGAAGTATCGACACCTTGTTTTTTTAATTCTCCGATACAGGAATCTCCGATTATGTTATCGGGAATTATAGAAACATAGGATGTATTCAGATTAAACCGAGCAAGTCCTACAGCCACATTTGCCTCTCCTCCTCCAAAGGTAGCTTCCAAGAGAGGACTCTGAAAAAACCTTTCCAGATTAGGTGATTTAAGCCTCAACATTATTTCACCAAAAGTAATATATTTTTTCATTATGTCCTCCTATAAAAGCTATTTTTGTAAAAGGTGAATGGCAAATCCCGACACTTCTTTATATAGATAAATATTTTTAAGTTTACCATCACTTTCTTTGGCAGTTCCGGAAAGTACTGAGATACCCTTTTTTTTAAATAGGCAATTGCTCTATTTGTATTATTGGTAGTTAAGGCAATATGTCCATGTTTTCCCAGGCATTTGCTTTTGGTCACCTCAAAGTACATTCTTGCAAAGATATAATTCGATCCCTCTTTTAAGGGAAAATCAAAGAGATACAAAAGTAGGTTTGCAGAATAAAGGGCTCTATCTATATTTTTTCATTTATTCCCAAATGGACGAATTCAAAACCAAGCACATATGAAATTGCTTCCTTGGAAAGTCTGGTAATCTAGGTAATGGGAAGATCACCATCAATAAGCGCTTTTCACAGAAGAAGTGCGTTTTCAGCTTTTTCGATTTTAACTACCGGAACAATTCCAATTTCTCCGATTCTCTCAACAATTTTATTTATGCAAAACCTCTTTTTATAATTTCTTCAATTATCATTATTGTTAAATAGATGATTTTCTATCAAAATTAGTAACATAATTGTATTTTATGATTACTTATTTCTTACATGTTAATATTTTCGGTTATAAAATTTAAATTATTAAACATAAATCGGCATTAAACTGACGGTTAACCTTAAATAATAAAGGCTCTTACGGCAAGAACTGATAATTTATTAAGCTTTTCCGATTACATGCCTTATACTTATCATGTAAAAACATTAAAATATTTTAGCATTTAGTTGGTTATAATATTTTATCCAATATTTTTTAATATATATTATAACTGTCAAATAATTTATTGCATTTGTCTATTTATGTTTTTTTTAACTAGAGATAAAGTATCTTTAAATTGATATTTTATTAAAAGCCAACCTAATATTACTTGCTTCTCTATTAAGTAAAAGTATTTTAAAGTGGATCAGATTTGTTAAAACTTTTATAAATAAAAATAAATTCTATTTTTTTTATCTAGTATATTCTACATACTAGAATACAATTCTTTTTTTTAAATTTATTAAATACATTTATTAAATACTACACTAAATTCAAATATCCTTCTTTTTATTGAAAATATTTCATATGTAACGAATTTATTTTTAATTTTCCTAATAAATACGATAAAATAATTTTATCAATTAAAATTATTTTCATTAGAAAGATAAATGAAATAGAGATTAAAGAAATCTTTCATGTCGACATTACTGTCAATAATTTTGAAAAACAGTTAAATTACAGTGATATTTTAAGATTGAAAATGATCGAACCACTAATGATACCTAATGTTGAAAATAGAAATAGAAAAGTAGTAAGATAAAAGAAGACAAAAATGTCAGATTAATAAATTAGTGTACATGGATTCATGAAAGTAACGGACATTCTTTATGGAGACAACATCTTAATTGGAGGATTGTTCTATGTTTAGACCCCTAATACTTTTTTATTCACAATGCAGTTTTTCCTGTTTTGTATTAGTAATGTGTCGTACAGCCTTTTATCGAAAATTCAGCTATTTTTATCTCCCTACCGATAAAAAACTAGTTCTTGTTAAAGCAGAGAATATAAAAAAATAACGGAATAATATCCGACTGTTATTTTTTCTTAAAAAATGGATAAAGGTCGTGTTAGAGGGAGTCGAGTAAAATACCTGGAGTTAGTAATTGAATTATTTTAAGTCAACCTGAAAAGTTTTTATTCTTTTACTTCTCGTTGAGAAATAAGCATGATAAAAAGAAAATTAATTACCTTTTCTTAAATACAAATTTAAAGAATTTTACTATTGGTCCGCTAAAAAAAGTGAGAATGATTAAAATTGCCAAGACAGCGCTGATGGGATTTGTTATAAATGGGATATAATTTCCACCGGTCTTTATTAATCCAACACGTAAATTATCCTCTATCATGGGTCCAAGAATTATACCAAGTATCATTGGAGCAAGTGGGATTTTTAATATTTCAAATACATATCCGACTATACCAAAAAATAACATGACATAGATATCAAAAAAGCTATTTCGAATAGCGTAAGAACCAATAACTGAAAATATTATTACTCCCACCATGACCACATTTCGGGGTAATTTCAAAATGATACTATATGATTTAATTCCCAATAATCCCACAATAACTAAAAAGAATTGCGAGATGATAGCAATGCTAAAAAGCCCTTTGATAAGATCCGGACTTTGTTGAAAAATTAGCGGGCCTGGTCTCAAACCATACATCAACATTGCCCCTAATACAATGGCAGTAATTGAATCACCTGGAACTCCGAAAACTAATGCAGGTATCCAGGTGCCTCCTAAAGCTGCGTTATTTGCACTAGTGGGAGCAATGACACCATCAATACTTCCGGTACCGAATACTTCAGAATTTTTAGAAGTCTTTTTTGAAACTCCATAGGCTACCCAGGCAGCTATATCAGCCCCAGCTCCAGGGAGAGCCCCTACACAAGTTCCGATAATAGCGGATTTAAATAAAGTCCATTTTTTCTTCCAAACAATAAGAAAGCTTTCAACTAAAGATATTTTTACTTTATCATGCAGGGTTCTTTCCATTAAGCTTTCTTTATTCCTGACATTCTTAAGAACCTCTGATATGCCAAACAATCCGATCATAGCAGGGATAAAACCGATTCCACCCATAAGTTCTACATTCCCGAAAGTAAATCTGGGAAATCCTGTAGTAATATCAATTCCGGCAGTAGAAACAAGTAAACCTAAAACTGCAGATATAAGTCCATGAACGATATTTCCTCTACCAAGTACTGCGCTCATACTAAGCCCAAAGATACCAAGCCAAAAATATTGAAAATTTGAAAACTTTAAGGCAACTTTTGCTAAGGGGGGAGCAACTATTATCAGAAGTATTACCCCAATTAGACCACCCAATGCGGAACAAATTAGATCAATGGTTAAAGCCAGGGAACCTTTCCCCTTTTTGGATAACTCGAAACCATCAAGCACTGCTGCACCGGAGGCAGGAGTGCCCGGAATCCTTAAAAACGTTGCAGGTATATCCCCGGCAAATATGGAAGTAAAACTTACTCCAAGGATCATAGCTAAGCCTGTTAAAGGTTCCATGTAGTAAGTTAGAGGAACGATTAAGGCAACTGCCATAGTAGCAGTTAATCCAGGAGTAGCACCTACTAATATTCCGATGACCATCGATAAAATCCAGGGTACAAAAATATTTAAATGAAAAACACTAAATACTGCATTCATTTGCTCTCCTTAAAAACCAAAGTTTAGTAAGCCTACCGGTAATTGAACTCTAAAAATAGTTCCAAACAATACGAATATAATCATAACCAGAAATATTGAGTATAATATTCCACGCAACCATCCAGTCTTTAAGCGAATCATAAAAATAGAAGCAAGTAAAAAAGTAGATACTATAAAACCTAACCATTTTAGGATAAACACATACAATATTAATCCCAAAGTAATGATTAAAATATTTTGATTGCCCCAATTATTTATAAACGAAATGAAAGACTCCCCGTTTTTTTCAAGGGGCATATATTTTAATGTAGATAATATTTCATTTATTCCACATCCCAGAAGGATGATAGATAAAATTACTGGAAAAAAATTAGGACCAGGTAATTTCTTGCCAGCCAAAATAAAAGGAGGAAACTTCATGGATTCATATATCACAAAAAATGAAATCCCTATCAATATAATTCCAAACCAGATATTTACTTTATTTTTTGTCTTCATTATTTCCTCAATTCAAATTATCCTCTTCCCTTTTTTTTAGGGAAGAGGATAATATTACCATTTTTACTTTTGTCTTTATTTTACATATCCACCAAGACGTAACACTTTTTCCCAGGTTGAATTCTGTTCTTTTGCAAAATTATAAAATTCTTCAGAATTTCTAATTTTAATTCCGAATCCATTCTTAGCCATAAAATCTTTATATTTATCGGAATTAGCAATTTTTGACAATTTTTCATAGAGAGAGTCTATGATTTCTTTTGGCGTGCCTTTTGGCACTGCTATCCCTCTCCATGTTCCGGATGACCAATTAATCCCCATTTCCTTAAGTGTGGGTACATCAGGAATTCTTGCAGCTCTTTCATCAGCCATTAATGCTAAAGCTTTAAATTCTCCTGAATCTAATTGTGCAGATGCTTCAGGAGCACTGCATGTGATTACATCGACATGACCACCGAGCAATTCTACTATAGATGGAGCGGCGCCTTTTGTCGGAATCCAGAGCGCATAATCTGTTGGAATACCAACTTTATCAAATAAGCCTATTCTTGAAAGATCCCAAATCGTCCCGGCACCACTTCCGGAAAATTTATACTGTCCTGGATTCATGGCAACATCAACTAACATCTCCGTTACGGAATTCCAGGGGGAATCAGCTCGTACAATGACACTTGAAGGATCTTGGTTCATCTGAATAACATAATCCATATTTTCATAGGTTAGATCAGTTAAGCCCATCCAATGCATCGTTGCAATTTCAAGAGTTACAAGGGTCAGAGTATAACCATCAGGATTGGCATAGGCTCCTGCTCCATGTCCCACAGCTCCCCCTCCGCCGGTTTTATTTACAACTACAAATGGCTGGCCGTATTCGTTTTCCAGTTCAACTGCTAGGAAACGGGCAACTCTATCTGTTCCTCCTCCTGCTCCCCAGGGACACACAATAGTAACACTTTTTGTTGGATAGGCAGCAAAAACATTCATTGCAGTTAAAAGAAATACAAATATTGCACAGATAACTATTAATTTTTTCATCTTTATCATCCTCCTTAATAATATTATTGACTTAATCAAATCTATCAAGCCACAAGATAGAATTTTAAAAAATATTATACTTATTCATCACCTTCCTCTCTTTTTGTGAATTTCAATTTTCTGAGGGGATAATATTAGGGCAATTAATATTTTTACCTGGAATATCTAATTGACTATAAATTAAATACCCCATGATCTATATCAATCTTTTTACGGTTTACTAAATAATATTTTTATAAGAAAAAAAATAAGATAACTATCATTTACTATGTTCGTTGAAATATAATCATACTGTATAAGCGAGTGATTAGAAAAATGAATAGAGTAATCACCACTTACAGGAACATATCAACAACATATTTTCGATTTATATTGGTTTTATGGTTGAACTTAATAAGATTTAGATTGTTGTAAGACCTGCTATTAAAATATAGATTATATATTTTAGATGATATCATTATTTAATCGGATAAATCCACATTTTATTAAAAATAAGTTTCATATAATGAAGTTAATTAAATGAAAATATTGTGAATTAATGTAGAAACATCCTGTAAGCAAAATCGTGTATATCTATTTATACATATTTTATAATATCCGTAGTATTATTTCCACTTTATTTGTTCTATCATATTTCTAAAAGTTTTAATCTTTAATATAAAATAAGATGATATGATTTAGCAAGTTAAAATAGAATTTGTGATAAGTTGAAAAAAATGGAAATCAAAAGAATCTTTCATGTCGGTATCACGATCAATACTTTAGAGAAAACAATTAAGTTTTTCCGTGATATTCTAGAATTGAAAATGATAGAACCACCATCGAAGCCTAGTGCAGAAAAAAATAATGGTAAAGCAGTAGGAGTAAAAGGCACAGTGACCAGGATGTGTTTATTTGAAATTATCAAAGGACATGTTATTGAATTCCTGGAATACAAGCCAAAATTATCCATTAAAAAACCCATGTTCGTGAATGTACTTAAAGCAAACCATGTTTGCTTTAATCACGGGCAATATCGATACTTATGTTGAAAATCTAAAAAAGCATCATATTGAATTTTTATATGAACCTTCAGTTATTTCTTTATCCTCATCCGTCTCTGGGTGCTCCGCAGATAAGCTGGCAGGCAACTAAAATTTAGAAAAGTGATAAATGAAAAGCCCTTTGACCATAAATCAATGGGCTTTTTCTTTTTATATAAATATTTAACAATGTCTAAATCAAATAATCGACTGATTTTTTTATTTTTTCATCCCCTCTTATCTTTTTCCACAATAACATCAATGAAAAAGTCTAATAGTTTTAAGTATTTCAATCATTTTATTTTACTGCATTTTACGGGAGATGATGACAAAGACTTGTTCTATTTCTATTCAATCCCAAATTGATTTGCTATCAGTCCGATATGTTATTCATTATTGTAAATATAATTTTTTGCGAGTTCTTTTGCTTTTTGTATTCCTTCATCTGTCAGATAAACAGATTTTGCTTTTTTACTACTATTTAAATAGCCCTCTTCACCTAATTCATCAAGTACCTCAAAGAGATATCCTTTCCAGCTCCTTTGGACTTTGGCAATTCCGGAATCTTCCTGCCAAGATGTGAGAAATAGTAAAACTAAAGTTAATTCCTTGATGGTTTTATCCATTTTTAATTCACTTCCTTTTTGTTTTTTATTTCATCTTTCCAGAATCTACATCATTTTAAAAATAATCAAATCAACATTCTTGAATTATCAGGGAATACCATGTTTTACTTACATGCATTTATAAATTATTGACTCCATATTTGGTATTATTTTAGATTAATTACCATATTTGAATGCAAAATATTCAATGATGATACCGTATACAATACCTGCTATAAAACTTACTATGTCATTAAAGCCTGTAGAAAGATAAAAAGCAAATGAAACAATTAAACCAAAAAAAGCTCCTCTGATAAGCATCTTCGGCCATCCAATAATTTTCCCGGATAATCCGATGACCAAACCCATGACCAATCGATTGTACCATAAAGCAAATAAAAAGGTTGCATCAACCTGGAGCCCGGACCTTACCCAAGCACCAATAATACAAATCATGCCTAAAACAGCTCCGGAAACAATACTTATTTTCATTCTTTTTGTGAACATATTTACCAACTCCTAATTTAACATATTATGAATCCAATTTAAAAAATTTGTTGAATAACCCAATGTTGACGTCGGGCAGACATCGATACAATGTCCACAACCGACACATCGCAAGTCAGTTACTGCTTTTCCTATTTTAGCCATGTTTTTAATATCAATGGCCATAGGGCAAGCTAAATTGCATCGATTGCACTGAATGCAATTTGTACGATTCGTCACGATATTTTGCCCAGCCCATCTTGACAATAATGCCAATACTGTGCCTAAGGGGCAATAATAACAATAACCCCTTCCTACAAAAGCTATCCAGAAAAACATCATCATGAGTAATTCAGCGCTAAGGTATTTATAGTTTTCAATTCTGCTAATTAACTGTGGGTGGACGAAAATCTGTATTCCGGATAAAAAGAGAATCCACCACAAGGTAAAAAGCAACGATAATAAAAGAAAGAACCACCTTAATATGGTAAAAATATTCAGCATGCCTTTTGTCATACCCTTCTTTTTCCCTATCAACGGAAATGCCGGAGCAAAGACTTCAGAGGCGAATCCGTTGAAAAGACATAGTGTCGAGCATTGCCATCTTCTACCAAAAAGTAAGGTTCCTCCTATCACAATCACACTGACGCAAACATAAAATATCAAAGCAGCTGATATACCTGCAGTACCCCATAAGGGAAATTGTTTCAGATAGATGGAAGATTCAGGATATAAAAACTGTAAAGGTGTGGTCGTCCAGGGAAGAGGCATGGCAAAAAAGTATATTTCATGGTTATGAAGGAAAAACGGGGCACCAATATGGACGACCAAAGCTGCTATAATAAATCCTGCCAGGTTTCTTTTTCTCATGATTGAACGTTGGGATGCACCGATGATTTTGAGTGTAAGATAACTTCCCAGGATGATAAACAGGGTTTTAATCCAATTTTCATAAAATTGCCAAAGCCAGGTGATAAACGCAGCTACTGAAACAGGGGCTTTACTGGCATAGCCATAATTTAATCCTGCCAAAACAATTGCTGCGAGAATGTACGCTCCCAACATGGTTTTCAGGATATTAAGTTCCATCAATTTCTTTTTAACTGTCATCAGCCGGTTCCTTTTGGGGAATATAAAGTCAGGTTCAGATGACCTTGCAAATGTCCGGTTATATGAACCCAATTAATACTGATAGAATTGTTGAATCATCTTTGTATGATTAAAACGGAATATTCTTTGACTTATTTCGGAGGATGACTTTCATACCTTCTCTGGTGCTTAATGGAGAAAGCTCATGTTCTTCGATAAATTTTGTTACGATTTTCGGATTGATTTTGGAATATTCTCTGAGGGACCAACCGATGGCTTTTTGAATAAAAAATTCATTGATACCTTTTAATCGTTCAATTAAATCAAATAAAAGTTGGATATCAGTATCTTTTTTGTACCCCAATTGGTGCAGCAAGGTGGTTCGTTGAAGCCAAATATTATCTGAATGAATCCATTGATCGATGATTTCTTCCCTGGTATCGGGAAAGAAATGAAAGTATTCGCCGATTAGAGTTTTGGCAATACCATCTACCGTATCCCACCAGGACTTGTGGGTAATCATGTAGAACAGCAGTTGAATGATATCCTGTGTGAACATTTTCTTACATCTTTCTAGTAGTTCAACGGCGAAATACTGGTATTCCCTTTCAGGCAGCTGCCATAGTTTCCTTATAACGATTTTCGCCTGTTCATAGTCAGGCTGATTTTGGGAAGTTAACAGATGGGCGCTTATTTCTCTCCTTAAGGGTGCTTTTATGCCGAAAAAATCAAATTGATTCTGCATATACTGTTTCATTTGCAAAGCTTGACCGTTATCAGCATGATCTTTAAAAATACCGGTCACTTCTTTAATATATATTTCTGCTGAATTGGAATTTTTCACCCTTTATTGCCCCTATCATAAATAGATGTTAATTCAAAAAATAATTTGTTGGAATTTTCATTATAGATTTAACATTATCATAACATATTTTCGAAAATTATTTAATTCTGATATGAGAATGGTATTATTTTACAAAAGCCAAATTATTTGTTGGATTGCAAGAACTGAATCCTGGTTTTATGATTCAATGAATTGGTGGTTTTTTCAATTCTTTTTTTCATAGTTACATATAACATAGGGAGCATAAGGTAGCACTGCTATTCTTGAAGAATGACCTTTTTTCTTGAGCGCATATTTAAGTGAATCATCAATATTTTCAAAATACATGATATTCATATCTTGAAAATATTGGGCATTTTCTTTCCCGGAAATAACTATGATTTCATATTTTAATGCTCCTTCTAGAAAAATATGCAAAGCCGGACGGTCACTAAATGAAAATAGCTTCGATTTTTTTACCTTTTCCCACAGTAAGGATATATTATTTACATTATGTTTTAATTCTGTATAAAAATTTCCGGAACTTATTCCTTCAAAAGCTCTACCTGCAACGATGATGATTCCATTTTTTTCAATAAAAGGAAATTCTGACCTGTAAGGTGCGCTTAATGAATTCAACATCTGATAAAAATTGATATCTATGGGATGCGGTGTACCGCATATGCAAATATCTGCTTTATGGATGACAGTTTTTTTAGCAATTTTATCTAAATATTCAACTCCTTTACAGTGAGCTTCAATATAATCCCCGCTAAATACCTTTCCGTAATTTCCTAAATGATCGGATACTAAATTCACCATGAATGTAGGACCGATTTTATTCAATCCTTCATTGATATCCTCTCGAATAGGATTTCCTTTAATAATTCCTAAACGGGATTTAGGATGACCGGTTGACCTGAAACTGTGATTTGATAATATTGTTTCTATACCACATACTCCAGGTAATATTGCTTTTCCTCCACCGGTATACCCCGCTTGATTGTGCGGTTTAATAAGACCAATCAATATCCTTAAATCCGATTGATATACTTCGCGATTAAGAGACACAGGTGTCCCAAATGTTGTCTCGCCCATATATACCAAATCATCTTTTGCTCTGGCATCATGATTGACTACCCGATAGTGGTTGAATATTTCTTTCCCTAGAATGGAAATCATTTCTTCTTTATTTAATTTTCTATGCCCACCTAAGGCGATTATTATGGATATACTACTATCAGGTATTCTGCTGTTTTTTAAAATTTCCAATATGGGTTCGATGATTTTTTTTGTGGGTGTTGGCCTGGTATTATCGTCCACGATAAATACAATTTTCGATTTAGGATTGACCAGCGTAGAGAAGGATTCGCTTCCATATGGATTTTTTAATGACTGGATGATCTCCCGATTCAAATTTTTTATGGGGGTGATTACTTCAGGTATAATAACATCGACCGGGTTATTTTCCGAAAGTGTAAATCCTATTAAATCTTGTCCGTAAGCCATTAAATATTTTTTCATTTATTTATTTTCTCCGATTATAATAGGTTGAAAACTGCCGGCAACCAAAGGCTAATGCTCGGGATATAGGTAATGATGATTAATACAACTATGTCGATAAATATGAATGGAATAATATTCCTAATCAGGGAACTAAATGCAACTTTTCCCAATGCCTGGGCAGTATATAGAGTCATGCCGAAGGGTGGACTGATCTGTCCTATCATCAGGTTTACAATCATAATGACTCCAAAATGAACCGGATGAACACCAATTCCTTTAGCAATAGGCAGAAATAAGGGAATTAAAATAACGATAGATGGTGCAGTGTCCATCCACATTCCCCAAAATAAAATGATTAGATTGATCAAGAAAAGAATGACATATTGATTGGATGAAATACTGAATAAATAACCTGAGATGATATTCGGAACATTTTCAATGGCTATGATCCAGGAAAAAACTGTAGCAAAACCAATTATGATAAATAATTTTGCGGTGGTTTTGAGAGTTGATGTTAAGGCATCTATAAATTTTCTCATATTTAAATCTCTGGTAAATGATGTAAGAATGATAACATAGATCACTGCGACCGCAGCAGCTTCTGTGGGTGTGAAAATGCCACCAACGATTCCGCCCAGGATGATGACAATGGTAAAAATAGCAGGAATTGCTGATAATAAAATAATGAACATATTCTTTAAAGTATATGTATTGCTATCTATCGGATAATTTCTTTTTATCGATATAATATAAACCACCAACATGGCTCCCAAACCGACCATTATTCCCGGAATTGCACTTCCGATAAATAAAGAACCAGTAGATATCCCCGTAACCGAAGCAATCAGTACTGCCGGAATGCTCGGGGGAATGATGGGTCCCTGTAGTGCGGAAGCAGCAGTCACCGCAGTGCTGAATTCTTTATCATATCCATGCTTGGTCATCATATCAATTTCTATCGGTCCAAGTGCAGCTACATCTGCAAGAGCGGAACCGGTCAAACCGCCGAAGAGCATACTGGCAAGTACATTCGCATAACCTAATCCGCCCCTGAATCTTCCCACAAATACATTGGCAAATTTTAAAATATTTTCCGAGACACTCCCTTTATTTATGATCTCTCCGGCCAATATAAACAGGGGTACAGCCAATAGAACAAAGCTATTCATACCGGAAAAGCTTCGGTGTGCAATGATGTATAATGCCGAATAATTCCCTGAAATAATAAAATATAAAACCGATGAGATCCCCAAAACAAAGGCAATAGGCATTCCTAAAAATAGAAAGAAAAAAAATGAGATTAAAACAGGCACAATATATGGCATGATAAACCTATTTCCTCCTTTTCATGAAATATCTTTTATAAAAATTGTTGATTGCCTGAATCAACATGAAAATACTGCCCAAGGGAATCGCAAGATACGGAACCGACATACTGATTTGTGAAGCCGGAGCTTTTGCTTCCAATCCAACCTTTACCAGAATGATTCCCTCGTAGCTTAAAACAAATAAAAAGGCGATTATCAGGAAGGAAATCAACCATTCGATATAATATTTGAATCTATTTGAAAACTTGTTTATAAATATATCTATTCTCATGTGGGCTTCTTCTTTTAAAACAATGCTCGCTCCCAAAAATGCAACATACACAAACGAGAAAGTGGTAATTTCTTCAATCCATCTGAAGCCAAAATTAAAGACATATCGCAAAATAACTTCGAGAAAAATTAAAATCAATCCTAAGAAAATAAAAAAATTCCCACTATATATGCTAATACTATTAATATTTTTTGCTAATTTTTCAAATAATTTCATGACACATATCCTCTATATAAGCGAAAAGCCGGACATAAGAAAAATCTATACAAAGCTATGATATTTTTGTGGGGAAACCCGTATATCTACAAAAAATATTTACGGGTTTCCCCTTTTTTCAACATTTAATAGTTACTAAATGTTATCTTGCTCATTTTGACTAATTTATTTTGATTCTACCTCTTTAACCTTCTCTAATAATTCATCCAGAAGTTCTGGCCTGCTTATTTGAGATTTTATGTATTCAATAACCGGTCCCTGTGTAGCTTCTTTGAAAGCCATTTTTTCTTCTGCAGTCAAGTAGGTAACTTCCATCTTTTCCTGCAATACTTCCAATCCTTTACCTTCCAGGATTTCGTTCATTCCCCTGTGAGCCAGAGCCATCATTTGAGCAGCCTGCAATATTGCTTTCTGGTTGCTTTCAGATTGTGCCTTAAACCATTTGTCATTGATTACAAAAGCATCAAGCAGGGTAATATGTCCGTCTAAGGTTAAGTATTTTTGTACTTCATAAAACTTCATATAGTTGATGTTTGATACCGGATTTTCTTCTCCGTCTACGACTCCAGTCTGCAATGCTGTATAAAGTTCAAGCCAGGGTACAGGGATTGGAGAGCCTCCCAGTGCTTTCACCATTTCCATATGAGCAGGAACTTCCATTGTTCTTATTTTTAAACCTCTTATATCATCCGGGGATTTAATCGGAGTCTCGTTATTGGTAAAATGTCTCATTCCTTCAATGCCAAGATTCAATAAGAGTAAGCCGGTGTTTTCCGCAAGATCCTCAGTTATTCCTTTCATAAAATCAGAACTCGGGTTTAATACTTCCCAGGCAACTGCATTATTATTAAACAGATATGGAACATCGAATATATAGAAATCCGGGTAATATCTTCCTGCAATCAAGCCGCTTGGAATACTCATACAGCCTTGAATGACTCCTTCTTTTACTTGTTCCAAGGTAGATTTTGCATCTCCCAGCTGTCCAGCCGGGTATAGTTGAACTTCAATTGAACCACCGGTATATTCCTCTACGGTTTTCTTAAATACATACATTCCTGCCGAAACCATATGTTCAAATGGATCTGCACTTTCAGACCAGGCAATTTTCATGGTTGAAGACTGTGCCATGGTGAACTGAACCGAGACCACCAACAACATGATAACCAATACGCTTAAAGCAAACTTTTTCATTATTTTTCTCCTTCTTATATTTACTAATAGATTTTCTAGATTATTTAAAAGATAGTTTTATTCCATTCACCCCCTTAAAGAGTTATTTGTATTCACCTTCCTTAAAATATTAACAAATAAATCAAGTTGTAAATTCATTTTTTATGCAAGAAAAATACATTCAGTCTAATACTTCCCGATTTACACAATAATCAGGATTTTTAAGAATCAATCCTTTTTTGACCTGCTCTGCCACTTTCCTCTGCAGTTCTTTAATTGAATCAACCGAATACCAACCCATATGCGGAGTTATCACTACATTACCAAATTCTAAAATCGGATTATCCATCATGATTTCTTCCCTTGACAAAACATCCAGGCCTACTCCGGAAAATTTATTTTCTTTTAGGGCATCAAGTAGATCCGATTCATTAACCAAGTCACCTCGAGATGTATTGATTAAATACACACCCTTTTTCATTAGCTTGATGGTGTCTTTATCTATCAGATGTTTTGTATCTTTTGTAGCAGGCGCATGAATGGATATTACATTTGAATTTTCCAACAGATAGTTTAAAGAAGTAAATTTATAGTTGGGAAATTTCTGAATATCCTTAAAATACGGGTCGTAAATAAAAATATTTTTAAATCCTAATATATTTGCTTTTTTTGCAAACTCACGGGCTATTCTACCAAAAGCAATAATACCCAAATTCATATTTGACAATCGGTAAAGCGGTTTGGTATTTTGATAGCTCCAATGACCCTTCCTGACTTCCATGTCAGCAATCGTCAATTTTTTCAAAATAACTAACATCAGGGTTAGAGCCTGATTGGATACTTCTTCAATACAATAGTCGGGAACATTGGCAACCATTATTTTTTTTCTCGTAGCTTCATTGATATCAATATTATCCAAACCAATTGCATAGCGAACAATAATCTTACATTGATTTAAATTATCAATGATATTTTTGGTAATCGGAACAAACTGCGTAATGATTGCATCTGCATTTTTTGTATATTTGATAACATCTTCTTCGCTTTTACATTTTCCTTTACAGTCAATTATTTCAATTCCGGAGTCTTTAAAAACTTTTCTTTCTTCGTCTAAATTTGGATAATAATAATCTGTAACAACAACTTTATAACCCATTATTATTTTACCTCCTTAAATAACCTGCTTTTTTCGCGATAACAATGGCTCCCTGAATGCTTAATTGATCAATCTCTTCTTTGTTGGATATTATTTTTATCTCGTTTTCTGCCTTATGATATTCTTTTAACATATAAGACAAGATATGACACCTTATTTTGTGGCCAATCAATAAATAACTACTATCTGTTAATGATATATTCAATAATTTAAAGTCATGTAATACTTTTAAATCATCTACACAAATGGCGGAATTCACAAATAATTCCCTTTCATACCATTTTGTATGCAACAATACTTCCATAAATCTTGGCATAATCAAAGAGCGTAAGAAGCCGGCATTTTGAACAGAATCATAAGCAGTACGGATAATATCAACATCAAAAAAATCAGGATGATTATTCGGTTCGTTTCCTGTAATCGATTTTCCAACATTGGTTTCTTTTTTAAGGGCTTCATAAATCTGACCACTCATATTGGTTAAGGAGCCGCAAATCTGTCTTTTTTTATTGATGTATATATATTTCGTATGGGAGCTTAAAATTACGACAGTTAAGGGAAGTGAGATGTTCGGATAGAGTTCGAGTAATCCTGCTATTTGTGCTTCTTCCCCTCTCATAAAATCAATTTTGCGGATATCTTTATAAGTTGTATCTTTCGGAAAATAATTTTTGATTCCTCTGATGAAATATACCGGTATATCTATGGGAAAAATGTTTAAATCACGGACGACCTTGATATTATCTGCTAGATCTTTAATCGTCACCGGTGCCCAAAGATGAGGTATTTCAATTAACCCAATCTCAGAAGTAATCATTCCTGAGGTTATAGCAAATTTTACCTCATCAAGTCGAAGTTTTGCTTTATTTACTATTCTTAGAAAAAGTTCTTTTATTCCGGATTTGAGAATATCCTTTGATCCGGAAATTGCCGTGTCTCTGACTCCAATTTTTTTAGTCTCTTTTTTTATAATTTTATAATTTTCATCCAATAAATATATGCGTGTGTTGGTTGTTCCACAATCAATGACTGCAAAATACATATTTAGATTTCTCCTAATTCGACTAAACGTTTTTTTATGGCTTCTTTTTCGCCTTCACTAGCCGGCACAAAGGGTGAGCGAGGATAGGTCTTTACAATCCCGCGAATCTCTAGCATGGCATAAATGGCTAATTGGGTCGATTTTGCGAGATACATGATATCTCTTAGTTCATTGACAACGAATTGAGTTTTGCGGCAGGCCTCAAAATCATCATTGATGCCTTCCTGGTACATCTTTTGACATATCTCCGGCAAGGCATTACCTAAACCCGGAATAAAGGCTTCACAGCCTAATGCTCTTGCGGAAAGCCACATGGCCTCGGTTCCCAGAGCAATATCAAAATTATCATCGGCCAATTGACGCATATAGGTGGCAAAGGTTAGGATATCAAAAGTAGCATCCTTGACACCATGGATTCCCATCTTTTTTAACTTTTGCATAGTACTAAAGGGAATTCCGTATCCGGAAAATTTCGGGTTATGGTAGACATAGATGGGGAAATCAGATTTTACCGCCTTTAACATGGAACCATAAAACTCTAACAGGCTGTCCTCATTATGATGAAAATAGTAGGGTCCTACCGCAGAAGCAGCGGCACATCCGGCCTCTTCAGCATGTTGGGTCAATACTACGGTATCTTTGGTATTGGTTGTTCCTGTATGAGCTACAATGGGAATCTTGCCATCTACTACTTTAAGAGTTACTTCAGTTACTTTTTTTCTTTCTTCTACTGACATCATGGGGCCACAGCCGTAAGAACCACAGATATATAATCCGTCAACCCTATTTTTTAAAAAAGTAACTAACTTTTCTAAACTCTCAATATTTAAATTTCCCTCCTTGTCAAAGGGAGTAATCATTGGGGGCACAACGCCTTTTAATTTGAACATATCAATCCTCCTTGGTTTTTTAGCTCATAAAGTCAATTATTTTTGAATTTCTCTCTGATGAACTAAAATTATTGTATATTTCTTTTTAATAATTTCTCATTTGAGAAATCCATGACCAATTAGGTATAGCTCATAGTTGTTTAAGATTCAGTGAAACTTTTTTTATGCCTAATTTCCTTAAGAATATTAAATGATTATAAATGTTATTTACAATACACTATGTTTTATATAACATGCTTAATACATATTTTACAATATTAATACCTTTTTTTCCAATTTATTTCATTTTCTCAATAATTATTAATAGGAATCAAGTCTTGAAATAAAACATTTAATTCTTTTCTTTCATTTTTTATATTACTATACTGGTAGAATCATTATATATTGGGATGTTCGATGATTCTCTTATCTTAAGAAAAAACTAAAAAATAAGCTTGATTCTAAAATAAATGATGAATGACTATGAATTTTAACTATATTTTATTCTTTTCTATAAATTCTACCTCTCCCGATCCGTTCATGTAATGAATATAGAATATCTCTTGTTATGTGGATATAATTGCGCATGATATGCATAGAAAAAATTAAAAGCTCACCATTTTTAAACTGGCGAGCTTTTAAAAAAATATTTCAGTATTGTATGATTAAATATTTGTATATTTTTACTAAATATTAATTTTATTATATTAAATATCAGATATAAATCAACCAATATAACTATCATTAACGGTATTATTGAACTCGGAAGATTCAACAACATTTTCCATGCTACCGACGGTGATGGAAAAATCGCAATCAGGATTAAAACAACCGAAAGGAATTGCAAAGGATGTTGATTGGGTTGCTCCTAAAGGGATTGCTACAATTGCACTGAAAATTCCTGTACTCCGGCTGTTAAGAAAAATTGTACTCTTACCATTGATGATGGAGCATCCGCTTCGCCTTGATTTTTTACATAGACTATCAAATTATTTAAATCATTCATATTACAATAACCAGCCATTCCGGGGGGATTTGCAGGTACCAGGTCAGGCAAAGGAACGCTCGGAGTACAAGATACTGATACCATTACTGTCATTAGCAAGACAACAAATAAAAGTATATAAACTTAATCTTTCATATTAAATACACCTCTTTTCTTAATTTGATGTGCAACCGTTAATTGACAGACTTAAGAATTGTCTTTATTTATGAATAAAAAAAGATGGCTTGATAAAAATGATGGTACCTTACAGAATTATTGGAGCTTATCTGATTGGAAAGGTAGTGTGATAAGTAGAAATTATTCTACATAAAAAATGTGGTGAAAATATTTAGTAATATTATTAGAATAATATTATGATAGATGTAATGATTCATACAAATACTTATTTGAATAATTATATATTGTTTTTTTTAAATCCTCTTTTATTTTAAAAAAATTGAATTAATTACTTTTTTTCCCTCTTCTAAATGTCTTGCTGAAACTTAAATTTATCAAACGAACAACCATCCCTTGTTTTCCAGAGGATTACTTGCAATTTTCTCAGAAGGCTGTCGTTTCGTGCCATCTGTCAAGCCAGGATGCCTTCTCATCAAAAGGATTTGTTTTCATGGCAAAAACAAATAAATACGGGTAATTATTTTTTGTATATTTCATATAACTTACCCACTGAAAAATCAAATGGATGTAGGCACGCTCAATATCTTTATTTGCATGCTCAATATCCTCCCTAGATAAGTTATTTAAATTTCTTGCAGATAATTCTTCAACAATATGAAATATTGACATAAGTGTTTCAGTAAAGGTTTCATGTTCCAAAAGATTGGGATTCTGTAGTAAGTTGATTAAAAAACCTCTCTTATTTGTTAAAAAACTTGATAATTTAAAAAGATCTATTTTATTAATATTGATATTTGCATGATAGCCCTTAACTCCTTGAAAGGCTTTTTTAAAATCTAAATCATTACTTTGATTTTTTATAATCAACAGGTTATGAATTTTATCAATATTTTCATCGAAATTCGATAAATAAACCAGTAGATGTTTACCGAATTCACTAAAGAATGTTTCAATCACCATATTTAGGTTTTTCAAACGATTCTGTTTTTCCCATTCACTAAGTATATTATGTATGATGATTGTCACCAGAAGGACTTCTATAAATACAAAAGCAATATCACTTAAAAGAAACATGAATATATGATGTGAATCTCTAAATATTAGAAAATGGACCACATAAAAAATGATGGACAATAATACCATTACAATTCCTGCCATTAACTTCCAATTAAATTTATTGTTCAATTTGTACCTCCTGTATGTGCTTAATCAAAAACATTTTCAAAATTACATTTTTCTATACATTCACTTCACTATAAATAAAACCAAATATTTCCAAGACCTTGATGATCTAAATAATACACTTTCAATTCATGAAATATTACCCCTCCCCTTTAAACTGTAAATGATAGAATGAAAGCCATCTTTATTTATCTACCTAATGGTTTGCCAGGGATTCATTTTAGTAAAACATTCTAGCCTTATAACGATAACATCATAAAAAATACTATTAAATTAAATGAGCTCTTTTACTCTGCCAACAATACCACCATCCAACATCACCTTAATACCATGTGGATGAGTGGATGATTTTGTTAGTATTTTTTGAACGATACCATCCGTCAATTTCCCTGAGCGCTGATCCTGTTTTTGTACAACTCTTACTCTGCTACCCAGCTTTATGTTTGCACGCTTTATTTCTGTCACATCAATAATCTCCTTTTTAATAATATCTTCCTTAATGATTTAATTTTTAATCAGGATAAAATTCTCAGTGCAACTTTTATTAATATCCTTAAATTCTATTTATTAATTGGCATTTACTCTGATGATGATATAAGAGAAAGTACCATAAATTCCTTACTTAATGGTCTAATCAAATAAAAAATATCATTTATTATGTTGCATTGCAAGTCTAACCCTCATTATTTTTTTGATAATTTTGGAAATAACCAGGATGTTGAGCTGGTACAAACATTTCTTGTAAAAAATAAACCACCACAGCTACTACCATCGAAAAACTTGCAATATATCTTAATGTATAGATATAATATAAATGATAAATGTGGATATCTTTTTGGTTTTAATGAGTATTAATTTTATTTAAGGAAAAAAAGATGATTAATGGTTTTCTACAAAATACCTATCTAAACAATAGAGTCATTGACTACCTTATTGCAATGGCTATTTTTTTTATTCTTATAGTATTTATTCAAATTGCAAAAAAATTATTTATAAAAGCAATTAAAGCTTGGGCGAAAAAAAGTACAACCACCATCGATGATAAATTTGTAAAAGCATTTGAAGAGAAAATAAAAAATTTCTTAAGTTTAGTTTATTTTGGTGCTTTTTATATCAGCATCAAAAGACTTACCATGGAATCGCAAATTGAGCATTTTTTTAATATTTTTGTTTCCACTCTTTTAATTTTTTTTGGAATACAATTTTTATTATCTATAGGCATTTATGGTCTGGAAACTTATTGGGTAAAAAAGGAAAAAGATAAATCCAAAAAACAAGCCATAAAGGGCATTATTACGATTCTTAAGTTTATCGTTTGGAGTATTGTCTTTATTATAGTTTTAGATAATTTAGGAATAAAAATATCCACCCTGGTTGCCGGCTTAGGGATTGGCGGTATTGCCATTGCACTTGCTGCCCAAACAGTTTTAGGAGATTTATTCAGCTATTTTATCATCTTTTTTGACCGTCCTTTTGAAATTGGTGATTTTATCATCGTTGATGATTTTAAAGGAACTGTTGAGTATATCGGACTTAAAACAACCCGTTTAAGCAGTTTAGGTGGAGAGCAATTAATATTTTCTAATATGGACTTGACAAATTCAAGAATAAAAAATTACAAAAGAATGAATCGGCGACGTATAGTATTTCAGTTTGGAGTTACCTATCAAACCGATTTAGAAAAAATGAAGAAAATACCTGTATTGGTAAAAGAAATAATCATAAAATTATCGGAAACAACTTTTGATAGGGTTCATTTTGCTTCCTACGGTGATTTTAGTTTAAATTATGAAGTCGTGTATTATATACATAGTAATGATTACAATACCTATATGAACATTCAACAGGAAATAAATTTTCAACTTAAAGAAGCTTTTGAAAAACAGGAAATAGAATTTGCTTATCCGACTCAAACTATATTTATGACAAATGAGAATTCAAAATAAGTGCCATGAAAATGAGTTTTGAAATAATTTCTGAAAAAGTGTTATAAAAATAGTATTTCTGAAAGGAGTTTTTTTTATGCAAATTTACTTAGTTCTGGCAGCAATCATTGCAATATTTATTTTTATTTTTTCCCTTCAAAATCCCTTTCCCCTTATCGTACATTTTTTAATTTGGGAAGTAAAAGGTTCTATGACCTTTATATTGATTGCCACCTTTATTGCCGGTATATTAACCAGTTATCTTATCAGTGTCATATCAAAGATAAAGAGAGTAAGATTAATTGCCAAACAGAAAAAAGAAATTGCAGCACTATCAAAAGATGGAGTGAAAAAATAGTTTTTTCAAGTCGATATCAAGAATAGATACGATTATTGAGTCCTTTTCCTATAGCCATTTTTTCTTTCTGAAATATAAAAGCATGATGATACCTAAGGCAGCCATGACAAGTAAAGTTGCGAAATATCCCCATCTCCATTGAAGCTCGGGAATATATGAAAAATTCATTCCATAAATACCGGCAATAAAAGTGAGCGGGATAAATATAGTTGCAATGATAGTCAATACCTTCATGACTTCATTCATCTTATTGCTAAGGGTAGAGAGATACAAATCAAGCATGCCGGAAATCATATCACGAAATGATTCAATAGTATCAATGATTTGAATGGTATGATCATGCGCATCCCTTAGATACAGACCGACGGATTCTTCTACCAGAATCGATTCTGTTTTTTCCAATCCATTGATTGCTTCCCGCAGGGGCCAAATCGACTTACGCAAAAATATCATTTCTCTTTTCAAGCTATGAATCTTTTGTAAGGTTTTTGGTGAAGTTTCTTTCAATAATTCTTCTTCAACGTCTTCAATTTTATCACCTGTTCCTTCAAGAAGTACAAAATAGTGATCTATAATAGCATCGATCAGTGAATAAGCCAGGTAACTTGCTCCCATTTTTCTTATTTTTCCTTTATCTTTTCTAAGCCTTTCCCTAACAACATTAAATACATCCCCTTCCCTTTCCTGGAAAGAAACAACATAACTTGAACCAAGAATCAAACTAACCTGCTCGATTTCCAATTTATCCTGTTCTGCATTTTGATAAATCATTTTTAATACCATAAAGATATAATCCCCATAATCTTCCATTTTAGGACGTTGGTGAGCATTCATGATATCTTCTAAAAGTAGTGTGTGCAGATTCAATTGATTTCCGATTTTTTCTATGATTTCATTGTTATGAATACCATCAATATTAATCCATGTGACATTAGATTTTTTATCAAACGGAAAGCATTCATCAACATCTTTTGCAAAGATTTCGTGGTATTCTACTTTGTTATAATCGAACAGCGTTATTTTTGCATTTTCTATCTTTCTCTCTCCTATATGTATTAAAGTTCCGGGAGCGAGACCAGTCATTTTTGAATTTTTTTTCTTTTGATTTATCATAATAATCAACCCCTTAAATTGATATTGAGTACTTCTTAGTTTTTTTAATCAATTTTTATTATTCTGGTTCTTTAAGCTACATTCTATTTCTTTTTATAAACATCCTTTAAAGATGCAAATTTTACCTTTGGGAAATTTAAAGGAAATATATTTCTGACATTGTTCGGTAATACAATAAAAGTAATATCTTAAAATCCAAAGTACGTTGAATATAAAAATATATTATCTTTGTAAAGCAAAATAAAAATATTTATTTTTAGTTTCATTGAGTTAAAAGTAATATATTTTAATCAAAAATAGGTAAATAGACATTCGTTTTGTATATATGAAATTATATATAATTATGGTAAAATTAATTAAAGTGTTTTAAAAAACCTTCTGTTAAAAATAAATTAACCTGAATTCGTACTATCCTGTTATTTTTTCGAATGACCTGTATTGTTAATAATTAAATCCGATTTATTAAAAAGGTAGTTTAATGATGATTCCTGTTAAGAAAAAAATTATCATATTATTGTTAATCCTTATGATTGGCATCACTATCCTTGGAATAACCTTTTTTCTTTTTCTGAACGGACAAACAATAAGAAATTACCTTAAACCAATCATCGTCAAACAATTGGAGAATAACCTGGGAAAAAATGTCATCATAAATGAAATTCAATCAATTTCTTTTAATTCGTTGGTTTTTTCTAATTTAATTATCTCAGACACCACTGATACCGGAAACAGTATTGCTTTATTGGAGTCAGAAAGTGTAAAAATATATTTTGACCTTGCATGGGCTTTTTCATCATTTAAAAATTGGGAATTAGCCATTACACAACTCATTCTTCAAAAAGCTCAATTAAGTCTTCAACGGAATACAGAGGGTGATTTTACATTTGCAAAAAATCTCAATCTTCAAACAGAAGCATTAAACAGTAATGTTACCTTTAATAGAATATCTTTCGAGGAGAGTACCCTCCTCTTCCAAGATGATAGTATACAGGGAAGTAAAAAGCTCATCATCGAGATTAATGATTTGAATGGCTCCTTAGATTTAGCTCAATTGCCTAAAGTTGAATTTGAAGCGAATGGTAGAATGTATAAAAATGATACATCTATTTCTCTACAAGGATATTTATTTATTGACAAACCACATTATTCTCTGGATTGCCAGCTCGATAATGTTGATATGACGGAATTCCAATACTATATCAATGATTATGAAGCATTCAATCTGGAAAAGGGGTTGTTTGATTTAAATCTAGTATTAAACTCTGACTCTACTTTCGAACCGGCTAAAATATCATGGCAGGGAGAAGCATCATTGAAAGGAATCGATTTAAAGCCCGATACTCTTAGAGATATAACTCTTGAAAATATTACCGGTTTAATTCAGTTTGAAGATTTAGATATTCAAATCAATATACTTCAAGGATTTTTACAAAACCAACCTTTTCTTCTCAACGGTACACTGACTTTTGAAGAAATACTCAATTACAACCTCGATTTAAAAACAGATAACCTTTCTTTAACAACTTTAAAAGAAGAATTCAAAGAATATTATCCTAAAACAGATTTATTGGCAAACGGAGATATTTCACTCAATATGAATATCAAAGGTAACCTCAATGATTTCCAGGCAAAAGGCACCCTCAGTTCTTCAATGTTAGACATAGATGGCTTGCAATTGGAAAAACCAAATCTCTCATTCTCTTTCAAAGAAAAAATGTTCAGGGTAGAATCTCTAAAAACTCAATGGGAAGGCGCTAAAATTGAACTCGAAGGAACCATTGATTTAAAAGATGCTGCTCCGGCTTATCATTTTTCTGCATTATTCAATGAATTAGATATTGAAAATCCTGACTTAGGAGAAATATTTAATTTTGAACCTTACTCCGGTATTGTATCCGGAAATATCAAGATAGACGGAATCTTCAAGGATAATTCTCCTATTGATTTAACCGGTCTATTCACTGCACAGAAAGTGACTGTTTTAAAAAATAGATTAGAAAATCCACTCACAGCACAATTAAAGATGAAATTAATGAATCCTTTTTCTTTTGAACTCAATCAACTTACTCTATCTTATCTCCAAAATCAATTGGATATTTCCGGAAAAATGAAGACAGGGAATCAGATGGATTTTCAATTCAAGAGTAATTCTATTTTATTGGAAGATTTTTCCTTTTTGGAAAATATTGAAAATTTAAGCGGGATCGGAAGTCTGAACGGTATGATTCAGGGTACTCTTTCTCAACCTGAAATAGATAGCTCTTTAAAATTAGAAAACGTTCTTTGGGGGAATAACAGTATAGATAATTTTGAAGGAAACCTATCCTATCGATTTCCTTTCTTGCAATTAAAAAATGTTCTTATGGGCAATGATGATAATCATATACAAGTTGATGGACAGGTAGATTTCCAAAAAGACGGCAAAAAAGCCATCAACTTAACCCTCCAGATAACCAGGCTGAATATGAATTATTTAGTCGAATTGCTAAATTTCGAAGAACCTATATCAGGCTGGACGAGTGGTATCATGGATTTACAGGGCAACTGGCCTATTCTTTTGTTGGATAGTCAGCTAAATTTAAATGAAATTTTTATCAGAGATTATTATCTGGGTAATGGGAGTATTCACTTTCAATTAATACCTGATAATGATCCTACTGAAAACCTTATTCCTTTGGAGCAAGAGCTTTTAATAGAATGGTTAAAAAATCAATATCAACTTACTCTTAAAGAATTAGTTTTTAAACAGGAAGACATGGACATTATTGCTCAGGGAAAAATTGATTTAAAAGAAGATACTCCCTTTCTTCTGGATATTGATTTTAAACATAATAATTTAGCTGAATGGATTAATATGGCTGATTTTGGAAAATTAAAGATAGGGAGTATGTTTCCTGCAAAAATAGATGGTAAAATACAAATAACTGGTGATATGTTTTCTCAACAGATTCTTTTAAACTCTCAATTTTCAACTCCTGAAGAAAAAACTGATTTACAACATCAATTAACTGTGTCTCTGGAAAAAAAAGGACCTGTCATCACTCTTAATGAGCTAGTGTTAAACCAGATGAGTGGTAATTTTTTGGCAAAAGGAATCCTGGATACGTCACGCAATCTGTCAGACATTGAATTTCAGACAAAAGATTTTGACTTGCAAAGTATTGCTCAACTGATTGAATTCAAAGAAGAGCTAAAAGGAACACTTGAAATTACCGGAACTTTTAAAGGTCCACTGAATCAACCCGTCATATCCACTTCCATTAATATAGGAGAAGGTTATTTCAGAGAATATGAATTTCAGAATCTACAAAGCAAGATTATCTGGAAAGAAAACCAACTTGAAATACAGGAATTAGTTATTTCCTATCAGAAGAATTTTAAAATCATGGCTCAAGGTCAGATCCCCTTTCCCTTGGCCACTTCCGGGAAAACAGAAAGTCAGAAACAATATTTCAATCAATTACCGTTAAACTTCAAAATCAGCTTGGAAAATACCGATTTAAGCTTTATTCAATTATTCCGGGTAAAAGATTTTAAAGAGGTTCAAGGCATCGTAAATCTTGACTTAGACTTAACCGGAACCGTTGCTCAACCCATCTTTAACGGAAATCTTACCGTGAATCAGGGAAATATGGAATTGACTTCTTCTCCCATAATATTGTCTGATATTGAGGCCAAAATAAATATAGTGAACAATCTGGTAAAAATTCCTAAAATAACCCTATTGATTAACAATATTCTCACGAATATTTCGGGAGATTTTAAATTAGTGAATTTTAAGCCTGAAGAACTTCATATTAAAATATGGAAAGAAGACGGCGAAATCATCTACCAGGATATACTTACAGCCCAAGCAAAATTCCTGGCTGAAATAAACGGATCCATTGATTCTCCGGATATTACAGGTGAATTCATTTTTTCTAAAGGTACCATCAATGGGATGCCAGGCTTTCAATTAAGTTCGGAAAAAAGCAATTCCTTCATTTTATCAAATGCTAATCTTGATCTTTCCTTAGAAATATTAGATGATTTTCAGTTTAAAGCACCAAACATAGATTTTAAATTCAACGGGGGGGCAAAAATCAAAGGAAAATTATCCTCACCCGTTTTCACCGGACAATTATCTGTTGGGAAAGGTTATTTTTTATTCCTTGAACAAAAATTCCAATTTACCGAAGGTAAACTTTTACTGAATGAATTTACGGGTACAGATGTGCTGATGGATATTAAAGCTAATGCTCAAGTAGGACAAGTGACTGTTTTTTTAAATATTTCCGGAAATCTTTCTTCTCCCCAAGTATCACTTTCATCCAAACCCGTTTTATCTGAACCAGAAATACTTTCCTTGCTGACTTTAAATAAAAATATCATCAATCTATCAGAGGGTGAGATTGTGGATCTATTTAAAGAAGATATTATTGAATTAATTTTTCAGGGTTTAGGTCTAAAATATTTAAAAAAAGCAGAAAGTCAGATAGCGGATTATCTTAGATTAGATATTTTTCGAATAGAATCTATCTATAACCAGGATATAGAACAAACATCCCTTTATGATCTAAATTTTAAAACAACGGAAATAGAATTTGGCAAAGCAATCAATGAAGATCTATTTATTACCTACACTACTTCTCTTGATGCAATCAGCTCAAAGAGTCTTGGTATTGATTATAATTTTCAATCAGATTTATCCTTTAATGCGGAAATCAATACTTCTGAACTTGAAAGAAGCGGTACGGAAATTAAATTTGGATTTAACTTTGAATTTTAAATATATAATTCGAATATTTTATTGAACAAACTTCCATTTTTCTCTATTACTATTTTTATCCACTTAACCATTTCTTAACAATTTCCCTTACAGAACGGTTCATTTCCTTAGAAAAATCAGCATTAAATTTTCTTAAAAAAATATGTTGACCAATATTTTGTGCCCGGGGTAAAAAATGGCGCACTTTAGCTATTCTTTCTTCCAAAACCTTCTGCATGCTATTAAAATATTTTTTGTTCAATCTTTTATATCTATCCCTAAATACAATCAATTTTTTATCAAATCTACAAGTCTGTTCTCTTTTCAACTGCTTTTTTGTCGGATATCCAAAACAAAGAAGTGCAATTGGAAATACATATTGAGGCAAGTCAAATAATTCCTTGTGAATTTCATAGTTTTCCATGATATCGCCAATGTAACATGAACCTACACCAAGAGATTCAGCTGCTATGACTGCATTTTGTCCAGCGATAATTGCATCAGAACAAGCTAAGAATAAATCACCCTCCCCCGGTCTTCTCATTTTTATCTTCATACCTTTACATAATTCGGAGACTTTGGAACGAATAAAATAGTCGTACCATCTTTGATAATCAGCCAAGAATAGTAATACCAAAGGAGCTTTGGCAATAAATGGCTGGTTATCGCAGGTTTTAACCAAAATATCTTTTTTTAATGGGTCATCAACTTCTATAATAGAATACAACATCATATTTCCGGCAGTTGGTGCTTTCATGGCAGCCGTTATTATTTTACTCTTTATATCTTCAGGTAATTTTTTATTCTCATATACCCTTATCGATTTTCTTTTATGAATTACTTCTAATACTGGATTCATCTCTAACATCCTTTCTATTTTTTAAATCATACTTTTTACAAGACGAAAAAATAATATTTAAAAAATATTTATTATCATTTGGCTATCTCAGTTTGACTGAAAGATATACCCATTAATATTAGGAACTTATTTTGGTGAGCTTTGTTATTTTTTTAAAATATATCTTTTTTTAATGTTTACTTTTTGTCTTTACGCATTTTAGCAACTAAGACACAAAAAAAGATATATCCTCCCATTTTAAGGGAGGATATTGATAAAATAAAAAATATTTCAATATATTTATTAATACAAATCTATCATTATTTTCCTATTTCTTCTTCTACTTCTTTTGCGCCTTCTGCATAAAACTTTTCTTCATCCGGTGCTAGCTCTTTTAAAAGCCTAAGAAATTCTCCTGCATGAACACGTTCTTCGTCCGCGATATCCTTTAAAACATCTTGTGCTAATTTGTTATCGGTTGATTCAGCAAGCTGCATATAAAGCTGAATAGCCTCATACTCTGCCGCAATCATAAACCTTATTGAGCGGATTAATTCTTCATGAGTAAGCTTTCTATCTTTTTTAATTCCGGAAAATGGGCTTCCAAATTCAGGCATGTTTATCTCCTTTCTTTGTAATTTTTTAGTTCTTTTTAATTCATTAGAATAACAGTTGTTTTATCTGATATAAAAGGTTTATCAAGTATCATAACATTGAGCTCATACATTATGCATATTTGAATTACAATATATTTTATATTCTCTGATAGTTTTCAAAATCCTTCTTTTAAATAAAAAAACTATAAGATAATGTGTTTATATAAAAAGAAAGCTTTATGATTATCAAATGAGTAATTATCCTTCATTTTTTTTAGAATACTATATTAATAAAACGTTCAATATGTAAAATCAGTCTTCTTAGAATTCATAAATCTATTTATTAATGAAGTTTCCAAAATGTATTTTTTAAAACCTTTTTATTTGAAAAAAAACATAAATAAAATTCATTGATGTCGAGTAGCTATTGATTTCATTTATGTATAACTGTTACTCCAAACCGTCCCCTGTTTTTAAACAATATAATATTTATTTGACATCATGAAACAATATTAGTATATTATGTTACATATAAAGATACTATTTTTGTATTACATTAAAAATTAGAAAAGGAATGAAAAATAATAGAAAATAAACCATAATTTAATACAAAGTTGTAAATATAGAATAGAATTCCCTAATTCTAATTGAGAAAAAGGGAGGCGATGAATCCATATTTAACAAAAACATATTTACAATTACCATTTTTCTGCTAGTATGTTTGCTCTAACACGTTTCTAAATTAATAGAGTAACATAATTAAAAGGAGATAATTATAATGAAAATGATAAATCATCTAATGATATTTGTTTTGCTGATCTTTTTAGTTGCGGCAGGTTCAGTAAGTGCCCAATCAGCCTACACAGATGTAACTCCCGATGATGCTCTCAAAATGATGCTGGAAAATCCAGAACTGGTAATCATCGATGTCTCACCAATGTATACCAATGGTCATTTACCCAATTCGGTGAACCATCCGGTGGGTGACGGTTCCCTTGATAAAGGAATCCCCATGTTAAACAAGGAGGCAACCTATTTGGTTTACTGCCATTCAGACGGTCCTTCCATATCGGGCGCGCAGAAATTGGTAGATGCCGGTTTTAAAAATGTATACCGACTGGTGGGCAATTACAGTGCCTGGGTCGATGCGGGATATCCTGTTTCCCAACTCATGCCTTATGTTGAGGTCTCTCCTCAACAAGCTCTCAAAATGATGCTGGAAAATCCAGAACTGGTAATCATCGATGTCTCACCAGTGTATACCAATGGTCATTTACCCAATTCGGTGAACCATCCGGTGGGTGACGGTTCCCTTGATAAAGGAATCCCGACACTTAAAGCTCATCTGACTTACCTGGTGTACTGTCACGGGGATACCCCCTCCATTGCCGGTTCTCAGAAATTGGTAGATGCCGGTTTTAAAAATGTATACCGACTGGTGGGTAATTACAGTGCCTGGGTCGATGCGGGATATCCTGTTGAAAAATAAAAAAACGTGTGACTATCCCGGTGAGTGATAACTGTTACTTAAATAGCAGCAGAGTATTTCTCTGCTGCTATTATATCAAGTCTCGATTCTTCAATCCGACCAATAATTTCATGGCCTAAAATAATCGGCAGTCCCGGAGAAACCGACCGATTTTCAATCTTGTACAGTTCAATATGGCAAACTCCCCAAGCGGACACCTTTACCAAAATTTCAGCTTCTCCGGAAACTGGCATTGAGACATCCCTTAAGACAAGCGAATGTGAATTTACCGGTGCAGTTTGTTACAACATCTTTGCTTTCATCGTTTACTATTTTCAACCAGCACTTTATTTAATGTTAATATGAAGAATTCCTGCTTTGGCGAAATTTTCTGATTCCATTTTCCTGATAATAATTCTGACTTCTTCTTTCTGGCATTTTAAAGTCTCAGTAGCCGCTTCAGTCACTTTTCTCACCATTTCTCTTTTCTGGTCCACCGTTCTACCTTTTAACATCTCTACCTTTATGATAGGCATTGTATACTCCTCCTGTTAATTCTTACTTGGCTTGTATTTTTGCCCTAATTCAAGTCTTGCCCTCTGAGTGATTTTTATGATGAATTCTGTTTTTGTCTCAGTGTATCCATCACGGTTAAACTCGAATGATTTCTTTAACTTTAATTTCAAATCACTATATTCCCGAGAAATAGAAGGATGATTGATTAAATAGTCACTGAAATAAAACTCATCCCAGCCACCGGGAAATCGAACATGAACATGGTAAACCTGCCCCTTAAATCCTTCCGGTGCATATTTTTTAAGGAACATCATGTGAGGCGCAGGGTTTTCTTTCTGCTCAGTATAGACATAATCTGTCATTTTCATCTTGTTGATGACATATTCATCTTTCACCTGTCACTAGATTTCGAGCAATATATCAATGGTTGGCTTGGCAGCCAATCCGGGAATGGCCGTACTGCCAATATGGCTCAACCGGAATATTTTAATTGAATCGATTGTCTGCTTAATGAAATTTTCTTCAGCTATTTAAAGTTTTGGCCATTCCGGATTATATGGTTGAATGATAAAAGAAAAAAGTTTCCATAATTTTTCATTTGTCATTTCAGAAAGTTGCTTCATAATTTTTTGTATTTTCTCCTCTTCTTTTTTATGCGGCATAAATTAAATGACTCAATTTATCAGTGAACTCATGGGAAAAGGTTTGTCATGTCCGGGATAAATTGTTTTAACATTCAAGCTTTTTAATTTTTTGATACTTTTATTTGCTTCTACAGGATCATCGATTAACGAAAACCGACCTGGCTTGGAAATATTCCCTAACAAATCACCGCAAAAAAGGTCATCTTCAGAGGTTAGGATTTCAAGCGAACCTTTGGTGTGCTGGGAAGATGTAATGCCCTGGCCTGAAAACCGAAGGAAGAAAATTCATATCCATCATCAATTATTAAATCCGGAACAAATCTGTCTATCTCTTTTAATCCTAAAAATTTATTCAATAACATTTTTACGATAATATTAAGTTTTTTTTGCTCTAAAACATATCGCCATGTTCGAACATGTCGACATCATTAGGGTGCATGACAATTTTCGCACCATATCTTTTGCGAAAATAGGCTGCGTTTCCGTCATGGTCAAAATCCCCATGAGTCAGTATGATGAGTTTAAGTTTTCCCGGATAACAACCGAAATTCTCAATCTCTTTTTCAATTCCCTGACGTTTATCAGGCATCCCGGTATCGATCATAACATAGCCATTATCAACCTCAATCAGGTAGCAATTAACATAATTACTAAACATGAAACGGCTGCAAATAATATGAATCTTCATAACCATCTTCCCTTAGAAAATAGGGATTAATCCTCACAAATTTACAAAAACCAAAAATATGGATTTCTGAGACCTAACCCGTTAATAACTTAATTTTTATCCAAAAATTGGAGAAGGGTGCTGTTAAATAATTCCGGATGGGTTTCCATGGGACAATGTTTGGCTTCATCAATCACAAACAATGATGCTTCAGGAATTTTCTTTATCAATTCTTCACCCCTGTCTACAGGAACCCATTCATCTTCACTTCCCCACAAGCATAAAACAGGAACTCTTATTGTATCCAAATCATCTAATAATTTTTCATCGGAAGGATATTTCTTTAATAGATAACTCATGGTCAAGTAGGTATTTTTTACCCGTAATGGCAGGTAATAACCTTCTACATCTTCCGGATTCGGTTCACGTCCATAAGCTGAACGTAAAAAAGATTTGATTTTTCTTCGGGTTACAATCAATCGACTGATCAATTTACCTGTTATCGTTCTTAGCAATCTGGAGCGGGAGATCAAGGATAAAAACCGGCTGATCCTTCCTTCTATCGAGCCGTCAACCAGGATGATGCTTGCAGCATCATAGGGCTTTTTTAAAGCCATGGCAGCTACTATTCCCCCTCCCATGGAATGACCTACCAGGTGCCAGGTGCCTTTCAATTTTAAATCCCCAATGAATCTCCAAAGAAGAGTTGCCCGATTTTCATGACTTTGATTTACGGCTGGTTTGCGTTGACTTAATCCGAATCCCGGCAAATCGACGGATACTGCCCTGTAACCTTTTTCAATCAGGGCAGTTACCGTATAACGCCAGCTATAGGTAGAACCACCCAATCCATGAACCAACAGGACATTTCCGCGATTGATATCATCTTTAGGCAACCAGATGCGATAATGTAATTCGACTCCGTCAACCATTAAAAATTGGCTGTCTTCAAATACCAGGTCTGATACCTCATATTTTTTTGCATAAACAGTTATCGAACCAATGCAACTGATAAAGCAGTAAAGTAATAGGATAAAGGATAAAAATAGCAATGATCTTTTTATACAATTTGGTTGTATCAGAGATTTCTGTATCATTTTACTCACTGTGATATAAAACGCATTTCTATCGAAAAGGAAATGGTTCTTCTTTTCCATTCTCCAACCTGACCCAACTTTTTCAAAAAACCTGAAGGAATTTGAAAATATTTTTGAGAGTATAGCCACGGGTGACTCGCTTGGTATGTGTGAAAATCTTTTTTACCTTGTTTCTGTAATATTGTATCTAAAGTTGTTCGGGTAGCATAAAGCTGATTTCTGGGTATTTCCGAAAGCTTTTCCTTTTGTGTTATTTGCTGATCCAACATGCGTTCAAAATTGTTAGAACCAAGCAATATCTGTCCCTTCACTTGCTTTAAAGTGGATTTTCCATCTATGTTTGAGAGAGCATATTCCCGGTAAGCTCTAATGGCTACTTTTCTTTTCGAAGCAAATTGTTTTAATATACAGTCAGTAGAAAGACAGCGTATCCCTTTTTATGACCGATGTATTTAGGATAAGAACACCAAGGCCAATCTTTAGGATCTTCTATCAGCTTAGCCCTTACGGGATTTTGTGCAATATAACGGGAGAGCTGTAACAGGTAATGCTCTTTATCCACTATGATGGATTTATGTATTCCCTGAAAGAGATGTCCAGTCCTTTGGTATTTTTTATTGAAATATTTTGTATAAATACCATTGAGGTGTCTCATACCTCGAGATAAATTTCCTTCAGGAGTTTCTATAAGCAGATGATAATGATTATGCATCAGACAATAGGAATGAAGGATAAAATGAAAGCTTTTGATGATTTTGCATAAAATATCTAAAAAATCATCCAAATAATTTTTTTCAAAATAAATATTTTGTTTGTCATTTCCACGAGAAGTGACATGATACAGGGCTCCGGGAAATTCAATACATAATGGTCTGGCCATGGTGCATATGTATCTGAACTTATTCAGACCTAACTCCTTTACTTTTCCTTATTCATTGCCTTTTCTTTTATGAAAAAATCCTCTCCTTCTACCTTCGGACAAGTTAAAATACAATATATTATAATACTAATCATTATGATTTATTCGGATATATATTAATAATCAAATCCCTATTATTTGTAGAATTAATAAAATTAGCCTATGATGAGCAAGAGAACCTATAAGATATGTTTTAATTATAGACCTCATTATTTTCTTTTGATAACATTGAATATTTTGCTATTTCTTTAAATAAATCTACATATTTAGATGATTCTCTATAAAATACAGGCATCTTCCCAATCGGTGCTTCTACTTCTATCTCTCCTCCATTATATTTTGTATCATCCCATAAATGTACCCAATTATCTTCCGGAAGATAAACTTTCCATCTATCTTTTCCGCTCTCATAAACTGGCGCTACTAAAAGATCTCTGCCTAGTAAGTATTCATATTTTAAATCGTAAGTTTTTTTATCATTTTCATAATGGATAAATAAAGGTCTCATAACAGGAATGCCCTTATTGCTATTTTCTTTTACTGCTGCTTTGATATAGGGTGCTAATTTTGTAAATATTATTGACATTTTAGCCAAAAACAGTAAAGTTTCATCATCCGAATCAAACTGCCAATTATCTTCGGGTCTATTGCCTTCATGGGTTCGCATCATAGGAGTAAAAGCAGCCATTTCAATCCAACGCATCATTAATTCTTTACTGCGCTTCATGTCATATATTGTGGTATATCCTCCTATATCACTATGATGAAGACCCATCCCGCTCATTCCTAAAGATAAAGCAGCAGGAATTATGGAAGCCAAACCATCATCCAAACTCCAATCAACATTTTGATCTCCTGAAAAGGTCATGGTATTGTATCTTCCGGCTCCCGAATATCCTGACCTCATAAAATATAATATCTCACCTAATTTACCCGTTTCTTCTATTGTGGCTCTATTAAGTTTTGCCCAAAGTATCGGCCATAAATTATGTGCTTTTTCCGCATTCATTTTATTGTATAAGACAGCATCGGTGGGTAAATATTCTCCGAAGTCCGCCATCCAACCGGAAAATCCAAATTCTATCATATTTTTCTTAATAATTTCCTTGTACCAATTGAAAGCTTTTGGATGAGTCAAATCAACAATGCCTACATCAAACTCTCCAACATCAACCAAATAATCGTGTCCTTCCTGGTTTTTAACCATAAATCCTTTCCTGCTGGCTTCTTTAAATAGCGAACATTCCTTTAGTAAATATGGATTTATATATCCTAAAAACCTATCGCCATTTTTATTTAATTTTTTAATCTCAATATCTAATTCCGGATACCTCCGGGAATCACATACCCAATTCCAGTGCAATCTTTTACCAAAAGTTGTATTTTTTTGTCCTACCCAATCCTGTGCCCATATAGCATTTACTTTAACGCCTTTTTTTATTGCATTTCTATATTTATTTATAGCAATTTGGGTCCCACCCTGAACACCAAGAATAACGCCTCGATAAATCCAATCGGGCATTTCCGGTTGCCTTCCCAGGAGAGCTGTCAAATTTTCCAAAACTTCCAGATAATTATTAGCAACACCTATCGTTATTTTTTCCGGGATACCCCAAATTTCCAATTCATGAAAATCCCGGTTAGAAAAATCAAAATTCATATAACAACTATCATTCACATGACAAAAATATTTTTCACTTGAAACAAAGGTAGGTTGAGGATAATAAGTGGTATAATAATCTCCGCCGGCTTTGTCGTATTTGTCCGCCATAAAGGTGGTATAAGTATTTTTATTTCTACCAATGCCCAGTTCTGAAACCCAAAGCGGAAAGCTTTTACCTCTTAAATCAAAGTAGGAAAACTGTTCCCCGCACCCATAAACATGTTCTTCTTCTTTTGCATTAATTCTGAACCAGATTCTATTGACATTTTCCGGAATTTTCACAAAATTTATGATAACTCTATTTTCCACCTCTTCTAGCATCATTTCAAAGATACATAAACCATTAAAGGAAAACTGAATTTTAATTTGCTTTTTCCCATCCGTAATTTTAAAGTCTTTTAATCCTACTTTTTCTATCAAATCATCCTTAATTTCAAAATTTCCTTTATGCATATCGTAAATTGCGCGCCCTTTACCTGCAAATAAACAAGGCTCGTTTTTAGTATGATTTAGAATTTCTTTATCTTTAAAAAAGACCTTGAAACCAGTATAACTTTCTTCAATCTTCATTATTTGATTGCTCCTGCAATATTTATATTGATTTTTTTAAATAAGTTACATCATATATCAGTTTTTAAACCATGAATTTACAAGCTATCAATTAAGATAATGAATCCTTAATTCATTATCTTATAACTTTCCAACCTTTCATTTTTGCAAGTATTTCCATTGGTTTTATATAATTACCGTATGCTAAAGATACATGATGAGCAATTCCATTATAGATGACCTTATTTAGAACTTCATTGATGTTATTCTCAAATCTTACCTTTAAATAAGTACCTTTAAGAATTTTTTCCATAGGGATTCCTACCCCTTTTTGGAGGAATACCCTGTATTCATTTTGTGCAGAATCAAATCTCAAAATTGAAACTTCACCCTCTTTCATGACAAAATCAGCCGTTACGCCTTTCCCTCCTGCAAAATAGGTATCTAAAGATCTTATGCATTTTCCATCCCAAAGATTACATGGGGCGACGCCACAGTGCCACATCAATGCAAAATCTTCCTTTAAGTCCACCTGTGACAGGTCGGCAAGAAATGGCGTTTCAGCACCCATGGCTCTGTGCGCCAACATTGAAATGGTGCCTTCTACGTCCCCTTCACAACCTAAAATATAACCTTCTGATTGCAGTATCGACATCGCTGCACAGGGTGAAATACCAAAACTTGCAGCAAATTCAGGCCAGCACCTTATAGCCAATGCCGTAAGATTATTTTTATCTACAAATGTTTTTATTTTGACAGAAAGCTCTGCAACCTTTTGAACCTGAATTTTTGTAATGCCTGAAATATAAAATATTTCTCTTATTTTATTTTCTTTTTCCCCAACTTCATCTTTAGGAACCTCAATCTTAAATAGCTCTTCTAATTCATAATGGTCAAGCAGTATTCCTGTTTGATTAAAACACTCTGATTCATTGATACTTAGATTAAAGAATCCGGATGCTCTAAAACCGGCTAATCCTAAATGTGCATTTTCCAAAGCCACTTTTACCCTTATTGCATCAATCCAATTCTCATCTATGGCGTCTGACAATACTGAATGATATTGCCTGTTTCCTGATTTATAAAGATTTGAAGCATCCAAATTGACTCCACAGATGGAATTCAACCTTATTTTCCCTCCATTGTAGGGAAGTTCATTTAGTCCCCATAATAGAATTGGCTTTTTGATCACCTTATCTAATTCCAGCACCAAGTGTCCCAGGTGGAATGTACCGCTTATCACAATAATCCCATCTATGTTTTTAGACAACAAAAACTTTGCGGCTTGTTTGGCATCTTTAACCTCTATCAATAAACCATCAATCAGCGTATAATCAATATTTTCAATTTCCCTCAAATTATTTTTTATTTTATAAAAGATTTCCTGTGCTGAATTAAAATCAAAAGTTTTCCTTGCTAAACACACAACCCCTAATCTAATCTTTTGCTTTATCATAAAAATCCTCATTTTTTATCAAATTTAAATAATATGATTTTACCACAAAATGTCAAACTATTCCTTTTTTTCTTTTTGGTCTTTCTCCTGGTTATTTAAGGATGCCCTTTTTATCTTAAGAAAACCAAAAGTTCTTTTTTACAACAGCTGATACTTTTTTTATTTGTTTAAAACTTCTCACTTTTTTAAACATATTAACAAACTTTTATATGCGAATTATTGCTGAATTTACCTTTATTTTAACACCCATTAACCTTTGATAGCACCACTGGTGAGTCCTGATATAATTTGTCTCTGAAACAATATATATCCAGCTATCGCTGGAATGATACTTATCGTAATGGCAGCAAACATGGAGGTATAATCTGTGGTAAATTGATTTGAAAAAAATCTTATTCCCACTTGAACCGTTCTATTGGTCTGAGACGAAGTTAACAGCATCGCATATATAAATTCATTCCAACAATATAGGAATTGAAATGTAATAGCCGTAACTATACCCGCCCGGGAAAGTGGTAATATAATTCTATAGAATTTTTGGTAAAAATTACAGCCATCTATTACTCCCGCCTCTTCAAGTTCTCTTGGAATTGTATTCATAAATCCTCTAATTATAAATATAGACAAAGGAAGTCCCATTGCTGAATAGGTTAAAATTAATGCAAGTTTCGAATCATACAGACCTAAATTTTTTATTAATATAAAAACCGGTACCATCAACGCACTTACAGGAACCATTATTCCCGCCGAAATTAACGTAAAGATCAATTCTTTCCCTTTAAAATCATACCTTGCTATAGCATATGATGCCATAGAACTGACAATCACATTTAATATTGTTGCTGTGATACTAATCATTATTGAATTTAAAAATAATCTACCAAGTCCTGATACTTCAAAAGCATTTATATAATTTTGAAATTGTAGTTTCTTGGGCAAAGCAAGGGGTGCTCCCATCAGTTCTCCATTTGTTTTTAAAGATGATATAACCAACCATACCAAAGGAGAGATAGTGTAAAAAAGGAAAAATCCCAAGATGATCCACATGATTGCATTTTTAATAGTTTCATTTTTAATTTGTTTTGTTTTTTTATTTTTAACTCTTCTATATGCCATTTCATTCATATTGCAATCTCTCCTATTTTTTACATTTGATATTTTTCTACCTTAAATAATTTTCTAACTCCAACAATAACAAAAACACCCAGTACAAGAAGTATAATTCCAGAAGTACTTGCCAGGCCATATCTAAAACTATGCATCTTTTTGAATAGATATAAAACCATGACCATCGTTTTATTTGCGGGACCACCATTTGTCATTATGTAAGTCTGTTCAAATTGCCTTAATCCATATACCATTGCTATAATCATACAGGTAGAAATTGAACTTTTTATAAGAGGGAGCGTTATATAGAATTCTTGTTGAAATCTAGTAGCACCATCGATACACGCAGCCTCGTAATATTGCTTTGGAATCGAACTTATTTCTGCTAATATTATTATCATAAAATATCCTATATAAAAAACACCGTATAATACGATGGCAGGATAAGTCAGATGTAAATCTCCTAACCAATTCTTTTGTAGATTTGCAAGCCCAACCAACTTTAGTAATCCATTTAAAGCACCGTATCCACTATTATATATAGCCATCCACATGATAGATATGGCGACAACCGAGATAACATTGGGAAAATAATAAACTGTTCTTAAAAATTCCCATCCCTTTGGTTTTCTCGCTAAAAGTATGGCTACGATTATTGCAAGCGGTACTTGTATAAATCCTCCGGCCAAAAGCCAACCCACATTATTTTTAATGGATAACCTAAATACCGGATCATTAAATAAAGTTAAATAGTTTTTAATTCCAACCAAAGAAGGGGCGCTTAATCCATCCCATTTGTAGAAACTTGTCACCAGTAAAAATCCTATAGGGTATAGAAAAAAAGCGGTAAACAAAATAATAATAGGCAGAAGAAATAAAATGATTCCTATCTTAGACGTCATTGATAATTTATCCATGATATCTTTTTCCATTCCCTTTTTTATATTCTTGTTTCCCCTTATAAGCAATGATAAAATTGCCTATAAGGGGATTAAACTCTCTTTTCGATGATTAAACAATGCTGTGCTATCTTGCATCTATTTCTTTTAATGATTCAATGAATTGCTCAGGTGTTTTTTCTCCCAATATCATTGAAGATAATTCTTGTGGAAATTCTGTTGCAACTTCCTGGCTCACACTCATATTAAAGTGAGGTACGACATATGGTGCATTATTAGACAGTTCAACCATCTGTTTTTGCAATTTTTCCATCTCATCTCCTTCTCCCATCTCAGTCTTGATAACAAATAATGCACCTGAATCTATAGAAAGTCTCTTGACATTATCGGGTACGGTTATATGATCTAAAAATTTTATTACAGCTGCTTCTTTATCTTTATCCTTTTGACTGCCTGCACATATTAATGCTTGAACAAATCCAACTTCACCACCCTTTTCTCCTTTTCCGCCTTCATACGCCGGTGCATTAGCAACCGCAACATGCTTATAAAATTCACCTTCGCCTTCACTTTTAATTCTTCCTATAAACCATGGGCCATTCATAAGCATGACAGTCCTGCCAGTTAAGAAATGTCCTGCCGCAACTGCCGCATTTGCACCAACGGCGTCCATAGTCGTATATTCAAACATTTTCTTTAAAACTTTAGCAGCTTCTACATATGCAGGGTCATCAAAACCTTTTTCGTAAATATCGGGGCCACCAAAAGCATGAAGCAATTGTGAATACCAAAGCATAGCAGTCCAGGCATTATCACTGGTCATCAAGGACAGAGGGATAACCCCATTTGCTTTCAATTTATCGCACATTACGAAAAATTCATCATAATTCTCAGGAAAAGTATCATAGCCGGCATCTTTCAATAGTGTTGCGTTATATAAGACTGGGGTAATGGCAAATTCATAAGGGACCGCTAATACTTTGCCATTATATGTTGCAGTATTTAAAATATTTCCAACAAATCTATCTTTCCATCCCTCATCCATGTAAGAAGTAAGATCCATTAATTTACCTGATTTATAAAAAGGTTCAGCCTTTGAACCTGCCTTTGTTATAAATACATCAGGTACGCTTCCAGCAGCAATGGAAGTTCTCATTTTCTCTTCATAAGCATCATAATCAGCAATTTCTTCAACGACAACTTTAATATTATCTTTATTGTCTTCATTGAATTTTGCAATAAGCTCATTCATAACATTTGCCTTTGAATCTTTGCCTACCCAAATTGAGGGGAAATTTATTATAATTTCATTCCCTGCTGCTGCAACATTTTGACCCAATCCCATAAAACCCATTACCAAAACAAAACATAGAGTCATAGCTATTAGATTTAATAATCTCTGTTTAATCACTTCTAAAAACCTCCTTTTAATTTAATTAGTTTTTTCTATCGAAACAGTCGTTAGCCATATTACTATTTTTATTTTTTACCTTAAATTTCACCTCCTATCCATTAGTAATCATTCCATGCATCACTCTTTTATCGAGCTTTTAGAATTTAAGAATATGGAGTAAATAAATTTAAACATGTTGATTGGTATTGTTTTTGATTATTTGCAAAGAACACTATTTTTTATTTTTTACGTTAAATAATAAACTAAAAAGAAATTATTTTTTAAAGTCTGCACTCTCACTTTCATTTCTACCTATTTAGAAGTTCTCATTAATTTAAGAAAAGAAATACAATAGTAATGGTTGGAATGATGACTAACGTAAATAAAATGCCTGAAATGCTAAAATCCTTCATTGAAAAATAACCGGCACTATAAGGAATAACATTAACCGGAGTCGATGTAACTAAAATACACGCCAGTGAAGCAGCAAAAGCAGCTGGTCCCACAATCAACCAAACATCCAGTTTCAATCCCTGGGCTAATGTTATCAAAATTGGAATTAAAATTAATGCTGATGCAGTGTTGCTTGAAAAAAATATTTTAGCTGTTTGAATCAATGTAACAATGAGCAAAACTTGAAAAATAACATTCATATTACCTATATTCGTAAGAAAACTGTAAGCAATCCATTTGATGGTTCCACTATCTAATAAAACTTTCCCTAGGCTTAAACCACCTGCGATTAAAATAATGGAACCCCAGGATATGTCTTTTTGTGCATCGTTCCAGTCTAATATTTCAATATAGGGTAAGAATATTAATATGGCAGCAAAAAGCGCTATAAATGAGTTAGAAATGGGAAAACTCAGGTATAGATTAATAAAAGGATTAGTTAGCCATAAAAAAATAGCCAACCCAAAAATCGTCAATACTTTTCTTTCTTTGCCTGTTAAAGGTCCCAATGCTTTTAATTCATCTTTTATATAATTTTCTTTAAATACCAATGCATCAATCTCC
>Ga0272441_10001030_pt1 | contig 60205 bp, 52 predicted proteins | sample SSMProp6N_FD_193582 | JGI IMG/M metagenome (GOLD analysis project Ga0272441, IMG submission 193582) | Marine sediment archaeal communities from Little Sippewissett salt marsh, Falmouth, MA, United States - SSM-Prop-6N | ecosystem: Environmental > Aquatic > Marine > Wetlands > Sediment ...
AAGAGTATCTCTCTTATCTCAAAGATCTGATCGGATCACATCGCGAATTCGATATTATTGAATTCTTTTCCGAATTGCATCCCGTTGATATTGCCGAATTGATCGACAATCTCGACGAGCAGGAAATGCTTCGCCTCTTCTCACTCCTTGACGTTGAAAAGGCCTCCGATGTTATCCTCGAATTGAGTGACGCATCGCGTGAACAAATTCTGGGCGATATCTCAAACAAGAAGCTGACGGAAATCATCGATGAAATGGAATCGGACGATGCCGCCGATTTCATTGCCGCGCTAAGCGACGAGAAGGCGCGTCTCGTACTTGACGGTATTGAACCGGAAGAATCAGAGGATATCAAAGAACTTCTGAAATACGATGATGACACCGCCGGCGGCATCATGCAGTCGGAGCTTATCACCGTCAATGAAGCGGCGACGATCAACGACGCCCTCAAGGCCGTGGCCGCGGCGTCGGAAGACATTGAACATGTTTATAACGTCTTTGTGGTTGACGAAGAAAATCGTCTTGTGGGAACCATTTCCCTGCAGCGACTGATTACGGCGAAACGGACGAGCAAGGTCATTGAGTCCGTCGATGACGACATTCCCCACGTTCTCCCCGACGTCGATCAGGAGGAGGTGGCGCGTATATTCGGCAGATACGACCTCGTGTCGCTTCCCGTCGTCGATCATAGCGGGCAGATCATCGGGCGGATCACCATCGACGATATTATCGACGTCATGGAGGAAGAAACATCGGAGGACATCTACCGCGTCGCCGGACTCGATGAAGACGACAGCGTCTTGAACAAACCCCTCATCTCCATCAGGAAACGTCTTCCCTGGCTCTTTCTTAATCTCTTGACCACGTTGATATCCGTTATCGTCATCGGGTTTTTCGAAGACACTATTCAGGTAATGGTCGTTCTCGCCGTTTTCATGCCCGTCGTCGCGGCGCTCGGCGGTAACGCGGGCAGCCAGACGTTGACCCTCATCGTGCGCGGTCTCGCCGTCGGTGAAGTCAACCACGGCAATCTGAAGAAGGCCTTCGTAAGGCAGGTCATTGTCGGTATCGCCAACGGCGTCGTGGTAGGCACACTGATCGGCCTGGTGGCTTTTTGGTGGAAAGGGACACCTCTTCTGGGCATCATCCTGGGCCTCGCCATGATCATCAACATCTTTGTGGGGACTCTCGTGGGCACGCTCATTCCTCTGAGTCTGAAGATATTCCGGCTCGACCCGGCGCTGGGCTCTCATATTTTTCTCACCGCATTTACCGACGCCTTTGGTTTTCTCTCCTTTCTCGGTCTGGCGACACTCTTTCTAAAGACACTCTCATGACTCGTTATCCTCCTGAGCAAACGGAGGCCGTCGTTCTTCGCCTCCTTGATTACGGTGATTCTGATCGTATCGTCACGTTTTTTACCGTCGATCACGGGAAGCTCGCGGGATTCGCAAAATCAGCACGTAAAAGCACGAAGCGATTCGGCAATGCGCTGGAACTTTTTTCTCACGGGATGGTTTTTTTCGTGCGGCGGGGCGGCAATCTCGTCTTTATCGAAAAATGTGATGTCATCAATCATCATGCCCGGATACGTAATGACCTCGAGAGCACCCTGGCCGCCTCCTACATGGCGGAGCTTGTGGAACGTTTTACCATAGAGGAAAAACCCATCCCGTCTCTTTTCTCCCTTTTTGTTCGTTTTCTCCGGTTTGCCGAGACGGGTCCGCCTTCCGAGTTATTGCTTCGTCTGTTTGAACTGAACCTGCTGACGGAAACGGGATACAAACCGCACCTGGAACGCTGTGTCGCCTGCGGTACGCACGTCGATGCGATCGCCCATCCCCTCTTCAGCCCGCAAGACGGCGGCATACTGTGCGAGCGATGCGCGCCGCCGTCATCGGACGCGTTCGCCCTGTCACCGGGCACGGTGAAGATGCTCCTCATGGGCCAGCGTCTCGATCTTGATAAGCTTCACCGGCTCGTTCCCTCACCACAGTCTCTCCGCGAGAGCCGGGAATTCATGCAGCATTTCATTCGGTATATCCTGGGTCGGGATATTCAATCACTCTTCGTGCTGAACCAGATACGGCGCCTCACAGGGATGCCCGACACGTAACAGGGGAAACGTGTATCCCGCCGGCACAACGCCGGATTTGTGCACAAATTATGAGTATAGACCCTGTAAAAAAAACAGGGCATGATCAAACCGTTTGGGCGTTGTTCACCCACACGGCGTGGCCGTTCCCGGCGGTCGCCGGATGGACTGATTGACGGTTCACCGCGCCATCCGGCAAGTGAGTAAGGAAATCATGGTGTAACGCCGATTTGCCTTGACACATATTTGCCGTAATGCTAGGTAGTCCGGCGAACTGTCGAATATTTCATCGGATGTATCGGTACGATGTCGGCATGCCGTCCCTCCCGGACGAGCATCGCATCACCGATTGACCTCAGGCAGAAGCGGTATCGAGAGATCTGAACAAGGAGGGGAATGTGACATTTCAGGAACTCATTATGGCTCTCGAAAAATACTGGGCCTCTCACGGTTGTATCATCCAGCAGCCCTACGATCTCGAGGTCGGTGCGGGCACATTCAACCCGGCAACGTTCCTTCGCGCCCTCGGTCCGGAACCGTGGAACGTCGCCTACGTCGAACCCTCGCGGCGGCCGACAGACGGCCGGTATGGAGAGAACCCCAATCGTCTCCAGCACTACTACCAGTATCAGGTCATCATGAAACCGTCTCCCTTCGAGATACAGGAACTCTACCTGGATTCCCTGAAGAGCTTCGGCATTGATTCCCGCGACCACGATATACGGTTCGTTGAAGACGACTGGGAGTCACCGACACTGGGTGCCTGGGGACTCGGCTGGGAGGTATGGCTCGACGGCATGGAAATCACCCAGTTCACCTATTTCCAGCAGGTCGGCGGAATCGATTGCGACCCCGTTTGTGTTGAGATCACCTACGGCATCGAACGGATCGCCATGTATCTTCAGAATATCGACAACGTTTACGATCTCGAGTGGGCGTACGGTATCTCCTACGGCGATGTTCATCACAGAGGCGAAGTGGAATTTTCCACGTATAATTTTGAAAAGGCCGATACCGATATGCTGCGCCGTCTCTTCGATATGTATGAATCGGAATCGAAACGCATGGCCGGCGAGCAGCTCGTTCTTCCCTGCTATGATTACTGTCTCAAGTGTTCTCATGTCTTCAACATCCTTGACGCCCGCGGTGCTATCAGTGTGGCCGAGAGAACACGCTACATCGGGAGGGTCCGTGATCTGGCACGTTGTGCCGCCGAAGGATACGTTATTCAGCGTGCAGCAATGGGTCATCCCCTCCTGCGCACCGGACACGATCATACGGACACCACCACTCATCAGTAAGGACGGTCCCATGAGCAAAGAACTTCTTTTGGAGATTGGAACGGAAGAAATTCCGGCGGCCTTCATACCGAAGGCCCGCGTCGATATGGAGCGAATCATCGCCGAGGATTTTGCCGATAACCGTATTCGTCATGGTGACATCACGACCATGGGAACGCCGCGCAGGCTCTTTTTGTCCGTGGCCGATGTCGCCGAGAGACAGGACGATCAAATCAGCGAGAAGCTGGGGCCCGCCTATTCCGTGGCCTTTGACGATGCGGGCACACCGACGAAAGCGGCACTGGGTTTTTGCCGTGGCCAGGGGATCGATATCGCCGATGTGACTATTATCGACACGGAAAAGGGGCGTTATATCGCCTCCCGCCGGCACGTCCCGGGTGCCCCCACCGCCGATTTCCTTCGGGACTACCTGCCGCGGTTCATTGCATCAATCCCCTTCAAGAAATCGATGCGCTGGCGGGATTTTTCCTTCCGTTTCGCCCGCCCCATACACTGGATCTGCGCACTCTTCGGCGGAGAGGTCATCCCCTTGACTATCGAAAATATCGAAAGCGGGCCGTTCAGTTACGGACACCGCTTCATCGATCCCGCACCCTTCGAGATAACCTCGTGTGCGGATTATCGTGAAAAGACTGCGGCACACTGCGTCATCGCGGATCCCGACGAACGGATCGCCATGATCCGTGAACAGATCCGTACCGCCGCAGAGGAGATCGGCGGCACAGTCCTGGAAAACAGCGATCTGCTCGAAGAAGTAGGTTATCTCGTGGAATACCCCACGGCCGTCCGCGGTTCATTCGATCGTGTATTCCTCGAGTTGCCGAAAGACGTCCTTATCACCACCATGATCCATCATCAGAAATACTTTCCTATCCTCGATGCTGACGGAAATCTCATGCCGTCGTTCATTACCATCACCAATACACCGGTCCGCGACACAGCCGTCGTCTCCCGGGGAAACGAAAAAGTCATCCGTGCGCGCCTCGCCGATGCCCGGTTCTTCTTCGAGGAAGACAAGGAGATCCCCCTGGAAGATCACGTTGAGTCGCTGAAAAACGTGACCTTTCACAGCCTCCTAGGCACATCCTATGAAAAGGTTATGCGATTTCGAGAGCTCGCCCTTTTCCTCGCTTCCATTATCAACCCGGACATTACGGACGGGGTGGACCGCGCCGCGATCCTTTCAAAGGCCGATCTCGAAACCCAGATGGTATATGAGTTCACCGAGCTTCAAGGTGTCATCGGCCGTGAATATGCACTCATTCAGGGGGAAGATCCCACCGTGGCGCAGGCCATTTACGAGCATTACCTGCCGACCACCGCGGGCGGTGAACTGCCGGCAACCGATGTGGGCGCCGTTGTCGGCATGGCCGATAAAATGGATACCATCTGCGGATGTTTCGCCGTCGGACTCATACCGACGGGAACGGCGGATCCCTACGCACTCCGCCGCCAGGCCCTGGGTATTATCAATATTATCCTTGATAAGGCATACACTGTCGACATCGACACCGTAATCGACAAGAGTCTCTCCATTCTTTCACCGAAAATGAAACGCACTGCTGAAGAGACCAAACACGATGTCATTGATTTCTTCGCCGGGCGTTATCGAAACCATCTCATCGCGCAGGGTTTTGCCTATGACGTTGTCGACGCCGTGTTTGCACGGGGCATGACGGATATTCTCCGTGTCATGCGGAAAGTCACAGCGATGGATGAATTCAAGCACCATCCCGATTACGAACCGCTTGCCGTCGCCTTTAAGCGTGTCGTCAATATTCTCAAGGGGTTTTCCGGCGGCACCGTCGATGAAAACCTCTTTGAAGAACAAGAAGAGCGTGACCTCTTTCACGCCTACTGCGGTATCGAAAAGTCGGTGGAAACATTCATCGTCGATGACCGTTATGAAGAGGCGCTATCCACAATCGCGACCCTTCGCCCCACCGTCGATGCCTTTTTCGATACCGTCCTCGTTATGGCGGACGATGAAAGACTGCGATTTAATCGTCTCTCACTACTCGAGGACATATCCCGCCTCTTTTTCAACGTTGCAGATTTTTCCAGGATTGCCACGGCGTAGGACATCTCTCAGTCAAAAGATGTTATTCATTGCTCATAAAAAAGCCCCCTGACGGGGGCTTTTTTATGAGCATTCTCTATTATCTCTCATCTCAGATAGGCAGCCACGTCACACAGATCGCATAGACGAAGAAGGAAAAGATCAGAGACACGAAGGTATATCCCATGATATCACGGGCCTGCATTTTTGTCCCTGCGGCAATGACGGGCATGAAGGCCAGAGTCCAGAAAGGCTGTATCATGTTCGTCCACTGATCGCCGTAGGCAACCGCCATGGAGCACCGGGCCACGAACGATGTCAGCTGATCAGGCGTCATGGATGCGCCCAGTGTCTTCGCCGCTTCCACAACCGCCGGGCCGACGACCGCCCATTCTCCGCCGCCCGAGGGCACGAAGATGTTCACGATACCGCCGATGAGAAGCGATATGAAGGGGAATGTCCCCACCGTCGCGACACCGGCTAAGGCCATGGCTATCGCCTTGCCGAGACCCGTGTGAATCATGATCCCCATGATTCCCGCATAGAAGGGGAACTGCAGGACGATGCCGGATACGTTACTGCACGCCCGCTTCATGGCGATAAGGTAGCGGAAGGGTGTCTTGTGGCAGATCATACCGACCATGATGAAGAGGAAGTTCATAATATTCAGGTCAAGGCTGAAACCCTTCGTCGAGAAATGCCAGACCAGGTACCAGATACCCATGAGGGCGATGATGATCTGAATAATGAAACTGTGATTCAGAATATCCGAAAGATTCGTGTCGGGGAGCTTCAGCGATTCCGCCTCATCGGCGATTGATACCTGCTTCACAGCCTTGTGTTCCTCGTCGATCATGTCATCGAAGTGAACGGTGTCTTTCTCCGCGGGCCGCATCGCGACGAAGATGATAGGCAGCAGGATAAGAATCGCCAGGTTGCAGACGATATTCATGGGGCTCAAAAGCGTCATCGTTGTGGGTATCATGGAATCCCACAAACCCGCCTTGATGATGAAGTTGTCGGCCGTGTTCATGACGAGCGGGATTGACCCCGACAGACCGCCGTGCCAGACGAGAAACGTGGAATAGACACAACCGGCCAGCAAACGGTAGTCGACACCCTTAACGCGCCGTCCCAGTTCGCGCGCCAGAACAGCAGTCAGGACGATCCAGCCCCAGCTGATCAGACTAAAAATCGTTCCCGCCACACACACCGTGACATAAACACCAACGGGTGTACTCACCTTCTTCGACAACCAGTCCAAAAACTTTGTAACCGGCGGTGATATGGCAATAGCGTACCCGGTGACAAGGATCAGGACCATCTGCATGGCAAATGCCAAGAGAATCCAGAACCCCTTGTACCATGCCTGGACAATGGCGAAGGGTTTGGCGTCAACCCAGAAAAATGCAAGGATTACGGCAAGAAAGGTTAGCAAGATAGCAAAAATGAAGGACTCGGGAATAATCCTTCGGAACTTGTCTGCAAAAAATTTACCTACTGATGATAACATATCCACCTCCTATAAGGTTTATTAGAAAGAATAAGTGAAGAAGTGAATAAAGATGAAACGAGACTCTCATCATCCAGTTTTCTGCGTTGTTCGGATCGGCACCTCCTTTCTTTACGAATCAGCCATTTTGATTTCTCACAGGAAGACGCGCTGTTTTTCCGCTCACAGGCGCGGTGGAGCACAACCGCACAGGGCACAGCACACACGTTTTCGATATCGCTGAAACTGCTGTTAATGATGATCTGAATTCAAAAAAAGAGGAGATACGGAAATGACTTTCTACTAACGGGATACTAACCGCTGAATCTATTACCACGGTCTCACCTCGTTATTACACCGACAAACGGTCCACACATCGTGACCACAAATCTAGTATTTTCTACCAGAGGGCGCCTTTGTTTGTCAATCGTTTTCGAGATATTGGCATTATCCGTTACATTCATTCCGGACGCGACGATACCGGCTCTTATTAATACCGTATGAAACATGCGGTAAACAATATCAACTGTTTTTCTCAAGATGTCTTTCATCGCTGCAGCACTGCTTTGTTTCTTGCATTTTTCACCGCCCATGGAATATGCTGACACATCATGCCGTGAGCGTCCATGGTCGCGGCGGAAAATCATCAACCGCCGAGGAGACACCGTCATGGCGAAAGAAACTGCACCATCCGCACACCTGACGCGCGATACTATCCGTTTCACGGGGTTCAGACGCCCGAACGGACGGATCGGCATCAGAAATCACCTCGCCGTTATTCCCGCGTCCGTGTGCGCTTCTCCCCTCGTGAGAAAAATCGCCGCCCGTTCCGCCGTGCCGGTAGTCCCCATCACTCACAAGGAAGGATGCTGCCAGATCGGAGAGGATTATGAGCGGACGAAGCGCGTCCTCATCGGCCTCGGGGGAAATCCCAATGTCGCCGGTGTACTCATTGTCGCGCTGGGATGCGAAGGCTGTCCCTTCAGGGATATTGCAAGCGCCGTCGCCGACCGGGGAACACCCGTCGATCTCGTCATCATCCAGGACGCGGGCGGTACGGGAAAGGCCCTCCAGCTCTGTCTTGACAAAATCGAGCGCATATCACACACCATCCAAAAGCGAACGGTCCGTGTCAGCGCCGCGGCGTCCGACATTGTCATCGGCCTCGAATGCGGGGGCAGCGACACCACATCTGGCCTCATCGCCAACCCTGTCATGGGTTGGTTGACGGACCGGGTGGTAGATGCCGGCGGCACCGCCATCCTGTCCGAAACGACGGAATTGATCGGCGCGGAACACCTCCTGGCGGGCAGGATACATAATGAAGCGGTAAAAAGACGCTTACTCGCTGCGGTGGCACGCGTCGAGGAAAAGGCCCGTGCCTCCGGTATCGACATCCGCGGCACACAACCCACGCCCGGTAATATCGCCGGCGGTCTGTCCACTATTGAGGAAAAGTCGCTCGGCTGCATCCACAAGGCGGGAACTCATGCCGTTCAGGAAGTCATCGACTACGGCGAGACGCCTTTCCGGAAGAGCCTCGTTTTCATGGATACCCCGGGACAGGATGTGGAATCCATGACGGCCATGGCGGCGGGCGGAGCCCAGATCATCCTTTTTTCCACGGGGCTGGGCAGTCCCGTCGGCTTCCCGCTGGTACCCGTCATAAAGATCACGGGAAATCCCCGCACCTATGAGCGCATGCCCGCCGACATCGATGTGAATGCGGGTACCGTGATGACACAGGAGAAAACGATCGAAGACCTGGGAAGGGAAACTCTTGACATCCTTAATGCCGTGTGTTCGGGCAACCTCACGAAGTCCGAAATACAGGACTACAGCGAAGTTTCCATCTATAAAGAAGGAATCACGCTCTAGGGAAACGGCTTGCCCCACGAGCGGGAATCCCGTCTGGTGCTGAGTTGTGTCTGAGAAAGATATTCTCATTTTCGGAAGAGACTTTACGCATCAAATACCATCACTTATCCCGAGAGTAACGCATCGACTGCCATCGGAATGCCCCCGATGCCCCCGAGATTGCCGTCGCTCCGTCCCGCCATGCTTTCTCCCACTTCTTCTGTCACTTTTCATTTTCCGCCTCGTCTTCCGTCACGTGGACCTGCGCTTTTTTTCTGTTAAATTATCGTTTCATGCCATGAATTCATGCGTATCACGCATAATCCTATCAACGGCACTTTCCACTCTTTTCTGACAGACAGTTGTGATATAGACGAGTGTGCAATAATTCTCATCGCGGAGTAAACCACTGACACAATCACGGGATTACATTATCCAGGTAGCCGGTATAATCGACAGAGCGGAGGCAGACATGGTCGTATCCTGCGGTGCGACCCACCTGGGGTTTCCCTTCCGCCTTGCCCATCACCGTGAAGACATCACGCCGGATGAGGCCGCCGCCGTCATATCATCGCTCCCGCCTTCGTGCCATGCCGTCCTTATCACCTATCTCGATTCGGCCACCAAAATCGCCGCGCTGGCCCGTTTTCTCGCCGTCACAATCGTCCAGCTTCACGGACCCGTGAACGCACTGGAACTGGCAAAACTCCGCCGTGACCACCCCGATCTCGTCCTCTGGAAGAGTCTTATCGTCCGCGGCGATAACATGGAAACACTCATCGAAGAAATCACCGTTTTCTCGGGCTTGGTGGACGCCTTTATCACCGACACCTACGATCGTCTCACCGGTGCCGTCGGTGCGACGGGTCTGTGTCACGACTGGAACATCAGCCGCCGCCTCGTCGACCTGAGCAGGCGTCCCGTCATTCTTGCAGGCGGTCTCACCCCCTGGAACGTGGGCGATGCGATTACGCTGGTCCGTCCCGCCGGCGTCGATGTCCACACCGGCGTGGAAGACAGGATGGGAAGAAAGACTTTGTCCCGCGTGTGTTCTTTCGTTCGCAATGCTCACGATGCCTTCAACCGCGTTGAAAAAGGCGGGACCGTTTAAAAACGTCCCCGCCTCAATCATTGTGTGCCTAAAAGAGGTCACGGTTACATGCACCATCGGTGGTCATGGTAATGGATGTCCCCGCGCTCAGTTGAAACCGTCAGTCACTGGCCATATCTGTCGTCCATACTTCCCAGACCTTACCCACCAGGTCGGGTCCCGGCGAAAGGGTCTTCTTCCCCGGCCTCCACCCGGAGGGTGTCGCCTCCGTTCCCTTGCTGTTGCGGACGTACTGGAACGCCTGTACCTGTCTGATCGACTCATTGACGTTGCGTCCTACGGGAGGCGTCAATACCTCGAAGCCCTGGACAACACCGTCGGGGTCTATGATGAAACGTCCTCTTGTTTCCACCCCACCGTTTTCATCGTAGATGCCGTAGACCTTCCCGACTTTTCCTCCCGCATCGGACAGCATGGGGAAGGGAATACCGCCGGCAACCATCTTGGACAACTCGTTGTCGTTCCACATCTTGTGTACAAAGACACTGTCGACGCTCATGGACAAAACTTCCACGCCGAGTTTCTGAAACTCGCTGTATTTATCGGCAACTGCCGATACTTCCGTCGCTCAGACGAAGGTAAAATCACCCGGATAGAAGCAGAGCAACACCCACTTCCCGAGATATTCCGACAGTTGTACGGATACGAACTCTCCCTTGTGATAAGCGGGCGCCGAAAAATCGGGCGCCTTCTCTCCCACTTTGATCATCGATGCACCCTCCTTTTTTTCGGTTGACTCTGGTTCCAAAACGGGTGTTTCCGTCACCTCGCCGACGGGACCGCCCGTCGGCCGTGCACAACCGACTTTGAGTTCTTTGCTCATAGGACCTCCTTTCTTTTCTCCATGAGCCTGTAAGAAAACCCATTATATGCCGTTCTGACACCGCAATTGGACATAGTATAGACGATTGCCACCGGAATTAAAAGACTTTCGTCATCTAATGTTCTCTGGTTTTTCACCGGATGATGCGTCGCCCGCCGCCGTCACTGTTCCCTTTCTTGCATTTTACCGGCACCACTGTTACGATGTTGCGATCGATGACACTGTTTCTTATTTCACCACATGCCTGACATGAGGTTTCGGCAGATACCGTGATGTGGCACGCAATCATCCATACCCTTTTCCCTTTCTATCGCCCTGTTCTTTTCGTCTTAATCTCCCTTGTCACCCTGATCGTGGGCGCCGTGCTCATGCCCTTATCATATATCTTTCCCGGCGGCTGGCGCACGTACTGGATCGGGACACTCTGGACACGGGCAATCCTCCGTTTGTCCTGTATTTCGGTCGTCGTGAACGGCCGTCACTACATCGATCCCCGTTGCTCCTATGTCGTCATGTCAAATCATCAGAGCCACTATGACGTCCTTGCACTCGTTGCAACCATTCCCCTCCAGCTCCGCTGGGTCATGAAGAAGGAATTGCGATCAGTTCCCGTTTTCGGCCTTGGCTGCGAACGCCTTGGTCACATCTACATCGACCGGTCAAACCCGGAGAAGGCCCGACAAAGTCTGACGGCGGCGAAAGAAAAGATTCGAAAGGGGGCATCGATCATGTTTTTCCCCGAGGGAACACGAAGCCCTGACGGTAATCTTCTGCCCTTTAAAAAAGGCGGCTTTGTCATGGCCCTGGCCACGCAGACCCCTATTCTTCCCGTCACCGTCACGGGAAGCAGGCGCATCCTGCCGAAAAGATCACTCCGCGTAGTGCCAGGTAAAATTACGGTTACGATTCATGAAGCGGTTCCCGTTTCCGGATACACCTATGACACGAAAGAAACCCTGATTCAGCATGTGCGGTCATGCATCGAGGCGGGACGAGAAGCCGACGGATTGAGCGCGCAAATAAAGCGTTAAAGAAAAAATAGCTGGACCGCATCGAGGAGGGAGCAACGGATAAGGAGGGGTGAATATTCACAGTCACCGGGATCGTAACGACAAGCGACAGATAATACCGGACACTCTCCCCGGCCTAGAGGACGCGTCGAAACGCCAGCGTAAAGACACTTCCCTGAGGGGTATTGTCCCGGAGGGTAATGCGGCCGCCGTACCGTTCCATGGTCTGTTTTGCAAGGTAAAGTCCCATGCCCGTCTGGCCCCCGGCACCTGAGGAAAATCCCTTCTCGAAAACCTTCTTTTTCAACGCATCGGGAATCCCGGAACCGTCGTCAGCCACGGATACAAGACAGTACTTCCCCTCATCCTTTATATCAATATCTATTCTCGCGGCTTCGGCGTGACGAACGGCGTTCGATAAAAGATTGTCCACAACGGAGCCAAGGGCCTCATCGGCAAGCACGAGTTGCTTTACGCCCTGGATCGTTACCGTGACACCGGGATAATCCCTACTGATCTCCCGTATTTTTTCCCTGATATTACAGGTCTTGAGCCCGTCGTGGGCGATGAGGAAAGCTTCCAGTGATTTCATATCCTGTATCACCCCGGCACAGCGGTCGACCCGCCCTTCCGCTTCGACGAGGAGTGTTCCATCCTGCGTCGCCTTATACATCCTGAGGGCACTTTTTATCACGTTAAGATTATTGCTTATGTCATGGCGGACGATACTGTTGACCATATCGAGATGGTCACGGTGACGGGTAAGGTTCTGTTCCGTCTTTTTCAATGCGGTGATGTTGATAAATGACGATATGACCCCTTCCTGGACACCGTCGACAAAAATGGGCATACTTTCGAGGATGACGTTCACCGGCGTGCCGTCCTTGGCGTAACGGACAGTCTCCGTCTGATGGAGCGGGAGGCCGCCGTAACTTCTCTCGGTGAAGGCATGCGCCTCTTCCACCGTGTCCGGATTCGTGATCAACTCGTCCACATCTTTGCCGATAACTTCGTCACGACCATACCCGAAGAGTTTCTCGGCGGCGACATTCCATTCGACAAGGCGTTTTTCCTTATCCCTGACAACAATCGGACCGGGTGCCGTTGCGAGCAGCACCTCAAGATAGGATGTCCGCTCCTTTATGGTCCGCTGATTATGCCGTATTTCCGTCACATCACGGATGATACAGATAACCGTTCTCTCCGTTTTTTCATCGACAAAAACGGACGCCGTGATACTCACCTCACGCTCCGCCCCGTCCTCCCGTACCACGACAACTTCCATTTTCCGTACATCCCGGTGAGAGACGATATCCCGCAGAAAGGATACCGTTTCCTCTTTCCAGTCCGGATGGACGATTGACAGAATCGACCGACCTGTCAGTTCCTCCTTCGGAACACCCAGTACGTCACCGGATCGCGTATTACAGTCACGAATCACCCCGTCTCTCGTCATGATCAGGATACAGTCGGCGGCTGTTTCAAAGATGGAGCGGTATTTTCGTTCCGACTCGGCAAGGGCTTTCTCGGCTCTTTTCAGCGCCGTAATATCCTTCGATACCACGGTGAAAACGTTTATCCTTCCCTTTTCATCCCGAACGGGGCTCACCGTCCGCAGGAACACCTTTCCGTCACTCCTGCTGACGTGTTCATGCTGTACCGACGCGCCTGTTGCCAAGACATCATTCAACACCTTTTGCAATGCCTCTATTGCGGCACGGTCGTGAGTTTCATCGAATGTTGTGTCCGATACCTTTTCAGGGGGAACACCGATACGCTCCCGGTAGGTTTCATTCATAAATCGATAGCGCCTGCGGTTATCGACGAGATAGATATGGTCTGCCGTCTCGGCGAGTGACCGGTATTTTTCTTCGGATTCACGGCGGAGCCGCTCTTCTTCCTTCTCCTTAGTAATATCCCTGTAGATACCGTAAACGCCCTCTTCGCCTTCCCCGGCAATCATCGGAACAAGGCACATGGCCACGTCAACAGGCGTGCCGTCCTTTCGCATGCGGATTGATTCGTGTCTGATATGTTCCCCCCGGCGAACCCGTTCCGTCAAATCCCGGGCCTCCTCCATCCGCTCCTGGGGTACAATGACGTCATCAATGGTCTTGCCGCAGACTTCCTCTTCGCGGTAACCGAAAAGACTGGTGAATTCGTCATTCACCCGAAGAATCAGTCCGTCACTGTCTGCAATACTGATGGCCTCCGGAGACCGACGAAAGAGACGCTCAAAGGAAAGTTCGCCTTCTCCGCGGTATTCCGGGCATTCGCGCAGTGAACCGATGACGGCCACAGTACCTTCATGAGGCACATATGATACGGTGTTCTCAACGCTTATTTCCCGTCCGTCTTTCGTCAGGGCGGTGAATCCATATCGCTGTGCAGATGTTTTCCCTGATGATATACCGCATATCCGTTCCTCGATAAGGGCTCGGGAATTCGGTGCAATATGCGCCATGACATTGAAATCAGAACTGGCTACCTCATCCTTGCTTACTCCGAAGAGTTGCTCGAAGGCTTCGTTAATAAAGATAAATCTACCGTTGACGAAACAGAACATCGCATACGGTGATTGCTCGACAAAGCGCCTGGCCACGTCGGCGTTGAAAGTCATTTCATCTCGTTCACTGCTTTGACCGGTCATACCATCGTTACCCTTTCGTGCATATCAAATCGATACTGCAACGATAAAGAGAACAGCGGACTGCCTGAACGATTATCGTATGATTGTGGAAAATGAGCGGTTGGGAAAAACCCGAGGTTATCACAGCCGCGCCGGTTGCCGTCTCCCTGTGATCCCGCGCCATCCCGGCAAAGGACGTCGCACAATCCGTTGCATCCGTTTCACCACTGCTTCATGGTTTTCCTCACCGTTGATGGACATATACCATTACGGGACCATCCCTGTAAAGCACTCATCCTCAATCACTCTTCTATCAGGCATCGACTTTAAAAAATACTGTATTACGATATGTTTACTATCTTATCAAAGCGATAACTTGCAAACACCGTACCGTGTAATTCCTTTCGCACTCACCTTCACGGAACTGATTCACCTTTTATTCGTGCAATTCATTTCTTATACTCTCATATCTATTTTTTCTTTGGCCCACGGTCATCCTTTTCTGCATGCACGACGACACGGAAAATAAGATCATAACAGCACGACCTTATATTACAATATTGTAATAATGGTTCCGTTTCGTCGTTCCTGTTCCCCTGCAGTTGCTTCGGTTGCATCCCTCCGATGCACAGCACTGCTTTTATCGTTTAACAGACTTTTGGCCCCCGTGCCCAGGCCTTTTCAGATCAGAGCAACTGACGGTGTCCTCATATCACACCGACGGCATGTCGGCTGCCCTCACCGCGCACCTCGTCGGCGAATCCCTCGGCTTTCGTCCATGCCGTCGGTGTGTCTTTGCATATTTTATAAAGGGAGTGATGCACAATACCGCTCGCTGTACAGCGGTTGGAATGATGCCGCATGTGCCACGTATGGATCAGACACCGCCCCGTCAGCGGGATGTAACGATTCCGTAGTGATCCGGTTGCCTGTCTGAAAAAATATTATTGTAGGGGTTTAGTTGTTTGTCTCGCGCATCGAGGACATCGATGGTGACGACGGCACTGTCATCGTCCCTTTCGCTTGCCCGGTAGAGAATGGCGCCGTCATGCCCTGTGATCTGGCTCTTTCCCGTATAAGTGAGCGATTTTTCACCCCGGTCCTCACTGCCGGTACGATTCGCCGTAACGGCAAAGACCCTGTTTTCGAGACACCGGGTGATCATGGCATCCTGACAGTAAGGCAGGACCAGATTAGCGGGATGGCAGACCACATCGGCACCGAGGAGTGCAAGGCTCCTCATCGATTCGGGGAAGATCCAGTCGAAGCAGATCATCATGCCCACACGGCAGGGCCCGATATCATACACGGCAAACCCGTCACCGCCCGGTGTGAACCACAGCTTTTCCTCGTAGAAGAGGTGCACCTTCCGATAGGTGGCACGGTAGCCCTGCGGCGTAATCAGCACGGCGGAATTATAAACAGTGTCGCCTGCCCTCTCCGGCAAACCGGCGACAACGGCGCATCCCCGCCGTTTCGCCGCGGCAGAGAGTGCCTCTGTTGTTTTACCGCCGGGGATTTCCTCCGCCAGGGAATCCACTTCCGCCTGCGATGTGAAGAGATATCCCGATGAACATAACTCCGGCAGGACCAGAAGGTCCGCCTCCGTTCTGTCGATCCATTCCAGCGATTGGGCAATATTCGCATCGACATCGCCGAAAACGGGGGCAAACTGAATACATCCGATTCTCATGAAAACCCCTTTCTTCCTCCTCCTGCCGATATCATCCTACATACCATTCGTGTTTGTCAATTATTCCTCACCATGACAGGGGGCGCCGGCATGGCGCTGGACCCCTGTCACGGCACTTCGAGGATCACCCTTTTACCCCTCTGCCTCAAAGCATTTCAAAGATTCCTGCCGCACCCATGCCACCACCGATACACATGGCCACGATGCCTCGCTTCGCCTTGCGCCGTTTCATTTCATGGAGGAGCTGTGCCGTCAGTTTTGCGCCTGTACAGCCGAGTGGATGCCCCAGCGCAACGGCACCGCCATTGGGATTAATATCGCCCTTTTCATAACGCTTTTCCAGACCCAGTTTCCGAACACAGTACACACACTGGGACGCGAAGGCCTCGTTGATTTCAAAGAGGTCGATATCCTTATCCTTCAAACCAGCCAGCTTCAGCACCTTGGGAATGGATTCCGAGGGACCGACACCCATTTCCTCCGGTTTTACCCCGGCAACGGCATAATGGGTTAACTTTGCAATCGGGGCAATTCCCAGTTCTTTCGCCTTCTCGGCGGACATGAGCATGCTGAAAGCGGCACCGTCGGTCATCTGCGACGAATTGCCCGCCGTTACCGTTCCCCCGTCCCGGAATGCCGGTTTGAGCTTCCCCAGTCCCTCGAGCGTCGACGGCCAGCGAACACCATCGTCCATATCGAAGACAACCCTCTCCTTTCCCCACGCTCCGTCAGAACCCTGAACGTATTTCCACGCGTTAATGGGAATGATTTCGTCCTTGAACTTGCCCGCCTTTATCGCTTCATAGGCGCGCCGGTTGCTCTCCAGACCGAAGGTGTCCTGATCCTTCCGTGATATGTTGTAGTTCTTCGCCACGTTTTCGGCGGTTATACCCATCGATACATACGTGTTCGGCAGATCACCCCACTCGGGGTGCGGACGGAACTTCACGCCGCCCATGGGTATGTGCGTCATTGTCTCAACACCGCCGGCGATAATGACGGAGGACCACCCCGCGCGGATCTTCGCCGTGGCATCGGCGATCGACTGCAATCCCGAGGAGCAGAACCGGTTCACCGTCATACCCGATGTCGAAATCGGCAGTCCCGCTCCAAGGGACACGACGCGCCCGATATTCATGCCTGTCTCCGCCTCCGGAAAGGCACATCCGCAGATCAGATCGTCCACGTCATCCGGCTTCACGCCGGGAACCCGCTCCATCAATCCCTTGACGACTTGAATGGCTATCTCATCACCGCGGGTTTCGGCGAGTCCTCCTCTTCGATATCGCCCGCCGGGACTTCTCACGGATTCAACGATTACGGCTTCACTCATGATCTTTCCTCCTTATCTTCCGTGTCACAGGTACACATTAAAGGTCGCACCGTTAAAAAACTAATTACGCAGCGGTTTCCCCTTCATAAGCATGTGCATAATGCGGTCCTGCGTTTTCTGTTCCCCGCACAGGCTGAGAAAGGCCTCGCGTTCCAGATCCAGTACATATTTCTCGGATACATAGGTCCCCTCGGGACAATCACCACCGGCGATCACGTGGGCAAGTTTTGTCGCCACGAATTCATCGTATTCCGAGATATAGTTGCCGTGCTTCATGTTATAGAGAATGGAGGCAGCCATCCCCTTGAAGTTTTCCCCCATGACGGGGATTTTAACTTCCCTCGGCTGCTGGTAAAACCGTGACAGGCCGATGACGGCATCTTTCGCGTCCGCCAACTGCTGATCACGGTTGATGCTGATACCGTCCGTCTTTCTCAGATATCCGAATTCGACCGCTTCAACGGCACTGGTGGCGACTTTCGCCATGCCGATATTCTCGAACACCTTCTGATAGAGCGTCTGCATATTGAGCCCGTTTTTTACCGCATCAGCCGGCAAGTCGGCCGTGACACGCGCCATGAGTTCCTTCGTCCCTCCTCCCGCCGGGATGACGCCGACGCCGATTTCAACAAGACCGATGTATGTCTCGGCGCAAGCCTGGCAGCGGGCGCCGTGCATGCTCATCTCGCATCCGCCGCCCAGGGCCATGCCCGCCGGTGCCACAACGACAGGCCGGGCACAGTATTTCATGCGCATATTGGCATACTGAAACTTTGTCACCAGGTCATCGAGCATGTCCCAGTCACCCTGCTGAACGGCAACAAACACCTGAAAGATATTCGCGCCCACGGAAAAGTTGGTCGCGTGATTCCCCACTACGAGACCGCAGAAATCCTTTTCCACGATGTCACAGCTGTCGTAGATCATGCCGATGATATCACCGTCGATAGCGTTCATTTTCGTATGAAATTCGAGGCAGGCGACGCCGTCACCGATATCGACGAGACTCGCCCCGGCGTTCTCCTTCACCACATTCTGTCTCTCCTTGAGGGACGGAAGCTGAATAATACGCGGGTTCTCTTCCCGGCGGACATACCCCTTCGTTGCAAAATCGTAGTAGTAGAGCCCGTCTTCCTTCGTAATGTAAAAGGACTCCGTGCCTGACTTCAGCATGTCCGTCACTTTCTTCGGGATTTTCAGTTTCATCGACTTCATGACCTCAACGGTCTCCCGGACACCGAGGGCATCCCAGGTCTCGAAGGGCCCCAGTTTGTGATTGAATCCCCATTTCATCGCGTTATCGATGGCCACGATGGTATCGCAGATCTCCGGGATACGGTTCGCCGCGTAGAGCAGGTTCCGGCAGAGATATTCGCGGACCACCTCGCCGGCGATATCCTTCCCCTGAAAGAGTGCTCGCAGCTTGGCGTCGAATCCTTCCTGGATATGTTTCGCATCGGATACGGAATCATACTTGGGTTTCTCAAAGGGAACGTATTCCATCGTCGCATAATCAAGGGCGAGCTTCGTCCGCTTGCCCGATGCATCCTTTTCCCTTTTATAGAAGCCCTGCTTTGTCTTGTTTCCCAGCCACTTTTTGTCCATCATCGCCTGCATCATCTCGCTGGGCTTGAAGTATTCCCGCATCTCATCATCGGGCACCGCCTCGTAGAGATTATTCATGACGTGATATCCTGTATCCAGCCCGACAAGATCGAGTGTGCCGCCGATGGCGGACCCCGGTCTTCCGACACCCTTGCCGATGATGGCATCCAGTTCGTAGATGGCCAGTCCCTTGTCGATCATGATTTTGATGGCATTGGAGATATCAAAAACGCCGATGCGGTTCGCCACGAAGTTGGGCACGTCTTTACAGATAACCACGCCTTTTCCCAGCGCGTCTTCGCAAAAAGACGTCATAAAGTCGACGATTTCCTGTTTTGTCTCCTCACCCGGGATGATTTCCAGAAGTTTCATGTAGCGCGGCGGATTGAAAAAGTGCGTCCCCAGGAACCGCTCCTTCAGCTTTCCGCCAAAATTCGCCGAAATGTCTCTGATGGGAATGCCGGATGTGTTGGTGGAAACAATGCACCGCGGGCCGATAATTTTTTCCACTTTGACAAAGAGTTCCTGCTTGATTTTCAGGTTTTCCACCACTACTTCGATCACCCAGTCCACCTGGGCAAGCCGGTCAAGATGATCATCAAAATTGCCGATGCTGACCATCGATTTCAGGTTCTTCGAATAGAAACTCGCCGGCTTGGACGCCAGCGCGCCATCGAGCCCCCTTTGTGCGAAGCTGTTCCGCCACGCCGGACTTTCCTTCGTCAGTCCCTTCTTCTTGTCTTCTTCTGTCAACTCGAAGGGCACAATATCCAGCAGGATCACCTCAATCCCCGCATTCGCCAGATGTGCGGAAATGGTGGCCCCCATAACGCCCGCCCCCAAGACGGCGGCTTTTTTGATTTCGTAGGACATGTCTTCCTCCTCGCGTCACGGTAAGAATAACGGTAGTGTCATCACTGTGTTTTCGTACCCACGAACTAGTCGGTGAATGATTCCTCCAGTATCTCAATGGGTACTTTCTCCCCCAGCTGAATGGCCGCACACCGTCCCTTTACAGCGGGCAGGATGGTGGTGGCAAAAAATTTCGCAGCGGCAATCTTCCCTTCATAAAAGGCCGCCTCCGGATCTTTTCGCGCCAGGGCACGCCGTTTCGCCTTTGACCCGTCTGCGCCGGCCTTCGCCAGAATATCCTCTAGTTTCTCCGCCGCTATGCGGGCCCCTTCCATCAACTGCCACCCGACGGCAACATCACCCATAATCATGAGATAGGGCCGGGCGTTCAGGATGGGCACAACCATGTTCGCCGATTTACCCCATTCGCCGAATTTCATGGTCAGCGCCGCCAGCATCGTATAGGCCTCTTCGAGGTGAGCCACATAAGGCTTCAACTCCTCGTTCTTCCGCGCCTTCGTGCAGGTGTCGCCAATCAGGGAAAAGAAATTCATGGCATTTTTCCCTTTGTTCTGGGCAAGTTTTCGGCCCACCAGATCCAGCGCCTGAATCCCGTTCGTCCCCTCATAGAGACAGGCGATCTTGGCATCCCGCATGTATTGTTCTATCGGATATTCCGATATGTACCCGTATCCGCCGTAGAGATCGATGGCGAGTGAGGCAATCTCAACGGCCATATCCGATGAGAAGGCCTTGCAGACGGGGGTAAGCAGTTCCACCAATCCATGCCACTTGGTGCGCTCCTTTTCACTGTCTGCGACCGCCGCCATATCGATGCAGAAAGCGCTAAAATAATTCATCGCCCGGATGCCCTCCACGTAAGACTTCATCCATAACAGCATGCGCCGCACGTCGGGGTGCTGAATAATCGGTACGGGCGGGGCCGTCGGATTTGCCATCTCCCATATGGGCCTGCTCTGAATCCGCTCCTTTGCGTACTGGATCGAGTGTTCCAGCGCCGCCGTTGCATGACCGAGCCCCTGCATGCCCACTTCGAGACGGGCCTCGTTCATCATGATGAACATGATTTTCATGCCCCGCCGCGGCTCTCCCAGGAGTTCACCGACGCAGCCACCGTTTTCGCCGAAATTCAACGTCGCCGTCGCCGATGCCTTAATGCCCATTTTGTGTTCGATATTTCCCGTCACCACGTCATTGAATTCGCCGATACTCCCGTCGTCATTGACCCGGTACTTGGGCACGACAAAGAGGGAAATCCCCGCCGTCCCGGCAGGGTCTCCCTCGATCCGCGCCAGTACGGGATGAACGATGTTCTCCGTCAGGTTGTGATCTCCCGAGGAAATAAACATCTTCGTTCCTGTAATGGCATAGGTTCCGTCCGGCAGCGGTTTCGCCGTTGTCCGGATCGCCCCCACGTCAGTTCCCGCATTCGGCTCGGTAAGACACATCGTTCCCGCCCACTGGCCCGTTAACATCTTTTCCAGATACTTGTTTTTCTGCGCCTCCGTCCCATACAGATCGATCAAACCCGCGGCACCCCAAGTCAGTCCAGGATACATCATGAACGCAAAATTGGCGGCGTTGAAAGCTTCCGCGCAGGCCGTCCATAACAGGACGGGCATCCCCTGGCCGCCGATCTCCGGATCCTTTGTCGCTGCTATCCAGCCGGCTTCACAAAATTTCCGATACGGTCCGTGAAGGCACTCCGGGACCGACACGACACCGTTTTCGAATGTACAGCCCACCTTATCCCCTTCTTCATAGGTGGGCAGAACATCTTCAACTGCCATCTTTTCCGCCTCTCCAAGCATCATATCCGCGACGTCACGCGAATAATCCGCATACTTTTCATACTCGAAGAGCTTTTCTATCCCGATCTGCTCATAGAGTACGAATTTCTGATCCCTCCGGTTCACCAGCAGATTACTCATCTCCCCCTCCTTATTCGGATTTTTTCAAACCTTCTGTTATGACGGCAAGACCGGCAGCCACGTTGGATCGGATACGTTCGTAGCGCGTCGATTCCCGCCCGATGAAGAGATGGAGGGCAATAACGCCGTCCAGCATCCCCCAGAGCGCATTGCGCACCTTTCGAAATTCCTCCCGTGGTTTGAATTCGCCCTGTTCCACACCGTGTCGGCAAATCATTTCCACAATCGACATCGTTTCATTCGTCTCACGAATGATACTGCGATTCATCTCGTCCGAAAACCCGAGTTCCTCCGAGTAGAGCATGTAATTCAAGAGGATCCGGAACAGTTCCCGTTCCTTATAGAAAAAGGAAACGTAGCAGTGAACGAAATCGTTCAGCATCTCCGATGCCGTCTTTCCCGGATCAAAAAGAGACACGGACTTCTCGCGAAACGCCTTAATGTCGTTGACGAGAATCTGTCCGTAAATCTCCTCCTTGCTCTCAAAATACAGGTAGACGGCACCCTTGCTGATCTGCACCTTCTTGGCAATATTGGCGACGGTCACCGACTTAAAGCCCTTATCAATAATGAGACGCTTCGCCGCCCTGATGATTGCCCGTCGTCGCCGCTCCCTTTCTTTTTCCCTCTTGTCTTTTGAACCAATCAATTTTTCTTCCTCCTTCTTCTGTATCATAAACGTCACTTACTTATCGCATCATGACGGTTGACGGTTTGCCGTGCCTCGCCCCTCGGCGGCGCAGCACATTTACAAACACTCTCTATTCCGGTCATTCCAATACCCTTCGTGGCACATGACCCCTTACAGCTCTATTTCCGCTTATCGCCTTTCGCTGTCGATTGGACACACAGCACCTACCCTGCAGCTCTTGTGATAAACGATCGTACTGCTGATTATGAATCTTTCTTGTTGCCGTCAGTGACTACTATGAAAAGCCTCCCCGCAAATGCGTGAAGGACAAATGATCGAGGCGGAAGTGAAGTGAATTTCGGCCATTTTCTGACCGTGGTTCAAATTTTATTCCAAAATAACGCTACAGTCAAGGAAAATCTCTTTCGCTCTCCCATCACGATGACGAAAACTGGTCCGGTAAAAAATGCCTCATTTCAGATTGCTGGGAGTCATCCGACAGTATCGATACGCGGACACGACTTCGGATAAAAACAATTGACTTACCCCCGCCTGTGTGCTAGGCAAAGGACGATTTTTGGTGGAATTTTTCCAGGGTGCAGCCTATGTCCTTTTTCGGCTATATCGTGATTTTTCGCGACGGGAGGTCACTGTGACCCTTAGGGAAGTTAAAGAAATCCTCGATGCCTATGTCCATGTCGGTCATGATCAGTTGGATATGGAGGTCACAACAGCTTTCAGCGCCGATCTCATGAGTGATGTCCTCGCTCATGCCAAAACGAAAAGCCTGCTCTTGACAGGCATCACTAACCCTCAAGCCGTCCGCACAGCAAGTATTCTCGATATCGCCGCTATTATCCTCGTCCGAGACAAACAACCACCTCCCGGGACAATAGCACTGGCAGAGGAGTTGGGTATTCCGGTGCTCTCGACAAAGTATATCCTTTTTGAAACATCGGGTCGCTTATATGTCAACGGCATTGTCGGCTGTATCCAGAAGGTGGTTCGTGACACGAGTACGTAAGCGCGCGTCCAAAGTAAAAAGAACCGGCATCACCGTTTTTCCATCGTGATTGCTATATCGTTTCCTTGAAATACCGCAACAGCAGAAAGGATGCCGAGCAGCGATAATGATAAACTTCGGCAGAGCAGCGGTCAAAGCCCTGTTGAAATATATGGTGATAACGCACCATGACGATAGAGCAATGGTGGCTGCCGCCCCTTTCGGAAAGAGGAACATGCCATGAATATTGCCGTTATTGCCGATGCACTGCAGTTCACTGTCACCGGCAGCGCTGAGGATCTCACGTGTGAAGTATCGGGCGGTTATGTGGGCGATCTTCTGAGCGATGTCATGGCAAACAGCAAACCGGGACAGCTCTGGATCACACGACAGGCGCATCAGAATATTGTTGCTGTTGCCACGCTCAAGGACCTTGCGGGAATTGTGCTTGCCCTGGGACGAGAACCGGACCCCGAAACAGTGGAACGTGCCAAAAACGAGCACATACCTCTGTTGATCAGTACCCTGTCAGCGTTCGACGTGGCGGGAAAATTATATGCCCTGTTGACTGGAAATGAAACCGATGACGGGCGGAAAGGAAAAAACGGGTAATTAATGATACGGGAGTTCCTATGCGATCTCCATATCCATACCTGTTTGTCGCCCTGCGGTGATCTCGATATGTATCCGCGCGCCGTTGTCACAGAGGCGGTGCGGTGTCACATTGATGGCATAGCAATTTGTGATCACAATGCGTCCGAAAACGTAACGCCTGTTATGAGGGCAGCGGAAGGAAAACCGCTTTCCGTCCTGCCCGGAATGGAAATAACGACACGTGAAGAAATACACGTAATAGCGCTCTTTGACAACACCGATTCACTGGTGGATATCCAGAAAACCGTTTATACATCGCTTCACGGCACCAACGACGAGTCAATATTCGGATGCCAGGCGATTGTTGATGACCACGACGCCGTGGTCGGGATCAACGAGCATCTGCTCATCGGCGCAACGACACTGTCTCTTGCTGATGTAGTTGACGCCATCCACGACAGAAAGGGACTGGCAATCGCTGCTCATATTGACAGGGAATGTTTTAGTGTCATCTCGCAAATCGGGTTCATACCGCCGGACGTGCGCTTTGACGCCCTCGAGATATCGCGGCACATGTCGACGGCGCAGGCGCGGCGACGCTTTGACGGTATTGATCGCTTTCCGCTCATCCGTTCATCCGATGCGCATTATATTGATGATATCGGTCAGGCCACGACTGTTATGGCTCTCGAGGCATTGACGATTCAGGAAATTGAAAAGGCTCTTCACAATGCCGATGGCCGTTATATTCGCTGCGAAACATGATCGAATTATCCATGCATATTCTCGACATTGTGGAAAACAGTATCCGTGCCCGGGCACGCCGTATCTACATCCGGGTAATTGAAGATACTCTCGATGATACACTGAAAATTATTATTGAAGACGACGGCGAGGGCATGGACGATGAAAAGCGGCATCGTGCTTTTGACCCTTTTTTTACGACGAAGACCGTTCGTTCCATCGGTCTCGGCATTCCCCTCCTCGATCAGGCAGCATGTCTGACGGGCGGGCGCGTCGACATTGAGCCGCGTCCCGAAGGCGGAACGCGTGTCACGGCCGTCTTCACACACAGCCACATTGACAGGCAGCCCGTGGGCAACATGGGGGACACGATGACGGCGCTCATTACGGGTAATCCCGAACTTGATTTTATTTATCGCCATCACTATAATGGCCGCGCTTTTGAGTTGGATACCCGGCGTTTACGAAAGGAACTGGAGGACGTTCCGCTGCAATCGCCGGCTGTGGCGAATTTCATTCGGACGTACGTAAATGAAAACATACGAGACATAAGCACATCCGCTGATGTATCAAATAACAGAAATCGGGCAGATAAGGAGGAAAATTTCGATGGCAGTTGAAAACGATGAACTTTTAAAGGAATTTACACCGGAACAAATCGAAAAACTCGATGAGATAATAAACGCGTACAGGGGAAAGGAAGGGGGTCTCATTCCCGTCCTCGAGCAGGCACAGGAAACCCTCGAATACCTTCCCGAAGCAGTGCAGAGACGTGTCGCAGAGGGATTGAATCTTCCCATCAGCCAGGTGTATGGTGTCGTTACCTTTTATTCTTTTTTTACCATGTCACCACGCGGCAAGCATACCGTTCGGGTTTGTCTGGGTACCGCCTGTTACGTCCGCGGCGGGAAGAACATTGCTGAAACCATTGAAAAGAAGTACGGAGTGAAAAAGGGCGAGACCACTGAGGACCGTCTGTTTACCTATGAAACGGTACGCTGTCTCGGCGCCTGCGGGCTCGGTCCCGTTGTCGTCATTGACGACGACGTCCACGGTCGGGTAAAACCCGAAAAAGTCGGCGAGCTGATAAAGCAGTATAGCTGACCGAACTCACTTTCTACATATGGAGATAAATCATGGCAAAATTGACGATACAGGATTTAAAGAAAATCAAGGAAAAGGTGCAAGCGGAAAATTCCCTTCGGGAAGGAGACCGCCGCGTGAAGGTGACCGTGCATATGGGAACCTGCGGTATCGCCGCCGGAGCGCGTGAAGTCATGAACACCCTGATGGAACAGATTGAGGAGTCCGGCACAAGCGACGTCGTGGTAACGACGTCCGGATGCATGGGCCTGTGCAGCAGGGAACCGCTTATAACCGTGGAGGTCATCGGACAGGATCCGATCAAGTACGAATACGTCGATTCAAACAAAATGCGGCAGATTTTCAAGAGGCACATTCTTGAAGGGGAAGTTCAGACACCCTTTGTACTCGCAAAAGGCTGGGAAACATCGGACTAGAATCATGTCGCACGCATCATATCACACGAAGGAGGAACCGACCCGATGAAAGTATTTCGTTCACATATTCTTATTTGCGGCGGTACGGGATGTCAAGCGTCCGGTAGCGCCAGCGTTAAAAAAGCACTCACAGCGGAAATTGATAAACAAAAACTTTCCGATGAAATAAAAATAGTTGAAACAGGCTGTAACGGCTTTTGTGCCATGGGCCCGATTCTTGTTGTTTATCCTGACGGTATCATTTATATGCTTGTCAGTCCTGATGATATTCCCGAAATCGTCGAAGAGCATCTGCTCAAAGGTCGTCCCGTGGAACGACTCCTCTATAAGGAGCCCGCGTCGGAGGAAGCCATCCCCGCTATGAATGATATTCCCTTCTTCTCCCTGCAGGAGTTGCGCGTGCTTCGCAACCGCGGTCTTATCGATCCGGAAAAAATCGACGAATACATCGCCCGCGACGGATACGCGGGCATGGCAAAGGCACTCACGGAGATGACATCCGAAGAAATCATTCAGGAAATGCTCGATTCCGGTCTTCGCGGTCGCGGCGGCGCCGGGTTCCCCACGGGACTGAAATGGAAATTCGCCTTCCAGTCAAAGGGTGATGTGAAATACGTGCTCTGCAACGCCGATGAAGGTGACCCGGGCGCATTCATGGACAGAAGCGTTCTCGAAGCGGATCCTCACGCCGTTCTGGAAGGTATGGTTATCGCGGCGAAGGCCATCGGCTCCCACACGGGATATATCTATTGCCGCGCCGAATATCCCCTGGCTCTCCGCCGTCTCGATATCGCCATTAAACAGGCAAAGGAATACGGACTCCTTGGAGAAAATATCCTCGACACGGGATTCGATTTCAACCTTCAGGTCTATCAGGGCGCCGGCGCATTTGTCTGCGGCGAAGAAACGGCCCTTATGACATCGATCGAGGGGAAAAGAGGCATGCCGCGCCCGCGCCCGCCCTTCCCCGCCGTGTCAGGTCTGTGGCAAAAACCCAGCATCCTGAACAATGTGGAAACGCTGGCGAACGTGGGGCAGATCATCCTCAAGGGAAGTTCCTGGTTCAACGGACTGGGAACAGAAAAGAGTAAAGGGACCAAAGTCTTTGCCCTGACGGGTGATGTCAACAACGTGGGACTTGTTGAAGTCCCCATGGGAACGACGATCGGTCAGATCGTCTATGACATCGGCGGCGGCATCCCCGACGGCAAACAGTTCAAGGCCGTCCAACTCGGCGGTCCGTCGGGCGGTTGTATCCCCGTAGAGCACCTGAACGCACCCGTTGATTATGAAACGATCGTCGACCTGGGCGCCATTATGGGTTCCGGCGGGATGATCGTCATGAACGAAGACAAGTGCGCCGTGGACATGGCACGCTTCTTTATGGAGTTCTGCCAGGAAGAATCCTGCGGCAAGTGTACCCCCTGCCGTGAAGGAACCAAACGCATGCTGGAAATCCTGAATAATATCTGCGAGGGGCGCGGTCAGGAAGGTGACATCGAGCTTCTCGAGGAACTGGGAAGCAGGATCAAGGATGCCGCCCTCTGCGGCCTCGGCCAGACTGCCCCGAATCCTGTGCTGAGCACGATTCGCTACTTCAGAGACGAATACGAGGCCCATATCCGCGAGAAGCGCTGCCCCTCTGTTGTCTGCGGCAGCCTGTTCAAATCACCGTGCCAGCATGCCTGTCCCATCGGCATGGATGTTCCGGCCTACATCGCTTTAATACGCGCTGAACGTTTCGAAGACGCATACAGGGTGCTCCTGAAAACCAATCCCTTCCCTTCCGTCTGCGGCCGCGTCTGCGATCACCAGTGCCAGTCAAAGTGCCGACGGGGCAGCCTCGACGAGCCCGTCGCCATTAAATATCTGAAGCGTTTCATCACGGATAACGCGTCACGGCCGGCTGTGGAAAAGGTGCCCGTCACACGGACGGAAACCATCGCCGTTGTCGGTGCCGGTCCGGCGGGCCTCACCTGCGCGCGCGATCTCGCCAAACGCGGCTATCAGGTGACCGTTTTTGAAGAACTACCCGAACCGGGCGGCATGCTCCGTTACGGTATCCCGTCATACCGTCTCCCGCGGGATATTCTCCAGAAAGAGATCGACGATATCACCGCCCTCGGTGTGACAATCACCTGTAATACTCGTATCGGTCGTGATATGTCATATGAAGACTTTTCATCACAATTTGATTACGTCTATCTCGCTCCCGGGGCACATACAAGCCAGCAGATGAAAGTTGACGGTGAAGACCTTGACGGTGTATACGGCGGCGTTGAATTTCTGAGAGATTTCAATATAAATGAACAGGCATGGCTTTCCGGGAAAAAATCATTGGGCACCAGGGTCGCCGTCATCGGCGGCGGCAATTCTGCAATCGACGCGGCACGGTGCGCCGTTCGCCTTGGGGCCGATGTCACGATCCTCTACCGGCGTTTTCGTCATGACATGCCCGCCGCCGTCGAGGAAATTGCCGCCGCGGAAGAAGAAGGCATTACTATTGAATTTCTCGTGGCACCCCTTTCCATTGTGGGTAAAGACGGTCACGTCACGGGCATCACGTGCCAGCGCATGAAGCCGGGCGATTTCGACAGAAGCGGACGGAAACGTCCCATCCCCATCGAGGGATCGGAATTCACCCTCGACGTCGATACCGTCATCGCCGCCATCGGCCAAACACCCGATGTTTCCTTTGTCCCCGACGGAAACGCTGTCTCCATTAATCGGTGGTCATGTTTTGACGTGCGGGATGGCAGCAAATCACAGAGTACCGCGGATAATGTTTTTGTCGGCGGCGACGCCGTGACCGGTCCCTGGACTGTTGTGGGCGCCATCTCCGCCGGACATCAGGGTGCCCAGGACATCGACGGGTATATTCGTGACAAGAACGGCGAAGAGCCCTTCAAGGCACCTAAGGAAGAAGATATCGACATTCCTCTGATAATAGACGAAGAAACACAGGAAGCACCGCAGGCGGCCATGCCGGAACTCGGGGCCGCATCGCGGAAAACGGGCTTCGATGAAGTCGAATGTGGTTTCGATAAAGAGACCGCCCTTAAAGAAGCCGTCAGGTGTCTTCGCTGTGACGCGGAACTATAAAGGAACGGAATGAGCCTCTATGGAGGCGTGACAACAAAAACCCCCGAAGTTAACTTCGGGGGTTTTTCTTTATATAGTAACGCGCCGCCTTCAGGCAGTCGCGGTTAGAAATAGTATCTCTCCCGCTTTATAAGGAGAGAAGGATGGTCCGGGAGAAGACCATCCTTCATGGAGGCTAGGGTCGGAAGGATTTGAAATGAAATGTGTTCCATGCCATCCCTATGGTTCAGACACTATCCCTTCTTTCTGAAAATTGCAACGCCAAGAAGGTATTGGATTAATACCAGGCACATACTGGTTATTAACACCTGTTCATACATCACCGTACCTGACATGAGTCACAATATAATGCAGACGCACACAGCGGCGTGGATTCATAATTTACCGCACTGATTCTATGGAATGAAAGTATTGATTAACAGGTGATAATTGGTATATAATAAAGAGTATCGCGTTCCAATGGCACAAGATCCGGAGAATAAACGTGAACACAGAGAAAAACGATCATGTATTGGAAGAATACATCGCAACACTCTCCGATGAGGAGCGCCGACGACATCGCGAACTTATCAACGAATGCCGTTCACGGGATGAACAAATATCACGCGATACCGCCAACGCCCTGTCGTCACTGAAACGGTTCACCGAAATCAGCCGGGACCTCATGGAAGCACTCCACCGACTTGATGCGTCCACCCGCCATCTATTGGAAAAAACAGCGGAATCATATCTGCGCCTGGTAGACCATTCATCGATGGGTCATTCTTAGCACGGCACATTCTATCTCCGTGTTGGTACTTCTTCCCACTATTCACGATTCTTTGCTGAGACAAACACCGAGAGATTTGTCATCACCAACAGGGTTTTTTTAGTATCGTCGCCGGGTGGTGCGCTTTTGTTTTTTGCCGCCCGCATCGGCCTGGTTCACCTTCATCGCACGTCCCTCAACGTCCTTACCATTGAGACCCTTTATTGCCTGATCGGCTTCCGCATTATCGGGCATCTCCACAAAACCGAACCCCTTCGATCGACCCGAATAATTATCTTTTATTATCTTGGCGCTCTCCACCTTTCCGTACGCTTCAAACATCGTCGTCAATTTCTCATCCGTCATGCCGTACGACAAATTGCCCACATAAATATTCATCACTTTCTCCTTATCCGGTAACGCTTTGTGCCATTGATTTATGTCCATCACATCCCCGACCAACAGCGGATAATCGAGGTCTGATGTTTGTGGCCGTGACATGTCCCATGCGGTTACATCGCCACCACCATTGCAAACGAAGTTAACGCTGACGGCACCCTGACGGGCATTTCATGGATCTTTCCCCGTAATGGCATTCCCCACGTATTAATCGGGCAATGTGCATCGGTGATGTCACCACCGTAGCCGTGGTGCCAATTTCTGAGCTATTTCCTTTGAAAACTGAGGGCATTACCCTGCGCCTACGAAAAGCACTGTATCGGCCCGCCCCCATGCATTCAGCGTCACCGTCGCTCTTCGTCAGGTAGAATGAATTCTTGTGTGAAGAGTCACGAAATGCATACCCAACGTTGAGTGAACAATGCAACTACCACGTGTCCTTTATCTTCGTCAAGTGGAAATGATCACGGAGTCTGACACTCCCCTCTGCGCCTTACTATCCCGCTCTCGCCACGATATCGTCACGCCATATGAGGGGCTTCGACACGCTTATCAGGACTGTATTTCCGCTCCAATCTGCGCGCAACATCGCTCATGGCATAACAGCAGATAAAATACAACACAGCTATGGTCGTGTATATTTCGAAGGGATAAACCATCAAACGGTTGTTTATGGTTTGTGCAACCGTGGTCAGTTCGAAAACGCCGATAATATAGGCGAGTGACGTGTCCTTGAACAGGGCGATAAACTGTCCGACAATGGCGGGGATCATGATTTTCAGTGCCTGCGGCAGAATGACAAAGCGCATGGCCTTCACGTAACTCAACCCCGAGGTTATCGCCGCCTCCATCTGGCCGTAGGGAATGGCCGTCACTCCGGCGCGGACGATCTCCGCGAGGTAGGCACCGGAGAAAATGGTAAAGGCGATGGTCGCACTCCAGAACACATCGATCTGCATTCCCGTAATAATGGGCGAAAAGAAATACACCCAGAAGATGACCATAATGAGGGGATTACCGCGAATCAATTCGATATAGAGAATACTCGGCGTACTGATGAGGGGATTTTTACTCAATCGCCCGAGGCCAGCACAGAGGCCGATGCCAAAACTGACCGTTAGGGAGATCAGGGCCAGAATAATGCTCAACGACAAACCCCCGAGTCCGTGAAAAATCTCACCGCCGAGACCGTGAGGAAATGTCCAGATAAGCAGTGACCGGATATTGCCCACAATGACTGACCAATTGAATGCCCAAATCTGTTTTCCGATGAAATAGAGAACCATACAAGTGACGACAATGAAAGCTGCCCGTCCCGCCATCACACAGAAACGCCACATCCGTTCCAGAAGGTGTTCTCCCGTTGATATGTATTGCTCGTCGACGGCGCGCTTCGGCGGTCCGTACCCGCGAAACCGTCCACCGACACTGGCACATCCCCGGTAAACGAGCATAAGGGCCATGATAAATGGTTTCACCATGGTCCCGAGTATTTTATCGAGAATGGTCAGCGTTTCCTCCTTCTTGCCGATGGTCAGGTGATGGTTGATACTGTTCATCACCATACTGATCGTCAGCGACAAACTCAGGTAGATTACGGTCGCCGCCGATGTCGCTTCGAATCCCCGGAATGTAAAAGATTCGATCTGCTGCGCCTGCCAGCACAAATCGGCCACACCAATGGTCATGGCAAGAGACGAGTTTTTCATGTTGTTCAGAAACTCGCTCCCCAGGGGAGGAATGATAATCCGGAATGCCTGCGGCAAAATGACAAAACGCAACATTTGAATACGCGTCAATCCCGATGACGCCGCCGCCTCGAGATGCCCGTGGGGAATTGCCTGAATGCCCGCACGGACCACTTCGGCGATAAATGAAGCCGTATATATACTGAGACCGCCCGTGGCCGCCCAGAATTCATAGTTATGCTGATAGAGAAACTCGCTGGCGGCATCGGGGAGAGCAACGGGAAAGGCAAAGTACCAGAAAAAGAGCTGCACCAGAAGGGGTGTATTGCGAAAAAATTCCACATAAACCGTGGCGAAATAATAGAGCGGCTTGAATTTCGACAAACGTGCGATGCCGAAGAAGGTCCCCACGACAAGGGCGATACAGGCACTGATCAGGGAAATTTCCACGGTCAGCGCAAAGCCCCTGATGAGCCAGACCCCGAAAACCTCTTTATATGTCGGATTTACCTCCCAGAGGACTCCCCAATGAAAATCGTAACCGAAGTCCACATGGGTAAAGACAATCAGTATGACAAATCCCAGACCGGCGACGACGCCTATTTGTTGCAGTGTGCGCTTCCAGGGTTCCATCAGGCAGTGAGCATTTCCTCTTTTTTCATCCACAGCATCACACGACGGCGACCCGTCAGAGCGGGCCGCCGTCATGCGCCTTCATCCTGCTATACTAACGTTCGCTGCAGCCGATATCTCACGGCCAATTTTCGATTCTTTCCGTCATGGGGAAGTAATATGGTGTGTCGGCCCCATACCACTTGTTGTAAATCTTCATGTACGTACCATCACGCCACATATCCTGAATCGCGAAATTGACGGCGTCACGCCAGTCGCTGTCATTCTCCGGCACACCGATACCATAGGGCTCATCGCTGAAGAAATCGCCCACGAGTTCGTATTTCCCCGGTTCCTTCGCCGCGTAGCCGAGGAGAATCGTGCTGTCCGTGCTCCAGCCTTCCACCTTGCCCTGTTTCAGCGCGAGGAAACATGACGGTTCATCCTGATAACTGATAACGTTCTTCTCCGCATTGGGATCACCGAGTTTCTTCAGAAGATTCATAATATTTTTTTCACTCGTCGTTCCCTGCATCGAAGCGATCTTTTTGCCGACGAAATCCTTGTGTGCCGTGTATTTACCCTTTTTTGCCAGAATCTTCTGTCCGTCGAAAAAATAGGTAATGGAAAAATCGATGGTTTTGTCACGTTCCCGCTTGTGCGTCATGTTAGCGGTACTCATGTCGATGCGCCCCGATGTAAGAAAGGAAATCCGGGTCTTGTTATTCACCTTGATTTTTTCTATTTTCAGTTCCTTGCCCATCTGCTGCCCGATACGCTTGACGACTTCCGTGGCAATGTCCACATCTAAACCGACCCACTCGTTTTTGTCATTGAAGTAAGCCGCGGGGATACTGTTGTACATGAGACCGGCGCGGACGACACCGTCATTCTTCACCTTCTCATAGGTGGGACCGGCGAAACACAGTGCCGGTACGAGAAAAACAATGAGCGTCGCTATAAAGAACGCCCTTTTCCAGAAAGCCTTTTTCATCACACACCTCCTTGTTGATGTAAATGATACATACACTATGTTCCTCCTACCTCACAACCTCCCCTTTTCGGGAGGTAATTCCTCTCAGTGTTTGAGAATCTTGCTGAGAAACATCTTTGTCCGGTCATGTTGCGGACGATAGAAAAAGTCGTCCGGGGTGGCACTCTCGAGGATCTGTCCCTCATCCATGAAGACGACGCGGTCGGCAACCTCACGGGCAAAACCCATTTCGTGCGTGACCACAATCATAGTCATGCCTTCCCGTGCAAGGTCGCGCATGACATCAAGGACCTCGTTGATCATCTCGGGATCGAGGGCGGATGTCGGTTCATCGAAGAGCATGATTTTCGGACGCATGGCGAGACCGCGGGCGATGGCGACACGCTGCTGCTGTCCCCCCGACAACTGTGACGGATAACTGTCCGCCTTTTCGCGAATTCCCACCTTATCCAGAAGTGAAAATCCCAGGTCCTGGGCCTCACTTCTCGAAATTTTTCTTACATTGATGGGAGCGAGAATAATGTTTTCCAAGGCAGTCATATGGGGATACAGATTGAACTGCTGGAACACGAACCCAATCTCGGCACGCAGATGCGTCAAGTTAACACGCTTGTTGTGGATCTGAATGTTGTCGACGATGATCTCTCCCTGTTGGATGTCTTCGAGCTTGTTGATACAGCGAATGAGCGTGCTTTTCCCCGAACCGCTCGGTCCGCAGATGACGACCACTTCGCCGGCATCGACCTCAAAATTGACATCATTGAGGACATGAAGTTTGCCGAACCACTTGTTAACGTTCCGAAATGTTATCACGGCGTAGCGTCTCCTCGGAAGAGAGTGCGTAATGAATGGTCATTTTTATACTTAATGGACTTTACTTGTCAATCAATAACTTGTTCATCTTATCATCCGTAATTGTTGCACAACACTGCTTATTCGACCAATAACATGACCAATGGTCACAAACATCAAAAATACTGGCACGATAGGATGCACAGGGGCATCCGCTTGCCCTGTCTGTGAGAAACACTTTGTATTATACTGCTTGCCGTGTGTCAGAAAATATGGATAATAATTAGACGAATCGACTCTCCATGGATATTATATATCCACCATACGCTGAGAGGGATGACAATGACCGGAAATGAGGGAAAAACAAAACAGCATCGTTCGCCCTTTTATGTTTCACCCTGGCTTCTGGTCGGTGCCGTTGTCATCCTGGCATCGATCACCGTCTACAGCGCCCTCTCAATAATCCACCTCCAGGGCGACAACACACGGCAGTTGCTGCTGGAAAAGGGTGCGGCACTTATGCGCTCTTTCGAAGCAGGCACGCGTGCGGGCATGTCATCGATGCGATGGGGCAGTGGGCAGCTTCAGCGCCTCCTCGTGGAGACGGCGCGCCAGCCCGATATCGCTCACCTGATTATTACGGACACGAAAGGGAGGGTCGTCGGGCACAATGATCGCACACTGCTTGGAACCACGTACGGAGAACACATGGATCATTCGGCCGTATGGATGAACGATCGCCTTTATCACCGGACCATTTCCGGCAAGAAAGGGGATCGTGTTTTTGAAGTTTACCGGCGCTTTTCACCCCTCCCCCGTGGCGTTCATCGGCGAAGCCAAGACAGCGATATACCTGATTTAAACTTTGAAATGGAAGAACGTCTTGTCGTGTTCGTCGGTCTCAGCACGCAGTCCGCTGACGCCATTATGACGGATGTCAGGCGGAACGCCGTCATCACCGCGGTTGTTCTCTTTACTGCGGGCCTGGCCGGTTTTTTCCTGCTCATGATGGCGTACTCTTACCGTCACGTTCAGCGGTCACTGTCACGAATCGAAACCTTTTCCGAGACCCTGGTCAGAACAATGCCCATCGGTCTCATTGTGTTGACGGAAGACGGTACTATCTCAACTCTGAACCGGACGGCGGAAAAACTTCTTCACCGCACCGTGACGGATGCCGTCGGCCTGCCCGCGGCGGACGTTTTTGACCCGTCGCTTTCAACCTTCCTGTCGAGAGCACCCGCATCAACTGTCCGAAGCGGTGAAGTTGAATATCCCCTCCGCGATGATACACTCCGTCCCCTCGATGTGATCACTTATGTGACGCCTAACCGGGAAGACGGCGTCCCGCAAGAACGCATCGTGCTGATACGGGACCTGACCGAGGTAAAGAAGCTGAGGGAAGAAATCGACCGCTCAAGCCGTCTCGCATCGATCGGACAGCTTGCCGCCGGCGTGGCCCACGAAATCCGGAATCCCCTGAGTTCCATCAAAGGCTTTGCCACATATTTTCTGGAAAGGCATCGAACCGTTCCCGAGGACAGGAAGATCGCCGAGACCATGATCCAGGAAGTTGATCGCCTCAATCGGGTGATCTCGGACCTGCTCGAATTCGCCCGTCCCCTGGCTACCAGTATTCGACCCGTTTCCATCGGGCCTGTCGTCGACCACGCTGTGACACTGATACGGGAAAAGGCGGAAAATAACGGTGTCGAGATCGACGTGGCCGTCGATCCCGCCCATGATACCGTACCCTGTGATCCGGACACGATTCAGCAGGTCCTCATCAATCTCTTCATCAACGCCATCGACGCGATGCCCGAGGGCGGTCGATTATCGGTAACCGTCACGCGCGGTACTGAGAACAACACCGTCATCACGGTATCCGACACGGGCACGGGAATCGAACGGGAGGACGTGGAGAAAATATTCAATCCCTACTATACGACGAAGCCGGCGGGTACCGGCCTCGGGTTGGCGATCGTCCATCGGATCATCGAGGCCCACGGGGGCATTCTGTCCGTAACCAGCGCACCCGGAACGGGTACGTCCATTATGATAACCCTTCCCGTCGAAATAAAGGACGACGCACCACAGGAGGTATGACCATGACCGCGCTCGGCACCATACTCGTTGTTGACGACGATCCCGCCCATCTGACCATGCTCCATACACTGCTCACCGGCTGGGGGTATACCGTCGCCGATGCGACCGACGGAGACGCGGCGATCACAGCGGTCAAAGATCGGGGATACGATCTTGTCCTGATGGACATCCGCATGGTCCGCATGTCCGGCCTCGAGGCCCTCTCCGGCATCAAGGCGATCAATCCTTCCATACCCGTTATCATCATGACCGCGTATTCCTCCGTTGCATCCGCCGTGGAGGCCATGAAAAAGGGTGCCTATCACTATCTCACAAAGCCCCTTGATTTCGATGAACTGCGTCTCGTCTTGGAACGCGGCATGGAACACCGCATGCTGCGCGAGGAGAACGCACGCCTGAAGGAATCACTGGGGCGGAGCTTCGATCGAAGCGCTATTATCGGAAGCGGGCAGGCAATGACCCGGCTCCTTGATCGGGTCATGCAGGTGGCGCCGGCGCACGCGACAGTATTGATATCAGGAGAATCGGGTACGGGCAAGGAACTCATCGCCGGGGCCATTCACTTTAACAGCGGGCGGAAAAACGGTCCCTTTGTCAGGATCAATTGTGCCGCACTGACGGAAACCCTCCTTGAAGCGGAGCTTTTCGGGCATGAAAAGGGCGCCTTCACCGGAGCAGACAGACGAAAAGAAGGGAAATTCGTCCAGGCCGATGGGGGCAGCATCTTTCTCGATGAAGTCAGCGAGATGTCCCAGGGCATGCAGGTCAAACTTCTCAGAGTACTCCAGGAACGGGAAGTGATACGGGTCGGCGGCAGTGAGCCCGTTCCCTTCGATGTACGCGTTATCGCCGCGACGAACACCGACCTTGCCGCTGCGGTTGCGGCGGCGCGTTTCCGCGAAGATCTCTTCTACCGCCTGAACGTCATCAATCTTTCCGTTCCCCCCCTGCGCGAGCGCCGGGAAGACATCCCCCTCCTCGCACACCACTTCCTCAGTGAGTTCGCATCGCAGAATGAAAAGAACCTGAAGGGATTTACGCCGGCAGTGATGCATCAACTCGTCCACTATTCATGGCCGGGTAACGTGCGCGAACTCATGAACGTAATCGAACGGGCCGTTGTCCTGTCACACCGCGGTTACATCGACTCGGCAGAACTGCCCGCAACGGAGACAGACACCGCCACAGGCAGCGGACTGCACCTCGGCGAGGTCCCCCTCGAAGAGGTGGAGATGGCAGCAATCAGAGCGACCCTTAAAGCGACGGCGGGGAACAAGAGCGAGGCGGCCCGGCGGCTCGGTATCACCCGGAGGACGCTTCACCTGAAATTAAAGAAATACGGCATTGCGGACAAATAGCGGTAACGGGTCATTTTTATTGACAGCACCCGCTTTTTCTCCTATCCTCATCACCTCATCACACAAAGGATACTGACGGCATGACAGTACTGGATACATCGAAAGTGGCCATCATCGGACCGGGACGGCTCGGCACCGCACTGGCGTATAAATTCGGACGAGACGAAAAGGACATCACCCTCTACTACTACGACGCCGCTGTATGCCGGGAAATCAACGAGACACACCTGAACCCGAAGCACCTGACGGAGGACCTGGTGGCAAAACTCGGCGGCATTGACTCGGTCCCCCGCCTCAGTTCGCATGTGGTCGCCACCAACGACCTGGAACGGGTCGTTGAGGAAAACCAGATTATTATTCTGTGCATCACGATGAACCGCCTGACGGAAATGCTGGGGTATCTCAAGCCCCTCTTGGCAAAAAAGGCTGACCGGACCTGCTTAATCTCCCCCATGAAGGGTCTCATCTCGGACGAAAAGAAGAAAGTACTCATCACCCCGTCTCAGGTGATCAACAATTATTTCTTCGATCTTCAGGGAAAATACGACATCCTCTGTCTCGGCGGCCCCTTCTTCGATATCGATATCGCCATCGGCCGGCCGGTGTGCCTGACGGTGGCCGGCAAAAAGAAAATCGCCACCGTGGTAAAAAACGAGCTGATCGAGATCAACAGGGCCGAGCTCGCATCATTCTACAATTTTGACATCATCGGCGTCGAGGCCTGCGGCGCATTGAAAAATATCGTCGCCAACCTGAAGGGCATCCAGGACCAGCTGAACCTGGGAAACTCGATGCCCGGCACACTCTTCGCCCGGTCAGGGGTGGAGATACGGTCGCTCTCAAAACTGCTCGGCGGCGAGTTTCAGGCCTTCTACAGCCAGGCGGGTGTCGGTGATATGTATGTCACGGTATCGTCGGATGCCAGCAAGAACTACCGGTACGGAAAATTATACTACGAGATGTTCAACGGCAACCCTATCGAAACAAATCTGGCCGTCCTGAAACGCATCGACGGTACGCCGGAGGGACCGAATACGATAAAGAACGTCCACCTCTACCTGGAGAAGAAGAACATGTACAGCCCACTCTTTCACTGCGCCTACAAGATCTTCAACGAAAGCCGCACGAAAGAGGAACTCAAGGACCGCATCATCCAGGCATGCCAGTTCGACAAGCGTGTCAAGGAATATATCGGCCCCGTATCCCGGCTCCTGTACCGCCTCTTCCCCAATATCTGGTACCGTCGACACACGGGATTCCTGTCCCGCTTTTAACCCCGCTTCCCCTGAATTTCCTTTTTGATGTCGCTCAGCGTGGCGATGTACGCCTCTTTATGATCAAGATTCGTATAGTTTCTCATATCTTCGACAAGGCGGTCGATGTGCGGCACGGCGTCGATGCCGTACTGATTGAGATTTTTCCTGTTCGCCTCCTGCACGGTGAGAATTGCATAGTATGTCGTCAACAGGCGCGTCCGCGAATCGCGGCGCATGAGATAGGCAGTTCCCGACACCGTTTCGAGAAAATAGGCGGCGTATTCGTAGTAATTCGCCAGGGTCATGGGCGATGTACCGCCTTTTTCCGCCTGTTCCAGCATGAACCATTCGTAGATCAACGCCGTCGACGGTTCGATGATGTCTTTCTCCTTGGCAAGGATCTCCTTGACGAGATTGATATTGACCTTTTTCGCCACGCGATAAAAATGCGCCATGTTGCGTGTCAGAACATAGACATCCTGTGTTTCTCCGACTATCACCGGCGGCTTCGAGAGAAGAAGGGATGATGTGGTTCTGAAGTGATGCAACGTGCCCTTTTCGAGTCCGTATTTCTCCGCATACCCCCGGTCATCAAGGTAGGTAAAGAGAAGTTCCACTTCATCCTGCACCTGCTCCAGCCGGGACTTTTTCTCTTCCATGGGTTGACGGAATTCCTGTTTTTCCAGGTAGTCTTCCTGTACCGCTGTCTCCTCAGGAATGGCTTCCTCTTTCTCTTCGATCCCGGTCGGTTCCGCCTCCTCCATGGGAGCGGGTTTCTCCCGCTCTTCCATGCTTATCGACTTCTCCGGCTCTGCCGTCGCAGGCGCGGCGATTTCCTTCTGTTCGGGGATTTCTCCGGTATCTTTCATAACATAAAAAGCACCGAGTACAATGATAATAACGGCAACAGCCATGATAGCGGTAATCGTAATATTTTTTTTCATCGGTCCTTTCCTTTCCCGTATCCTTCCCCGTCTCACCCTGATATGCTATGAGGCGTACTATATCACACAGCACCCAGCGAGACAACAGAGGAAACCCGGCAGTATCACAGCATTACACATTCATCCGTCCGTCCCGAATGAGATCGTGAATCTGGCTGAGATCTGACACCACATAATCGGGCTGGAGCGCGGCACAGCTCTCATCGTCCTCGCGCAAGCGAAGCGAACGCGCATCACCCGCAAAGAGGGCCGTCTGAAAACCTACCTGCGCGGCAGGCATTATGTCTTTCAGCATATCGTTTCCCACATAGAGGGTGTTTGCCGGCTTGATTCCTTTCTCGGCGAGAGCCGTCACGACCCCGTTGAAAAGGACCGGTGAGGGCTTGCACCGTCCCCATCGATAGGAAAAAATGCACAGATCAGGCGAAAACCCGAGTCTCGTCAGGTCACCACCGAATAGAACGGGAAACAGGCAGGGCGTATAGAATTGAGCATTCGAAATAATACCGCTGTACACCTGATTGTCTCTCAGAAATGCCAGGAGTTCGCCAGCGTGGGGCATGGGGGCGACGGCATTAACGATCAGCTCGTACTCGATGGCGAAACGCCGCAGTATATCCTCATTATGAATGCGGAGGACCGTGTGCCAGATGCGTTCAACAATCACCTCGGGATAGTCAACACCGTTGCAGCGCATCTTTTCTTTGGTGGCGGAGATTTCTTCGTAAAAGGCTCGGGATACATGACCCGCCCGTCTCATAATTCCGTACCGCTTCAGCAGGTCGTCTATTTCCGCTTCATTCCGCATCGATGCCTCTTCCGCAACGGCGATATCACCGGCCTCGCTGATGACGAGCGTTCCGTAAATATCGAAGAGTACGGTGTCGATTTTTTCCTTCCGCGTCAGAATGCCGGCCGGAGCGGATACCGGCAGGGGATCCAGTGATCGCACGTATCGTCTGACAAGATTTTCATACCGTGACATACACAACCCTTTCCGTTGATAATAGACCCTTCTGTACCCGTCTGGGTGTTTCCTGTCAAGGCTCACCGTCATTTTCATTGACAGCTGGCGACAGCGTAGTGTATTACCCCCGCTAAGACAACAGATACGATGAAGGGGGAAAGATGAATAACCTCACTCTTCTGGTAACAGGTGGTTGCGGCTTTATCGGCAGTAATTTCATCCGTCACCTCCTTGAAGAAACGGATTTCGCCGGTACCATCGTCAACATCGACAAGCTCACCTACGCGGGAAATCCCCATAATCTGAATGATATCGCCCGTGCCCACGGCGACAGATACATTTTCATCAAAGAAGACATCTGCAATTTCGAACGGATCGAACGTGTCTTCTCGGAATACGCCATCAACGGCGTTTGTCACTTCGCCGCCGAATCCCATGTGGACCGATCGATAAAGCATCCCATCGATTTCATCAATACAAATATCATCGGAACATTCAACCTTCTTGAATGCGCCCGCTCACGTCTCGATTCCTTCCGGATATTTCACCACATCAGCACCGACGAGGTCTACGGCAGTCTTGGACCGGAGGGCCTTTTCACCGAGGAGACACCCTATCAGCCCAACAGTCCCTACTCCGCGTCGAAGGCATCCTCGGACCACCTCGTGCGGGCTTATCACGAAACCTACGGACTGCCGACGACTCTGTCGAACTGCTCGAACAATTACGGCCCCTATCAGTTTCCCGAGAAGCTCATCCCCCTCATGATATTGAACGGCGTCGAAGGAAAACCGCTGCCCGTCTACGGAGACGGAAAGAACGTCCGAGACTGGCTGTACGTCAAAGACCACTGCACGGCGATCTGGACGATCATGACCGAGGGCCGGCGCGGTCACACGTACAACGTGGGCGGAAACTGCGAGATGGAGAATATCACCATCGTGGAAATGATCTGCGATATCCTCGATGATATCCTGAGTACAAAGGGAGATGGTCCGCGCCGTCGGCTCATCACCTTCGTTCAGGATCGTCCCGGCCACGACCGCCGGTACGCCATCGATTTTGAAAAGCTGCGGCGGGAAATGTCCTGGGAACCGAAAGAATCCTTTGCATCGGGCCTGGAAAAAACGATCCGCTGGTACCTCGATAATAACGAATGGATAGACAAGATACGGACGAAAGAATACCGCGCGTGGATCTCCGCACACTACGGAACATAGATCCACCACCGCGGCATCTCTCCCGGCATTTCCCTGTTTCGATCACCGTTATTGAAATCAGCAGGTCACAGAGTCGGCACCTGCCCGCCACACTGTGCTGATATATCGGGCATCCCCTCCATACCTTCTATTTGCATTCCTGAACATCTGTGATACAGTGAATGTATCCCAAATTCTAACAAGGAGGATTTGTGTATGTCAGTAAAGGTTCTTATTGAGAGGAAGGTCCCTAAGAACAAACAAGCGGAAGCGCTCACCCTGTTGACACAGATTCGCGCCGCGGCATCCATTCAACCGGGATACATTTCCGGAGAAACGTTGCGTAATCAGGACAACCCCGAAGAATACATCGTCATCAGCTCCTGGCACAGCATCGAAGACTGGAACACCTGGAAGACTACAGAGGAACGTGCTTCGATTCAGGGGAGAATCGACACGCTCCTGGGAAGCCCCACGCAGTACCGCGTCTTCACCTACCCGGAAAAACAGCGCGTTGACTGGGCAAATTTCTGGGATAAAGTGCTGGATAAAACCGTGGGAAGCGGAGATTAAAGGAACTACAGGGGAGTGAAAATAAAAAAGGAGTGTCGATAATTATCGACACTCCTTTTTTATTTTCTTTGTCCTCCCCCCATGTCCTTTTCCGCCTTCTTCTCGAGAGGGAGCAATTTATTTCTCCATTCCTGCGACGGCCGCCCAAGGAAATCCTTAGAAACGACACAACGGCTGTACCCGCCCGCACTTGCTGAAAAGGATCTGCCACAATTGAATATGCCGGGCACGGAAGGCACCGGCACAGGATAACAGGTAGTACTCCCACATCCGTTTGAACGTGAGGTCATACCGTCCGTTCAAACGGTGCCAGTTCTCCTGAAAATTGCGGTTCCACGCCATCAGTGTCCGGTCATAGTGAGGTCCCATATTGTGCCAGTCTTCAATAACGAAGAGTCCTTCCACGGCACTGCTGATCTGCGCGATACTGGGAAGCATCCCGTTAGGAAAAATGTATTTTTCAATCCACACATCCGTGTTGATGCCCGATATATTCCCGCCGATGGTATGGAGCAGGAACAGACCGTCATCGGCAAGAATCCTTTCCACCGTTTTCATGAAGACGGGATAATTCTTATATCCTACATGTTCGAACATGCCGACGGACACCACCTTGTCATATTGCTCCCCGATGTCCCGGTAGTCCTGATATCTCACTTCCACCGGATAGCCCCGGCAGTATTCGCGGGCATAATCTATCTGATTCTTCGAGATATTGATCGCTGTTACGGAAACACCATAGTGCTCCGCCATATAGCGGGCCAGTCCGCCCCATCCGCACCCGATATCCAAGACGCGGTCTCCCTCCTGAAGGTCGAGTTTTCGACAGATGAGTTCGAGTTTCCTCTCCTGCGCCTGATTAAGATCGTCGGTACCATTGAAATAGGCACAACTGTACTGGTAATGCATGTCGAGAAATGTGAAGAAAAGGTCGTTATCAAGATCGTAGTGACGATCGGCCACTTCCCGTGACCGTGTCTTCGTCTGACGGTTGAATAACCGTGCGCTGATATACGGCATGATATACGCAATATTACCGCTAACGCTCCTGTCCACGCGGGCGCCCAGCAGACGGTGGACCAGTTTATCGATTGTGTCACATTCCCACCATCCGTCCATATAGGCCTCGCCGAGACCGAGATTCTTGCTCTGTATCATCCGATCATACAGTGCATCGTTTATTACGCGGATATCCCACGGCCGCGTACCGTCGATTTCGACATCAGCCTGTTTGAACAGCTTTTTAACCAATGATTTCGATTTCTTGGATGAGGGCACTGTCTCTCCTCCTTTTCCCCATCGATTACCGACGTAAAAAAACCCCGCCTTTCACATCGATCGGCGGGGTCTTATGTTCCATTGTTCACTTCATTTCGTTATATAGCCGGCTGTGATAATAATTCCTTCGGAACTTTTTTACCGCCGATTGCCGATGAAGTCAACCCATCAGGCAGTGGCTGTCGCCACTATTTTCAACAACTATCCTCTAATCCTTTCCAAAGGGCAATTTAAAATTCTTGATTTTATCCTTCACCGCCTCCGATATATCCTTCAATGAGTCTGAGTCACCTGTTTCGTCATCAGACGATCCTCCCGCACCGGCGGAAAAAGGGTCCGTTTTGGTATAACCCGCCGGTAACGTAAAAAGCGAAGGCGGTTGCGAGCCGGGCTTGATGTTTCGCACTTCCGTCATATCGCCGGAATCGCTCTTTGTCCTCAGGGGGTAATCGAATTTGTCGGACGTCCAGATGGTCTGGGTCACCTTCCGGTTGATCCCCATGAATGTTACCGTCGTCTCCACGCGCTTTTTCGTGCACGTATACCCGTTCACCTTCTCAGTCCCCAGCACCTTCTCGCTTTCCGGTTTGACGCTCGCCTGGAGACCCTTCATGATCTGATCCGGGTCGACCTTCTGCTCGAAATATTTCTTTTCCTTCGTATTGATCATCCACATGATATTATTCTTCACATTATAAATCATGATCATGCCGGCCCCGTCACCACCCGGTGCATTCTCCATCCGGACATGGGTGGGCGTGACGTACATCTTCTGCGTGTCCGACACGGCACCGTTTTTATTCAGGTGGACCATATCGGCGGAAAAGCTGGTGATCTTTCTCGCATCCGCCGCCATGGAGAAACACAGAACAACGGCGATCACCGTTATCGCGGCCAGTGCTGTTTTCATCTTCAGTCTCTTAATCATATCATTCCCCTTTCATAATTTATGATTACGGTCTTACAGAACATTCGTACCATCTTTTCCACCGGAAAACAGATATGTGTCACTTGTTCCTTCCCCAGGGTTTTAAAACGGATAGAAAGACCAGGCAGATGAGCAGTCCACACTGAAAGAACCCCCCGATCATATTCATGCGCCGGCTCTGAAGATATGTCTCGTCCGCCAGCGACAATATACCTAATTCACGGGAAATGGTCATCATCGATTCTTCCCACGGTCCGAGAAAGAAAGTGCCGAAAAGAATCGCCGCGACAGTGGCGACCCACTTGACGGCAATCCACCGATACTTTAAAAAACCCCACGTGCTGAAAAGCGAATACAGCAATCCCGTCACGAGGCATCCGACGGCGCCGGCAATCACGACTATGGCCATGTCAATATGGTGGATACTCAGGTTGATACCATAGAGCACGTTCCCGTCCGTTATTCCCGCTTTTGAGAAGGACAAGAGAATCAGGGAGGCTGCCCCGCCGATCCAACAGGAAACGGCGACAAGGTGCAATCCCTTCAACCATCGTAACCCCCGTGCTGTAAACCGTGGCATGTCCACCCCTCATAATAAATTCAGCAAAAATGACGATGCGGAACCGCCCTGTACGACGCCACAAACACGACCACGTCTCCCGGGTCATCGCACCGTCACGGTTCGGCTCCCGGCTCAGTATGCCCAAAGAAGGCCGTGGATACAACCCAAAAGTGCGATATAACGCATCGTCTTGATTTTTGGATTTTATAAGGATAAATTGTTCGACATCACAAAAAGGCCAGCCGATACTGCCTCATTTCCCGCCGGCAGGTATCGACATCGGTCACGTACCACCCCAGTTCTCTCCAGAAATCCTCTCCGTGACCCTTGATGCGCGTATGCACAAGCTCGTGGATCAGGACATAGTCAACCAGGTGTTGCGGGAGATAGATGAGTTTTTCATTGAGGCTGATGGTGTCTCGCGCGGAGCAGCTCCCCCACCGCGTTTTCTGACACCTCACAGTCACACGGGCGTAGGAAAATCCGTGAGCACGGGCGAGATGATCGAGACGCCTGGTGAGCACGTCGCGGGCCTTGTCGCGTGTCACGGGAGGCCGTGCCGCCAGCAGTGCCTCATGGCGCTTTTTCAATGCCGTATTCTTCGTCCTGTGCTCTTGAATCCACCGTGCCTTTCGCACAACAAAATCCGTCGCCGCATCCAGCGGGATACCGCGCGGCAGGGTCAGGTTGACCTCCCCGGACGGCGTGAGCGACAGGGACAGGCGCCGCGCCCGCCTGCTCCGTTTAAGATGGACAACCCCGACAGGTGAAATCGTCATGGCGGTTTTTTGTATCATGCCCTATGCCGGATATACCAGCGTCGTGTCTTTCTTTTCCCGTTCCCGGACGGGAAATGGATTCCGCACAAAGTCATAGCCCTTTCGCGTACAGGTGTCCAGACAATTCCCGCACATGATACAGTCGGACGCCGAGACCGTCGTCCCCTCTATCGCCTCTGATGCACAGGTCTTTTCGCACCGCCGGCACCCGTTGCAGGAACTATTTGAGCGCAGGCTCAGCGCACCGGGCAGTTTCGCCACGAGACCCAGGACGAGTCCGACGGGGCAGACGCCGCGGCAGAAGGGCCGGTATATTAAAACGGATGTCACCAGGAGGAGTCCCAGCAGCACCCACCCCATGGGATAGGGAGAAATGAAGTTGAAGGCCACTGCGAAGGGATCGATCTCCTTGAAGAGATTCGTCCGGGTCACGAGCAATTGCCCCACGAGGGCGAAAAAGAACACATACCGCATCCATCTAAGGACACGCTGCGCCCGAACTCCCGTCAGGAACGTTAAAGAATTCTTCCGGTAGATGAATTCCTGCAGGGCGCCCAGATGGCACACCCATCCGCACCAGATACGGCCGAAAAGGTACGTGAGGATGACGACACCCCCGAACCAGACAAGCCCCTGTATATGAAATCCGTCACCGAGACCCGTAAGCAGGACATTCAGGAAGCTCCCTACCACGCAGGGACATCCCCCGTTTATAAAACCGAAAAAGATCAGTGATCCCAGCAGAAAGAGGGACCGGAGGTGCCGTGTTTTTCTGAACCGGACGAAAAGCGCCGCCGTAACCGTCAGGATAAGGGCGATGAGCGGGGTTGTCATCGATCCGGACGTATGGTGCGTATCGTGATCGCTCGCGATCGTTTCAGTGAATTCCGCGGTTGTCAGCGGCTGAAACATCGCGCCGTCTCCCGTGGATGATATGGAACTGACATTTTCCAGAGGCAGAAATTGCGGTGACTCCGAACTCATGCCCACCGTTGCGGCACACAGGACAACGGCAACGGTGATGACAACCATAAACAACAGTTTGTTTTTTGTTTTTATTTTACTCATTGTTCATTCCTCTGAGAGCCCGTGACAGTCCCCCGACATGGCAGGAACATGGTAACATCAGATACCGTGACATCGTTTCGGAAAGCGCGTCCACTGTCTCATTGACCTCTCATTTCGTTACGTCCGCACGGGCAGTGTAATCACCCCGAAACCGCCCTCTTTCGAACACACGCGCTCAGCCTGAAGCTCAGCCTCGCCGGAAACCGATGAAAGTATCTTCACCTTGATAAGACGTTCAAAATGGTTCGGTGATGTTTCCTCCCAGGGCGTGGCCCCAAGCACCTCAAGTCCGTTCGTTCGAAATTGCGTCTCGTCGATACCCTCCGGGCAGTTCCGATGTGTGAGCACCACCGTGACCTTCACGATCACTTCTTCACCGGTCTCATACTGTTCCTGCGGGACATCGGTGACAGCTATGTCTATGTGGCACGCCGCTGCAAAACCGGCAAAAGTGCCGAGGAACAACAGGGCACCGACAACCATCACCAAAATTTTCCCTGTCACATATCGTTTCATTGTATCGTCTCTTTTCTCTGATTGTCCGTGTCCGCTTCCGGTAATGAATCACCGGAAGCGGACATCTCTGTTTTTCTCAGAAGACCTATCGCATCATTTTCTGGCACTCCGATTCATCCCTTCCACAATCGCAGGATGCACCCGGTTTTTCATGGGCATCGCATGACGAGCAATCACGTTTCGCCTGTGCCTGCATCCTGCCGCCACCGTACGATGTCCCCGCCCAGGCGGGCCGTCCCATATCGTCTCTCAGTGTAAGGGATGCACCTCCCGTTTCAATAGCGGTCACTGCAATATCCGAACCGTCGACGAAACCCGCCACAACAGCAGTCGCGCCATCGTTCAGTATCAGACCCTTGTCCGTCCGGTAGTGTTCCGGTCCCATATGAAGGTCATAAATCATATCTCCTGATAACAGGCCCCACTCATGTCCGTCCTGAACGAGCGTCCCTTCCATCGTCTTCATGGTGCCCGATCGAACATAGTCTCTCCCTCTCAGCGCTTCCGCAAAACTGATGGTCGCAGTAAACGCAACCATTAAAACAATCGCGGTCACTATTATTACTCTCTGTCGTGTCATTGTTTTCATAACAGCCTCCTCGGCACATTCCGTATTTGCCCTCACTCTGAGCAAAGGATATGCCAGTGCTTCTTCAATACTGCTGGATCACCTTAATGCACTGATAATACTATTTGTTATTTTTCTTACGCCCCGTCTCGCATTCGACACAGCACTGTCCGTGCACACCATACTGTATTATTATTATCCAGATTGGTGGATAGAATACGTCCAATATGTATATTATTTATACAGACGGAGAAACGGAATGATTTACCCTGTGAAGGGTATGCGCGTATCCTCAACAATGAACGGGGTGAACCGAATGCCGACACTGCCTTTTTTCACCCAGATAAGAAACATTCTCACCGACTTTCCTTCCACCGTAACCAGGCTGGACAATTCCTCCACACCCTTGATATCGGCGATCCGAAACTCGAAGTATGAAACATTCGCGCTGAAGGGATCCGCCACGACAATCACTTTCTCGGAATCATGAGGATGCTTTTCAATGGCCCCGCTGAAGGCGATGTGATTCTCCGCAATGGATTCGGGGTGTTTGTAGGTATCCAACTCAAACTTTTTCGCTTTTTCCAGTAACTGATCAATGGGCATGTTTTCTGTCACCTCACCTGTCTCTTATCGTTCGCGTCATGCTTTCACATACTATATATACGGATACACCTTTTTGCAAATGCTGGCGGTCAATTTTCGTTGCCCGCCGCCCGTCGCTGTGATACACAGAACGCTATGCTGAACGCAGGACTGACAGGCGGCATCGGAACGGGCAAATCCACCGTATCCCGTCTATTCCGGGACAAGGGAGCCGCAGTCATTGACTTCGACGACCTTGTCCACGACATCCAGTCGCCGGGGACCGCCACATGGCGGGCTATTGTCGACGCATTCGGTCGGGAGATCGTAAACAACGACGACACCATCGACCGGGATCGCCTGGGGACTATCGTCTTCCGGGACAGCACACGGCGTAACACCCTGACCGATATCGTTCACCCCGCCGTCTTCGCCGCCTGGCGGGAACGCATCGCATCGTTGAAACACGAGCGACCGCGAGGCATCGTCATGTCCGATATACCGCTTCTTTTTGAAACGGACTGCGGTCATCTGTTCGATGTGACCATTCTTGTCTATGCCTCACGGGAAACACAGATCAGACGCATCATGCGGCGGAATCACATTTCCCGGGAAGAAACGCTGATACGCCTCCACGCCCAGATGCCGATTGACGAGAAGAGGTCTCTCGCCGATATCGTCATTGACAATGACGGCGATCTTGCCGTTACCTGCAAAGCTGTCGATCATGTCTGGCAGATGCTGCGTGACCGGGAACGGACACTCACCCGTCACGACAAATAATGTGGGACGATCCGTACCTGTTGTTTACAGAGAACTCCGGCCCAGGTCCGCTGCCAATCCCGTGAAGACGTGATAAAAGGCGTCATTCTCGGAAACGGCCTTCATCAGAACGAACGCCAGTTCCCCCAAGTTTTCCCTGTTGACAATGAGATTGACGCTCTTGTTGAAGGCCATCATCTTATCCATGGTGCGGTAACGATGGCTGACGAGAGTTATAAAAATTGAACGCCTGAGACCCATTGAAAGCCCTTCCAGATACCGGAGCACCACATTTTCCCCGGGATCGCCCGTGTCAAAGTTCTCATCGATGACAACATGATTAAAGAGATGGAAACGCATCTTCCTCAGCGCGTCCCGCGTGTTCAAGGCCTTCACGACGGCACAATCGAGCGTGGTAAGGGCATTCATTACCGGAGGTACGAAGGCGGCATCAGATACACAGACAAGGGCGGTTTTCTTTCCCTTTTCAACAAAATCGAAGGGCTTTTCCGCGGCATCATAACCTTCCGCGGCGATTTCCGCCATAATTCTCATCTCATCGGACATGGTCCCTTCCTCCGTCGTCGCTCCTACAGTTTTCTTTTCCCGTATTCCCTGTCGACCTCGAGACCCTCGATCCCCGTTGTCTTGACTCCACGGGCACTTTTGACTCGATCGATTCCTCGGCCGACGACACCACGAGACGTCGCGTAGGCCATCGCCGTTTCCTCCGTGATGACCCCTTTTTCATACAATCCGACGATGTAATCGTCGAAGGTGATCATGCCGTAGCTGCCGCCTGCGTCTATGATGTCACGGTAGGTTTTGCCTTCCCTCTCTCCATGAACAATCGTATCCTGAACACGGAGATTTGTCCCCATTATTTCAAAGGCGGCGACTCGCCCGCCGCCCTTTTTCGGCATGAGGCGCTGACAGACGATCCACCGAATCGTATCGGCCAGACGGAACCTGATCTGCCGCTCTTCGTCCATGGAAAACATGCCGGTAATGCGGTTGATCGTCTGACCGGCATCGACGGTATGGAGGGTGCTGAGCACGAGATGACCCGTTTCGGCGGCGTTCAGGCCGATTTCCACGGTTTCACGGTCACGCATTTCACCGACGAGGATCACCTTCGGTGCCTGGCGCAGTGCGGCGCGGAGTCCGGCGGCGAAACTGTCGAAATCCTGCCCCAATTCTCGCTGATTGAATGTCGCCATCTTATGGGGATGTTCGAACTCGATGGGGTCCTCCAGCGTAATGATGTGAACGGGCTGCTGCTCGTTGATCTCGTTCAAGACGGCGGCAAGAGACGTGGACTTACCGCTTCCCGTCGCACCCGTCACAAGGATGATGCCGTTTTTGACCTTTGCCATATCAAGAAAGGCCTGCGGCAGCCCCAGATCCTGACAGGTGGGAATTTTCGTCTCCAGTTTCCTCAGAACAATAGAATAATGTCCCCTCTGGGAAAAGATACTCACCCGGAACCGCGCCTTCCCCGGCAGTGAATAGGAAAGATCACAGGACCCGTCCCGGAGCAGATTTTCCGTCAGTCGCCGATCGCCGTTGATCAGGTTTAGCGCGAACATTTCCGTTTGGAATGGTGTCAATTCGAGAAACGGCGGATCGAATGTCACTTCCGTCAGCAAACCGGCGCTTTCCACCTGGAACGGCTTTCCCACGGTGATATTGAGATCGGAGACGTTCTCATGGGAATCGAGCATCTTGTTGAGAATATAATCGATCTCCTGTTTCCTCATAACCGCCCTCCGTCCGACGTTTTAGATCTCGGTAAAATCGCTGGGCTGCTTTCTCAAAAGCGGCCTGAACTTCTGTTTGTCATTTGCCTTGATGTAGGCCTCGTCGGGACCGATCCAAGCACGCTGGAGCAGATTCATGATGGCATCGTCCAGGCTTTGCATCCCGTATTTCTTCCCCGTCTGTATGGCTGACGGGATCTGAAAAGTTTTTGATTCGCGAATGAGGTTCCGCACCGCCGGCGTGGCGATCATGATCTCAAGGGCCGCACACCGCCCCGTCTTGTCGACACGGCGAAACAGGGTCTGTGAGATGACCGCGCGAATGCCGTCGGCCAGTGTCGAGCGGACCTGTGCCTGCTGGCTCGCCGGGAAAACCTCGATCACCCGGTCCACCGTTTTCGCCGCACTCGTCGTATGCAGTGTGCCGAACACCAAGTGACCCGTCGAGGCCGCTTCAATGGCCAGTGCTATTGTCTCCAGGTCCCTCATTTCCCCGACGAGAATAATATCGGGATCTTCACGGAGCGCGCCACGGAGAGCGGATGCAAAGGTCTTCGTATGGAATCCCACCTCCCTCTGATTGATGATGCACCCCTTGCTCTGGTGAACAAATTCGATGGGGTCCTCAATGGTGATGATATGGTCCTTGCGGTTCCGGTTCGCCTCGTCGATGATGGCGGCCAGGGTGGTCGATTTGCCGCTCCCCGTCGGCCCCGTCACCAGGACAAGACCCCGCGGAAGCGTGGCCAGTTTGGTGATCACGGGCGGCAGTCCCAGTTGTTCCGCCGACATGATCGCACTGGGTATTTCACGGAATACGGCGGCGACGCCGTTTTTCTGCTGAAAAAAATTGGCTCGATACCGGGCAAGATTGGGCACTTCGTATCCGAAATCCACATCCCCCGTCTCTTCAAACTGTTTTACTTTGTGCTCCGGAGCAATTTCGTAGAGCATACCTCGCAGTTCATCATTTTCCAGAACATGATACTTGACCCTTTCCATGTCTCCCCGGATGCGTATCGCCGGTTGCTGTCCCGAGACGAGATGCAGGTCCGATGCGCCCTGCTCGTGCATCAATTTGAAAAAGGCGTCTATTTGTGCCATAGTTAGTGTCCTCGCGTGTGTGAAATGGACGATAATACTTCGGGTTAAGTACATTATCTGTTCAGTGAAAGTCAAGACGGGAATAATGATCACCGTTGCCGGTCCATGGACAAACCGGTGTCTTCCCTTGTAACGAAAGAGAGGCGGAACATGACAGGCATTATAACCGACACGGATCGTGACAGGCTGGCGAGAAGAGGCATCACCGAAGAGGACGTCCTGAACCAGATCAAACGACTCACGGGATCACCGGGTTACGTCCGCCTCAACCGGCCCTGTACCGTCGATGACGGTATCGCCCGGTATGGACCCGATGACGAGAAAAAGTACATCGCCACATACGACGGGGCGGTCTCCCGGATACGCGTGACGGCGTTTGTCCCCGCTTCGGGCGCGGCCAGCCGCATGTTCCGCTCCTGGTTCCAGTTTTCCGCTCAACGGGACTTCATCGGGACGGTGGAGGCACGGACCTTCGCAAAGGAACTCCCCCTCTATGCCTTCTACGAGCACCTGGCATCCGTCATCGCCGAGAATGGCGATTCCCTCGACCGCCTCCTCGTCGACGGGGCATACGTGACCATTCTCGACTACATTCTCACATCCCGGGGGTTGAATTACGGGCACCTGCCCAAGGCCCTGATTCTCTTCCACCGGTATCCCACGGCTTCCCGGACAAGCCTCGAAGAGCACCTCGTGGAAGCGGCCCGGTATGTGGACGGGTCGGGAACCTCCCGACTGCACATCACCGTGTCCCCGGAGCACCGGGACGATGTCCATAAGCTCCTCACCGCGGTCACACCGGCCTATGAAAAGATGTGCACCACCGTTTACGATATCGGTCTCTCAGTACAGCACCCGTCAACAGACACCATCGCCGTGGATATGCGAAACATCCCCGTCCGGGACGAACGGGGGAACCTCGTTCTCCGGCCGGGGGGCCATGGCGCGCTGCTGAAAAACCTCTCCGACATTGACGCCGATATCATCTTCATGAAGAACATCGACAATATCGTTCCCGACCGCCTGAAGGAAACCACCGTCCGTTACCGGAAAATGCTCGGGGGTGTACTCATCAGTCTCAGGGACGAGGTCTTTCGCCTCACCACGGCACTGGAACATGACCCGCCGCAGGGCGTCATCGATGAGGCCGTATCCTTCGGCCGCGAGCGTCTCGCCATCACCTTTCCCCGGGGATTCGAGACACGATCGTCTGGTGACCAGCGACGGTGGCTCTTTGACAGGTTTGACCGGCCGCTCCGCGTCTGCGGCATGGTTAAAAACGAAGGAGAACCGGGAGGCGGGCCATTCTGGGTGGAAGAAGAAGGCGGCCGTCTTTCCCTCCAGATCATCGAAAAGGCCCAGGTGGACGATGCGTCACCCGCACAGCAGGCCATTATGGACAGGGCCACCCATTTCAATCCCGTGGATATCGCCTGTTCCATCACATCTCTCACGGGCGAGGCATACGACCTCGCGCGGTACGTGGACCCGTCCACGTTCATTGTGACACAGAAATCGCGTAACGGTCAGGACATCAAGGCATTGGAACGTCCCGGTCTCTGGAACGGTGCCATGGCCGGCTGGAATACCGTTTTCGTCGAGGTACCGGCGGCCACGTTCAATCCCGTCAAGGAGATACGGGACCTGCTCCGGGCGGAACACCGTACGGACGCCAGAAACTGATGAGGAACTGCTTGGTACCGGGAAACAGGTTTCACGGGGATCGCAGTGTCGTCACCACCCGCGTCAGCGTCTCATCACCGCCGACATTACCGGGAAAAACGACATAGGGCATGCCGGGGAAACGGCTCTCCTCTCCGAGACGCCACACGGGGACGCCGGGCTGGATCTGTCCCAGCACCATGGCCCGCCTCACGGCGAGCCCGTGAACGCCGATATCGCTCGACGTAATGCCGCCCTTCCCCACGATGTAGCCCGGTGCATGGGTGAGCTTTTTGACGACACTGACGAGACCGTGCGAAATACGCCGGCCGAAGCGAAGGCGCGCCTCATGTGAAAGGCGTGTATCGTGATCCTTCCAGTAAGCACGGGACGTGGCGAGACAGACGTCGCAACCGTCATCGAGTATGCGCGCCACTGTCTTCTGTATCTCAGCGGCGTAGCGCGTATTTTCCGCGTCATCAACGGAATGGGACACATCCCACTCCACGTACTCTATGCCGGACAGCCTCCGGAGATGATCGACCTGGCGAGTCGTCTTCTCCACATAGGATCCCACCACGACGATACCCGCCCCTTCGCGGCCGCCCGACACGTACAGGTCCGGCGGGCCGAGCAGGGACCGCCGTCCGATACCCCCGAAAACGCGCACGAAGGAGGCCGCCGTCCGAAAGAGAAATCTCTTCCCCGCCCCGAGTGCCCGGGCAAGGGCCACGACAAAAACCTTCAGATCGTTATCGTCGACGGCGTTGACAATCACTTTACTGAAATCGTGGAGATCCAGCAGTATCTGCTCCACCGCATCGATATCGAGCCTCCGCAGCATGTCGAGGGAGACGCTCCGGACCGTCTCAGACGGAAAGGCACCGTTCGTTTTCTCGGCAACCCATTCCGTCAGATCCGACGCCCTGTAGCCGAAGACCGCGTCCCGGGCAAACTCCGTTTGTGCCGCCGGTATCAGGTACGCGTCGTCCCTGACATAGTGGATATCGTCAATGGTCAGCCGGCCGCCGTCACTGAAAAAGGGAACAATGATTTCACCATCGAAATGACCGTCCCGGCGAAGCACCTCTCGCAGGACTGTCGTTTCACAAGGATAGTGGCCTCTCAGCGTCGAATCGCTGCGTGACACGACGGAGACTGCTTCATTCGTCTTACGCGCCGCCTCGCGCAGCCCCACCGCAATTTCCCGGTGAAGCACCTCCGTATCCGCCTCCGTCAGGGCCCGGGAATTCGTCAACACATAGACGACTTTCGTGTCTTCCCTCAGGGCTGACACCAGCGATTCATCGTCCCATGTCGTATAGACGGGAATGGAATGAACCGTCTGCACACCCGTGGGATCGTCGTCCAGGACGAGTATCTTCCCGGGAAGTGAGTTTACGGCCGCGTGCCAGGCATCGTCAATCTCATCGTTGGTAACCGGGGGGGGGAGGTGTCCAACGGCGTCGCTCCAGAGGATCGGTGTTTCGTCCATTATTTTCATCCTTTCCCGCGGCGGTACCGTTTATATCGTTATAGAGGGTAGATGGTCGCGGACATAATCCCGGCTCATGCGCGTAATTTCAGCGGGTGTCTTCCCTGCCGTGTCCTCCGTCAGCTCGATTTCAATACCGGCAACGAGGGGTATACCCAGCGACGCGCAGGTCCCCTCGGCGCCGTTCTTGCAGACAGCCGCCACGTAGGCCTCCATGGGCACGCTCCCGCTTCCCACGACGTCATTCGTGTGCACGTACGTATCGTTGTCGTTGAGATGAAGATGAACGGTACACGGCGCGATCCGCGCACAATCGGCGGCAGAGTCACGGACGAGCGCCACATGTCCGAGATCGAGATTGGCAAAGACGTTCTCACAGCCCACATCGTCCAGCATGCGTTCCATCTCGGCAATGGTCTGCACGAGGGCGAAGGGCCGGGGCACGAGTTCAAAGGTGATCAGGACACCATACCCGCGGGCCATATCCGCCGTTTTCCGCGTAAAGGCCACGGAATTCTCCCAGGCGGCGTCGTAGGGAAGGCCGATGATCTTATCACCCGGTTTATAAAGAATCTGATCCGCCGCGAACTCACCGCAGAGATCGAAGATGCGGTGCATGTAGTCCAGAATATCGGCCCTCTCCCGTGATAATGCGGACGCAATATTACCGTCATAGAGTGCCAGGATGCTTGAGATGTGGAGATCGTGGTCGTCGATGATGCGGGCGATATCCTTTCTTTTCACCGCCGTCAGCACCCCGGGATGACCGTGGTCGCAGCCGAGCATGTCCACATACCGTATCCCCAGGGCGGCGATTTCCCGGAGCGCATCCTCCATCACGTATCCCGCCGCCGACCATGCGTACGTTCCCGCGCCGAGCTTCATGACACGATCCTCCTTACCGAAGAAAATACCATGAAACCCGTTCGAATACAAAAACAATATTTGTCACCAAAACGGTGGAACAAACCGTCCGCAACACACGGCAAATGCTTGTAATTACTTTTACAATATTTTTTCTTGACAAATAACAACGAATGAGTGTTAACTGCATATTGTATTCAATATTCAATATTGAATGCTCCGGAGAGACGGGACTTGATTTCTTCGGAAGAACCGGTGTAAGAATTCCGCAAAACAGTTTCAGCGGGAGAAGAAGTATGACAAAGATTGGCAGTCGGCACGAAAATCTTGATCTGAAGGTCTACAAAAAATTAAAATCCATGATTGTGGAACGGCAATTTAAACCGGGAGACAAGATATATCAGGACAAAGTTGCAGCCGAGTTCGGTGTGAGCAGGACACCTCTCGTCTGTGCCTTGAAGAAACTGGAGCAGGAAAAGCTGATTACAGCCGTCCCGCGGCGGGGTTTTTTCGTCCGTCATTTCTCGAAGGACGAGGTCATCGACATATTCGAGATCCGCGAAATGCTGGAAGGTCTTGCCGCGCGGCGCGCCGCGAAATTCATCACGGACAGCCAGATCAGGAAGCTCAACCAGTTTTTTTCGCGGACGCCCGTATCGGACAGTGAAGAGGATATCAAGGCCTATTCCGATGAAGACCAGCGGTTTCATCATTACCTGATCGATCTGGGAAACCTCGATCTCCTCTCCAGCATCCTGCAGAACTACAACATCATCACGTTCAGTTATCGCCTTGATTATCTTGAGGGCCTGATCCGTCATCCGAAAGAAACCATCGATGAGCACAGGGCGATTATTCGCGCCATCAGCAATCATGACGGCGACCAGGCGGAGAGGCTTGTCCGCAACCATCTCCGTGTATCGCGTCAGCGCCTGTCAGCCGAACCGGAGCACACAGCGGCATCAACGGCCGTCTGAACGGTCGGCCCGACCCGATGCGCGCGTTCACGAGACTGGCGGAGGAAAAAACATGAAGGCACACACACAACAGTCACGTGACGACCGCATCACCTTTCTCGTGCAGAAGGCGGCCGAGGTCCGGAAAGAAATCATCCAGATGATCTACACGGCGCGTTCCGGTCATCCCGGCGGCGCCCTGTCGGCAGCGGATATCGTCACCGCTCTTTACTTCGACATCATGCGCCTCGACCCGAAACGGCCGCGGTGGCCCGACCGTGACCGGTTCCTCCTCTCCAAGGGACACGCCTGTCCCGTCCTTTATGCCTGTCTTGCCCTGAAGGGCTATTTCGCCATGGAGCACCTCGCAACGCTCCGGCAGTTCGAGAGCATCCTTCAGGGGCACCCCATCATGAAAACACCCGGCGTCGATATGACGACGGGGTCACTCGGGCATGGTCTCAGCATCGGTCTCGGCATGGCGCTGAACGGTAAGCTCAGCGGGAGAAACCATTTTGTGTATGTCGTGCTCGGCGACGGTGAAATCAACGAGGGACACGTGTGGGAGGCGGCAATGGCGGGCGCCAAATACAACCTGGACAACCTCATCGCCATCGTCGACCGGAACCGCCTGCAGATGGACGGATGCTGTACGGATGTCATGCCCACGGGCGACATTGCGGAGAAGTTCTCCGCCTTCGGATGGACGACATTCTCCATGGACGGACACGACATGGCAGACATCCTCACCACCATCGAGAAGGCCCAGGCCGTGACGGGTACGCCCGCCTGCATCGTCGCCGAGACGGTCAAGGGTAAGGGCGTGAGCTACATGGAGGATCGGTTCGAGTGGCACGGGAAGTGTCCCAGCGAGGACCAGTATGAATGCGCTCTGAAAGAGATTGAAGAGGAGGCGGAACGATGAAGGCACTTACACCGGCGGCCGCCGCCACCCGGCGCGCCTTCTCCGACAGGATGGTTGAATATGGACATATCGATATAAAATTCGCCGTCTTCGAGGCGGACATCGGCTATTCCACCTATTCGCACATCTTCGGCGACACCTTCCCCGAGCGGTACTTCAACATGGGCATTGCCGAGGGGAACATGGTCAGCGCCGCCGCCGGTATGGCCGCCGACGGACGGACCGTCGTCGCCTCTAGTTACGGCGTCTTTATCACCATGCGCGCCCTGGAATCCGTCCGCACCTATATCTGCTATCCCAATCTCAACGTGAAGTTTCTCTCCTCCCACGGCGGCTTCACGCCGGCCGTCGACGGCGTGACGCACCAGGCAACGGAAGACATTGCCAACATGACAACGCTCCCCAACATGCGCGTCCTCGTTCCCGCCGACACGGTCGCCGCTCACAAACTTTTCGACGTGGCCATGATGAATGACGGACCCGTTTTCGTCCGTCTCATGCGCGACCCGCTTTTCGACATCTACGACGACACCGATTCATTCGAGCTTGGGGGCAGCACGCTGGTCCGGGAGGGAGCGGACATCACCATCGCCACATACGGTGATATCCTCTTTCAAGCCATCGAGGCCGCCGACATCCTCGCCGCCGACGGGATCGGCGCTGAGATCATTGACATGTACAGCGTGAAACCCTTCGACAGTGAACGACTCCTTGCGTCTCTCTCAAAAACAGGCGCCCTTCTGGTCGCGGAGAACCACCAGAAAAGGAATGGCCTTGGATACGAATTGTCCAATTTCTGCCTGAAAAACATGCCCGTTCCCTTCGACAATCTCGGCCTGGCCGACACCTTCGCCGAGAGCGGTAACTATTACAAGCTTCTTGACAAATATGGCCTCTCCAAAAACCATATTGCAGAGGCGGCACGCCGCATCTGCGACACAAAGGAGTAATCGCCATGCTGAAACTTGCCATCATCACGGGCTTTTTAAGTCAAACAAAAGACCGGTTTCATCAGTACAATGAACCGCTGTCCTTCGATGAAAAGTGCGCCTTCATGACACAGATCGAGGGCTACAGCGGTGTTGAGATCGTCTATCCCTACGAGGTGAACGACCCCACAGCCACGCGGGAGATCCTCGACCGTCACGGTCTCGAGATCGCCGCCATCAACGTGAATGTGAAGGCGGAACCGGAATTCCGTAACGGAGGGCTCACCTCTCTTGACGCGGGCATACGTGCGAAGGCCGTCCGGTTCATCAAGGAGGCGAAGGACTTCGCCGCCGACGTGGGCGCCGACAAGGTCACCTGCTGCCCCCTGGGAGACGGATACGAGTTCGCTTTTCACTACGAC
>Ga0272441_10001031_pt1 | contig 60195 bp, 54 predicted proteins | sample SSMProp6N_FD_193582 | JGI IMG/M metagenome (GOLD analysis project Ga0272441, IMG submission 193582) | Marine sediment archaeal communities from Little Sippewissett salt marsh, Falmouth, MA, United States - SSM-Prop-6N | ecosystem: Environmental > Aquatic > Marine > Wetlands > Sediment ...
GGAAAACGGACCGGACGCCTTTTACCGTGGGCCATTGGGTGAGGCTCTGGTTGCCCATTCTGAGGCCATCGGGGGATTTTTCAGCGAGGCCGATCTGGCCCGACACACGGTGGAATGGCAAACGCCGATCACCAGCGATTACCGCGGTTACACCCTGGCTACCCAGCCCCCCAATTCCCAGGGAATCGCCCTGCTCATGCAGGCCAACATGCTGGCAACCCATGACCTGAAAACCATGGCCGTGGACTCGGCCGAGTTGATCCACCTGATGGTCGAGGCCAAGAAACTGGCCTTTGTCCATCGGGACGCCTTGGTATGTGATCCTGCCACCCACATGGTTCCGGTAGCACAGATGCTGTCCCAAACCCTGGCCAGGGAGTGCGCCAATTTAATCGATCCGGATCGGGCGGCCAAAGGCTATGAAGCCCGGGACTTCACAAGGTTCGGTGATGACACGATTTATCTGACCGTGGTGGACGCAGACGGCAACGCCGTGGTATTGATCCAGTCGCTGTACGAGGCCTTCGGTTCTTGCGTAATGGTGCCCGCAACGGGTATGGTGCTGCATAACCGCGCCCGGGGATTCACCCTGGAGGCCTCCCATCCCAACGTGCTGGCGCCTAACAAACGGCCGTACCACACGCTGCACCCGGCCATGATTCTTAAAAATGACCGGCCCGCCATGTTGCTGGGAACCCCGGGGGCCGACGGTCAGACCCAGACCAACATGCAGGTGGCAATGGACTTGATCGACTTTAAGGCCGATCCGCAGCAGGCCGCTGAAGCGCCGCGCTGGCGCTCCAACCCGGACGGCTCATTGATGATGGAAAATCGCTTCCCGGAAAAGACCATCGCGGCACTCAAAGCAAAAGGGCATGATGTCCAGGTCATTGAAGGTTACGCCGACATCATGGGGTCTTCCCAGGTGATCATGATCGACCGGGAAAACGGTGTGCTCAAGGCCGGCGCGGACCCGCGCAGGCAGGCCTACGGCATCGGCAAGTAGACGGTTTCCATCCAATCAACGGAATTGACGACCATGCATGCGGACAGGATTGCAGACAAGCACATTACCGAAATCTGGTCTGCCGCCCATCCAACTGCAGATCACGCTTCCCTTAGTATTTTTAGCGACACATTCTCTACATGATCCTTAACTTTTTCTCTATATGCGAGCATATGGGGCGACGACAGATGCTTTTTTAGATCCTCCAAGGTATGCCATTTCTCGATTATCGTGACAACATTTCCATCACACGTTTGGGCCGGTAGTCCCGAAGGGACGTCGATGGTCGGTACATATTCAATACAACCTCTCTCCCTGATTACATTGGGCATATTGGATTTGAAAATATCAAGGAACTCGGACAACCGGCCTTCTTTTATAGATATCGATGCAATTACATAGATCATTTTGCCCCTCTTTATTGACCCTCAGATTCAGTCGTACAAAGGGATATAATTTCCTGATACTGTTTATCCGTCAACCTTATTCCATCCCGAGATGCTTTCTCGCGCAGCTCAAGTCGACGATCACCGGGCAGACGGACATTTTCCTGGTGCAGAATTTCCTCAATGAGATCTTCAAGTCTTGTCTCGAATTGACCATTAGATAAAGGACCCGGCGCAATGGCCATCAAGCGACAGGCACGGCATGCCCATTGACTTTACCACTCGCAGATTGGGCACAATAAGACGGCAGTCTGGATAATCCGTGCCCTCCCAAACCATCGGCCTCGGCTGCCACCAACGCACGGGCGACCATATTCGCATTTGCTTCGCTGGTATTATGCAGTTTCAAATACGGCTAAGGCCGCTCCGCCAAGGTGGTTGGACTTTAAGGCTTCCACCAAGGCTTTCTCGTCAACGACCCCTCCCCGTGCTTCGTTAATCAGGATTGATCCAGGTTTCATCCGGGCAATCGCTTCGGTGTCGATCAGATGATGTAGGTCCTCGCTAAGCGAAACGTGCAGGCTGGAATAACCTTCAGGGTGGTTGTCCGAGCCATGGGATAGATGGCCACAGCACTCATCAAGGTGTTAGAAATGGGGTCAGCGAAATGAATTGGTGCAAAAAGGTAACCACGTTGCATGTTGGGCGCTATTTTCAGGGAACAAGAACGATTTTTGCTGCCGCGCTGCGCCCATTGTGCAGGTCGTCAAACGCCTGGGCACCGTCTGCAAGGGAGCGTGTTTCCACCCAACCTAAGTCTCCCAGCATTCCGTTAGCGATGGCTTGGACAGCCGCCCGCATGTCAGCAGCTGTGTAACAATAAACGCCGATCATGGATACTTCAAACAAGGTTAACTTACGAATGTCCAGTTCTCCACTGGAATCCATCAGGCCGATGTGAATGAATACGCCGCCGGGGCTGACGGCAGCCATTGCGCTTTTGCGGGTAACCCCGCCACCCACCGCATCGATCACCAGATCGAAGGCGTCGGTGTCCAATGCCGGGTCGTTGATCGGATCATGAACCTGGCATCCGACATTGCGGGCAACCGATTCCCGGCGCATGCTGTGGGTCTCCGCCACCACCAGCCGCTTGCAGCCATATCCCCTCAGCAGCAATGCCGCCAGAAGTCCCACGGCCCCACCACCGATGACCAACGTTCGCAGTTCGGCCAAAGGGCGATGGGCCGCTTGCATGGCCAGATTCAATGCGTGGAGTGCCGTCGCGGCCGGTTCGGTAAGCGACGCATGGACAGCACTCAAGCCTTCGGGAACCGGTATCAGATTGACCGAAGGAATGGAAACGAGTTCAGCATATGCGCCTGCCAGTCGCATCCCGATCAGTTCCCTGCGGGCGCACAGGTTCGACCGGCCCGTATCGCAAAGCGGACATTGTCCACAGGTGATCAAGGGATTGATTACCACCCGATTGCCCTCCGTCGCGCCTGAAATAACGGTGCCTGCAACCTCGTGACCTAAAATCAGCGGTGGCACGCGGCGAGGGTCCTTTCCGTGATAGGCGTGCATGTCCGAGCCACAGATGCCCGACGCTTCCACTTTCAGCAGAGATTCCCCGGTGCCGGGAACCGGGTCGGGTTCCTCGCGATAGATGACTTCATTTGTTGCCGTGTAGACCAATGCTTTCATGTGCGATATCCTGTTGGCTGCCAACCATACATAGAAATTGTGTATGGGGTCTTTAAGAGGGTTTTACCACCGCCTGAACGCCGTGGTTGTCTCAACCGACTGTTACACCAGTCGGAAGTGATTGTTTCGTATCCATCTATCGATGGCCATGCGCTGCCATTTTTTGCGTTGGGCGAAGATGACCGCCTTCGTCATCTTCACCCTCCATTTGCAAAGAAACGATCCCGTCTCTGGACGCCACTATTTGGCTGTCCAACCCCCGTCCAAAAAGATGGTCTGGCCGGTGATGTAATCCGACGCCCGTGAGGCCAGAAACAGGGTGACGCCCGCCAAGTCAGACAATTCTCCGTTGCGTCCGATGATGGTCTGGCGTGACAAGGCGTCGATGACCTTCTGGTCATTGTACAGGGGAGAGGTGAGGCCGGTCTTGAAAAAACCCGGCCCGATAGCATTGCAGGTGATGCCACTCTGGTCCTTGGACCACGCTTCCGCCATGGCACGCGTGAGCTGCATCACCCCACCCTTCGAAGCACCGTAGGGCATGCTGTTGGGAAATGCGCGCAGCGACTGCAGCGATGCAATATTGATGATCTTCCCCCATCCTTTCTCTTGCATGGATGGCACCAGAAGCCGTGCCAGAAAGAACGGCCCTGTCAAATTGATGGTAATGGTCTTGTTCCATGACTCGGGGGTCACTTTGTCCCATGACTCCCTGAAATTGACACCGGCGGCATTGACCAGGATATCGGGGGGGCCGAAACATGCGGTGGCGCGCTCGGCCATGTCGGGCAGTGCGTCGAGCTGGCTGACGTCGCAGGTCACATAGGCAGCACGCGACCCCACGGATTCAACGTCGGTCACCGCGGCCTTGAGCCCCTCCTCCTCGTGGGGAAGCGCGGCGTGCACCACCGCCGCACCTGCCTGGGCGAGGTAATTGGCGATGGCCCGCCCGATGCCGGAACTGCCCCCCGTCACCAAGGCCACCTGGCCCTTCAAATCAAACAGGTCGTGGATCAGGCTCATTTGATTTCTCCCAAAGCGAATTTCTCATCCGGAAAATACTTGGCCAGCCGAACATCTGATGTACGCGCATGGGCCTCCATGCCTTCCAGACGGGAAATACGCGCAGAGACACATCCAATCTGCCGATTGGCTTCCCGGGTCAATCGCTGGTAGGTGACGGTTTTGATAAACTTGCCGGCACTCAATCCACCGGAGTAGCGCCCCGCTTTCTTGGTGGGCAGGATATGGTTTGGACCGGAGGTCTTGTCGCCATAGGCCACCGTGGATTCTTCTCCCAGGAAGAGGGAACCATAATTGGTCAATGTATCCAACCACCAGTCGAGATCTGCTGCCTGAACCTCCAAATGCTCCGATGCGTACGCATCGCTCACCTTAACGGCCTCCTCTCTTGTGGAGGTCACGATCACTTCTCCATAGTCGCGCCAGGATGCCTCGGACACCTCGGGGGCCGGCAATGCGGCAATCACCTCGGGCACTTTTTTCATGACTTGCTCGGCCAGCGTCTGTGATGTTGAAATCAGCACAGCCGGTGAGTCATAGCCGTGCTCCGCCTGCCCCACCAGATCGGCGGCGACAATGTCAGGGTCCGCCGTCTCGTCGGCAATGACCATGATTTCTGAGGGACCGGCAAACACATCGATGCCTACTTCCCCGTAAAGGATCCGTTTGGCTTCAGCAACAAATTTATTACCCGGTCCGACCAGGATATCTGCCGGTTTCCCCGTAAACAGCCCAAAGGCCATGGCGGCAACCGCCTGCACGCCCCCCAGGGTCAAAATCACGTCCGGTTTAGCCACCGACATGGCATAGAGAATGGAAGGATGGATACCGCCCCCGTGATGGGAAGGCGAGCAGGCCACCACATAGGGAACCCCGGCTGCCTTGGCCGTGGCAATACTCATGAGCGCCGATGCGGCATGGGCAAAGCGGCCTCCTGGCACGTAGCACCCGGCCACATTCACCGGAATCAGTTTTTGTCCGGCAATAACACCGGGGTGCAGTTCGGTTTCAAATTCAAGCATGCTCTCGCGCTGCTTCTTGGCAAAATTGTATACCTGCTCATGGGCAAACTGAATATCGTCTTTCGTGCGCTGATCCAAACTCGCCGCCGCCTTATCGATATCTTCCTTGGTGATGATGAACTCACCGGTCCAATTGTCAAGTTTTTGAGCATACTTCTTTACCGCCGCTTCACCATTTTCCCTGATATCGTTCAACATGCCCACAACGATATCACGGGTTTGCGTTTCATCGGTTTCAGCGGTTTTGGTAGCCTTTTTTAAGTAATCGATACTCATTGGGATACTCCTAATCTAAATCGTTTAAAGGTTGATATTAGTTTTCATTCGAAATAGATCAATTAATCAACCAGAGTGAAATCCATGGCACATAGCCGATCAAAAGCGCAATGCCCAGCATGCAAAACACAAACGGAAAGACGTATCTTGAGATGGATACAATCGGTGTCCCGGTGACGCCTGCAACCACGAACAAGTTCAAGCCCATGGGGGGTGTGATAAAACCAATACCTAAAGAGGTGATCATGAATATGCAAAAATGAACTTCGTTCATACCGATTTCCAGGGCCAGCGGCAGCAGCAGTGGCGCCAGAATTACGATATTCGGTGTCGTTTCCATGACGCAGCCGGCAATCATCAAAATGAAGACCATGATGAGAATGATCAAATATGGATTGCTGGTCAGGGACGTCATGAAGCTGACGAACGCCTGGGGAACCTGCAAACTGGCCAGGGTTTGGGCCAACGGCAGGCTCATGGCGATGATAGGTACGATCACACCGCTTACTTTTGCGGACGTCTCTAAAATCTTGGGAATATCACCGAGTTTCAACGTTCGCTGGAAAAATCCGATAATTATTGCGGTGAGCGCCGCCACGGCCGCACTTTCGGTGGGGGTAAAGATGCCCGAGTAGATGCCGCCCAAAATGATAAAGGGTATGAGAAGCGCAAATCGCCCCGCGTATACCGTTTTCCGCCAGTATTGAAAATTGAACCCCGCGGTGCTGTTTTCGTATCCTTTCATACGGTTGACCACAGCATTGGAAAACATGATCGAGAGCAGAATCAGCACACCGGGAATGGCCGCAGCCAGAAACAGGGTTGATGCGCTGATGCCCAGCACCAGTCCGATAATGATGTACGATATGGATGGCGGAATTAAAATTCCGGTGCATGCCCCCGCTGCCACTAACGCGCAGGCATAGGGCTTGGGATAGCCTTTGGCCGCCAGGCGGTCGATGGTGATCCTGCCGATGGCTGCGGCATCGGCGGCATCGGATCCGCTGATACAGGCAAAAAAACCGCAGCCCAGCACGGTGGAGGTTCCCAATCCGGATCGCGTTGAGCCCATGGTGGCTTCGGCCACGTCCAGCAGCTTACCGGACAACCCGGTGCGCACCAGAATGTCTCCAGTAAGTATAAACAAAGGCACTGCGATCAAGGCGAATGAATCGATTCCATCGAACAGCGCCTCGCCCAGCAATGTAGGAGGCAGGACACCCGTTAGTAATAGCATGGCAAACGAACCGACGCCAATGACAACCCAAATTCGCACAGCCAGCAAAATCAGGACGACCATCATCACCAATGGAACAAAGAAGCCCCACCCGAGAATGATCTCTTCTTGCTGCATTAAGTATTGCTGAAGCATGTGTATACTCCTAATCGAAAAGTTTCTTACCCTCGAATACCGGTCGACCGGCCTTGAGGTCGGAGACATCTCGGATGATGGATTGAATCAGCCGGACAAGCATCATGGCGAACCCGATTGGCACGGCAGCCAGAAACCTGGCCAGGCTGATTTGCAGGCCATGGGTCACCGACCCGAATTTAATGGATACCAGAACACTTTCAAGGGACCACCAGAAGGCCAGAACAGCCAGCACAATCGTAATTAGATCGCCCAAGATCATGATCACGGCCCTTGTGCGGTTGCCGACGAATGGCAGGATTACGTCAATGCGGATGTGGGCGCGCGCCTTAATGCCAGCCGATGCGCCAATCCATGACACGTAAATAAAGGCGTAGCGCGCGACCTCTTCGGCCCAGATCGAAGAGTAGCTCAATGCAAACCGTCGGAACACTTCCATGAAGATCGTGATCACGATCAAGGCGTAAATCGGCAATAGCAGCCACCGCTCGCCGTTTTCATCAATATTGTGGAGGATCGTTCGAATCGTCATGCGTCACATCCTTAATTTCCCTGCTAGTTCCCATTAATAAACAGGCGGCGCCTTTTTCGGGAACGGCGCCGCCGTGTATCAAGAGTTATGCCTTGACGTCGTGCACGTAGTATCGGCCCATCGTATTAGCCGCATTGAGAAGCATATCAAAGGTTTCTAACGATCCGGCCAGTTCTTTCTTAAAACTGTCCCATGCGGGCAATTGAGCACCGGCCTTTTCCACCCACTGTTTCTTTTCATCCGCCGTGGGCACATAGAATTTCACACCGGCAGCGGCCAGTTCCGCCATGGCATAGGCGCGGGCAGCCGGCACTTTGGCCAGATTCTGCTGCATGGTGATTTCGCTGGCGAAATCGATGCCCTCCTGGATTTTCTTGGGCAATCCTTCAAACCACTTGAGATTACAAGAATAAACCTGACTGTCGGGCACGGCCCCGTTGAAGGTCACCCAGTCCAGCACATCCTTGAAACCGAAGACATGCAGCGCTTCAACGGAAGGATCCAAGGCATCGGCCACCCCCTGCTTGATGGCTGAAGAGGTTTCACCCCAGGCCACGGGGGTGGGATTGGCACCCAAGAGCTGATAGAACTGGGCCAGAATCTTGGACCCGGGTACGCGAAACTTGATTCCCTTCATCTGGTCCGGCGTCTTGATCGGGCCGGCAACCCCCTTGCGGGTCGCCACCACCCTTGGGTCGATGACGACATACCATAGAACCTTAAAACCTTTTGCGGCCACCTTGGTATGAACTTCCTTGCGCCACGCATCGGAATTGACCAGGTTGACGAACTTCTGATTTTCGCCACACCAATAGGGGATATTGATTAAATCGGCGACCGGAGCAAAAGGGGCGAAGTTGGAAATGGAATGCTGGGCAGCCTGTATCGTGCCGCCTTGAACTTTTTGGACCAGCGCGGAACCGGCTCCCAGTTGTCCACCCGGCGCCAGTTTGACATAAACTTCTCCATTGGTGCAGTTTTGGATATTTTCCTTCATGTCCAACTGCATGATGGGGTAGCTGCGCGAGGCCCCCAATATATAGGCGGTGGCGATATTCATCTTGTATTTGGCTGTCTTTTGGCGTGTCTGCTCCTCCTTGGCAACCTGCGCACTGGCCTCCTTGGAACCCAACACGCCACTGAACAGCGCTACCGTGGCAGCCGTAAATCCAAATTTGGTCGTCAATTCCATGAAGCGACGCCGCTCTACCATTTTCGGGCCGGACTCTTTCTGTTGGTCTTGGGTCATTTTTCGTCTCCTTTTGTCTCGGTTGAAGATTTCTTTTCAGCAGCTTCTCTCCTCAAAGCCGCTACGATCAATGCAACGCAAGCCACGGATAGCAGGAGAAATTCTGCCACATTACCTAAATGGGGCAGATTCAGGCCATATGAGACCTTCGCTTTGCCAACGAGTACGTTGATAAAGTACAGGGCGAAAAGAAGAAAAAAGGTAATCAGTGCACCTTTTCCCTCCTTAACGTTTGTCTTGTTGTTTTGTTCTGCCAGCATGGCATTTCACCTCCGGGCTAATCATATCGATTTATCGATTTCTAACAGACGCTCTCGATAAGGGGTTACCTGCCTTCTCCTGCCAAACAAAAATCTTAACATTCTACTTTTATCCGGCAACATTTCGATCCCGGCGCCGTTGCCGGCGTCCGGAGTCGAAATGAAAATCTTTGATTTTGACAGTATCTTTTGCGGTTGCCTGATTTAGGCGCTTTCGTAAAGCTTGGTCAGTACATATTCCTCATGTCCGAGGACTTCCTGAGCAGTCAGACGGCCTTCGCAGGTACGGATCAACATCTCCATCAGATTGTCGCCGGACTCATCCAGGGTCATTTCACCCCTCAGAATGGCAGAACAATCGTAGTCGATGTGCTCGGACATATCACCTGCGGTGCGTGGATTGGCGGTCAGTTTGATCACCGGTTCGATGGGGTTGCCGATGATGTTGCCCTGCCCGGTGGGAAAGAGATGGGCGACAAAACCGGCTGCAGCCCACAGCGTAACCGCTTCGGCCGCGGCACTGGAAGAGTCCATGTACCACAATCCCGGCCCGGTGGGAGTCACCGCTTTGTCCAGAGCACCGACATATTTACACTGTCTCCCGATTTTCTGAATGTTGCCCATGGCTTTTTCTTCGATGGTGGTCAACCCACCGGCGATGTTACCCTTGGTGGGCTGGCTGCCGGAAAGATCATCGGTTTTATTGCGGTCGATCATCGCCGCATAACGATCAAAAAGCGCCATGAACTGGTCGGCGGCCTCGGGTGTGGCGGCCCTTTCCTTGACGATCATCTCACCGCCGGTGATTTCACTGGTTTCGCCGAAGCTGCAGGTGGCGCCCATGGCCACCAGTTTATCAAAAACATTGCCCACCGTGGGATTGGATGCTAAACCGGAAGTGGTGTCCGACTCGCCGCATTTGGTGGATACCCAGATCTCGCTCAGGTCACACGCTTCTCGTTTTAGTTCACTGGCCCAGTGCATGTACTCTTTGGCCTTCCAGCTGGCCATCTCCACGGTCTTGATCTCACCATGCCGCTCGATGGCAAAACCAGTGACCGGTTTGCCGGTCTTGGCGATGCCTTCCACAATTCGGTTGGTCCATTCGGGTTCGATGCCGATGACGACCACCGCCGCGACATTGGGATTGGCGCCGGTGCCGATCAGGGTGCGGAAGAACAGCTCCAAATCTTCGCCAAATTGCAACCGCCCGTAAGCATGGGGGAGTGCCTTGCAGCCTTTGATATTGTAGGCCACTTTTTCACAGGCTGAATTGCTCAAATCATCCAACGGCAGTATTACCACGTGGTTGCGGATACCGACGCGTCCGTTTTCACGTCTATAGGCCATAACTTTGGGATTGCTCATGGTTACCACCTCCTTGTCTTCAGATTCTGGGTGTGGACGTGTCCGCCCTTTTTGACGTCTGCCACGACCTTCCCGATGTCGGCACCGTATTTGATGACAGAGCCGCCAACGTGATGATCGATCATGGCGATTTTGTGCCCCAGGGGGATATCGCTAAGCGTCTTGACTTCGACCGGTTCCTGGGAATCCATGAACAACCCCTCTGCTGTTTCACCAGCTTTGATGTCGACGGTGGCCACCCCGACACTGTCGTCCTTTTCGTGAACTAGAAATTGAATCATTTACGTTCCTCCTTAAATTTAAAAAAAAGAATGCCGGTCAAACACTGACCGGGTCAGTGATTATCAATTTAAATGCTGGAATGAATACAACACGTTATTGATCGTCACTATTTATGAAATAGGTGGTCGCGGCATGAGGAATGACCCCTACTTCCGGGGTTCCCTTAAAATCATCCACCCATTCCTCCATGATGGTTGAAGGATCTGCAGCCCTCAAATGGCAATGTCTCATGATTTCGCTATCCAGATCGTCGAAATCACTGGCTTTGTAATTCACGAGCATCCCGCCAAATAAATCGGCCTTGCGAGCCCCCATGGTATACCCGAAATTGGTAAAGTCTTTCATGACCGCTTCCGGTTCGGCAAACGGGCAAACATAGTCGAAATAGACATCCTCACTAAAGCCCTTCCGGAAGGCAACCAGAAGCAAAATTTTGCCGCCTTCTTTCACCGCATGGGAAACGAGACTGAAGCTTTTCTGGGCCTGATATGCGCTGATATCCTTGGGGTAGCCCGCACAGGATGCTAAAATGATGTCAAATTTTTTGCCAAGTTCGAGGCCATAAACAGCCGCACAGGTTTCAGCCCCTTGCTCAAGGACAACTTCCGGCTCGCCGGCCAGAATACGAACCACCTGTTTATCGGTATTCAGGACGACATTGATCGCAAAATCGATTCCAATCATTCGACCGGCCTCATCCAGGTCTTTTCGCATCGGGTGGCCCCCAAGATGCCATCTATGGGCGGGCTCTTCTTGGATCAGGCGGTGGTTATGTCGTATGCTATCAGCTGACCCACATCCGATCACCGCTTCCTTTGCGCCGCCGGTAAAACCGAAATACTGATGCGGTTCGATCAGGCCGATAACCATTTTAAAGTCCGCCTCTCCAAAGGCGGCGTTGATTCTCACCGGTGTTCCGCGACGGGTAATGCCGAAATCTTTCATCCGTGCGCCATGGGCAACATGGGCGACAATATTGCAGCTGCGAATCATACTTGATGAAAGAATCCTATCGATCATTTCACGGTTTGGGGGCGGTTGAAGACCGTTCCCAAGGATAATTGTCACTGCCGGCGGCGTTATGCTGGGCAGTGCATGGAACAACTGCTGAATGATATTCGACAAAAGCGCTTCTAACGGAACTGGCTGAGTTTCATCCGGAATGACGATGGCAATACGCGACGGATTTTTTTTCCTCAATTGGGCAATGAACCGAGCGTTGTGCAGGGCAAGATCCAACATATTTGAAAGTGTTTCTCTGACGGGCATAGACTCGGGTTGCAGAACCGTTACGTTGGCTTTTTCGGGTATTTTTATGAGCTTTAGGCCTTTGTGATGGTTCAACAGGTATTCCAATGCACAATCCTGTTTTTACGTGTTTACAGAATATCAGCATGGAAGGTGCCAACTCTAAAAATTTCGTATTGCACTGAATTATTATGAAAATAATCTGGTACAAAAACGAGATTGAAGCTTTTGGGGGCCCAATATTGGGCACGGTGCCCAAAATTGGGCTTTACGAACGCGATCTTAACATTTAAAATGCGCATCATTGCTGGTCGATATCGGACAACCGATCCGATTTCCGACAACCTACTTTCAATGATGGTGAACTTAATGGAATGGAGTCTTGCAACCCGGCACCAAATACTGCTTGAAATTACCAATGCTGTAATTTCCAATAAGACCAATCAGGGCTTTTTTGATGCACTGACGACTGAGCTAAACAAACACTTCCCCTGCGACCGTCTGAGCATCAACCTTTATGATAATCAAAAACAGTCGCTACAGTACTTCACCAAAGTAAATGGAATTGGCCGTAACACCATCTCAGAGCAGGAACACCGCCCGCTAAAGGGATCCATTGCCAAGATGGCCATCCAGTCTATGAACCCGGTTATCATCGATGATTTGACACAATATTCGGATTTGCCCATTATCAACCAGTTGATTGAAGCCGGTTTGACGTCAACCATGGCGTTTCCACTGATCGTTCGAAAAAAAGTATTGGGGACGCTTCATTTTTCATTTAAAACCCGCCCGGAGTATCTATCGGAATTGTCGAATTTGCTTACTGAAGTATCCAGACAGGTCGCCATTGCCGTAGACAATCTGGTTGCCTACAAACGATTGAAGGATGAAAAACAACACCTGGAAAGAGAAAAACAGTATCTGATTGGCGTCCTTGAAGAATACAATCCGGAAAATTTCTATTACATTTCCTCTGAAATGTCTGAGATTATGAACCTGGTTAAAAGAGTCGCTGCAATCGACGCGCCGGTTTTAATTACCGGGGAAACCGGAACCGGAAAAGATTATTTAGCGCGATACATGCATCATATCAGCCCCCGAAAAAATCACATGTTCATTAAAGTCAACTGCCCCGCCATCTCTTCGACCCTGTTTGAGAGCGAGTTGTTTGGCCATGCCAAAGGCGCATTCACCGGTGCCGATTCTCAACGAGTCGGGCGATTTGAAATGGGTGACAGGGGCACGGTTTTCCTTGATGAAATTGGCGAATTGCCCGCTGGCCTGCAGGCCAAACTGTTGCAGGTATTGCAAGAAAAGCGCTTTGAACGTGTTGGCGACACTCGGCCAATCGATGTCAATTTTCGACTGATTGCCGCCACTAACCGGGATCCCGAAAAAAGCATACAAAAAGGCAAGTTGAGAAAAGATCTGTATTACCGCCTGAATATCATTCGCATTCATGTGCCCGCCCTGCGCGACCGAAGGAAAGACATTCCTTTGCTGGTTGAACAGATCAATCAGATTGAAGCCGCCCAGATCCATCAAATCGCGCCGGTCTACAGCCAGTCGGCGCTTGACCTGTTAACTGCCTATGATTGGCCTGGAAATGTCCGGGAATTGAAAAATCTGGTTAAACGAATGATCATTCTCAAGCCCAGTGAAAAAATCAGCATCGAGGATGTTGAAAAAATGATTGACTCGAAAAAGCGGGCCGACACGGAGAACGAAATAAGTCTTCCCACCCTGGCGGAGTCCGAACGCCATTCCATCGAACAGGCCCTGATTAAGTGCAAGGGGGTCATTGGCGGTGAAAAAGGCGCCGCTCGCCTATTGGGTGTCGCTCGCTCTACCCTGCAATATCGGATGCGTAAGCATGGAATAAAGCCCAAAAAGTCAGTTGTGCTGGAAGATTGAGGAATGAAAGTCGCTAGACCCGCTTTTAAAAGACAGATCCATTCCCTATTCTAGGCGGGCTAACTAAGCCGTCCAGGTTCTCGGTAAAAGATGGCGCATAGCGTAGCAGTTAGGCCTCCAAACCCAAGGACCGTGAATGCCCAACCCCAGGTCTCAGGAGGGGTGTCAGGTGGGTTCGTTAAATCCAGCATAGCCCCGAATATTATTGGCGCAATACCGCCAGCACCGAAGCCAAATAGGGACCGGACGGCGAGGATGGATCCGAGATGGCTCGGTTCCACTACCTCAGTTAGTGCGGTAGACAGTACCGGTGAGTCGCCAATTGCAAAAAAATAATAAACAAGCCCTATGAACACCAGCAGTGTTATGGGCCACGTGGTCAGCCAACCAATCACCAACGATAAACAGGTGCCGACTGCCGCAACCTGGATCAGCACGACGCGCCTGCCCAATAGGTCCGCCAGGCGGCCCGTCAATACTGATGCCAGTGCTCCAATGAGATGCATTGAAGCCACAAGAAAGGCACCGAACCGGGCGGTTTCTCCGAAATTATTTCCGGAGACGGCTATAATTGCGGCAAAGAAAGCCGGTGTCCATGACCACATACCCAACAATTCCCAGCAATGGAATGTATATCCAGCGATTAAAAAGCGTGCGTTGCGATTGTGCTTCAAAATAGTTTTTATCCTAATGCGTTCTGTACGTGGATGGATGTTGTTGGGAGTTTTTCTCAATGCGTACCAAGATAAGATCAGGCCAACCAATGGCAGACACCCGGTCACGATGAAAGCAGCACGGTATCCTCCCCAAGTAAGGCACAGCCCTGACACTATTAGTGAAAACGCATATCCAACAGAGGTGCTCGCAATCAGATATCCGACCGCCGCACCACGTCGTGACGAGTCATAGCGATCCGCGAACAGCATAATCGCCGGCGTATAGAGGCCACCTTGTGTGGCTGCAGCAAGGCCATACAGCACTAACCCCGAAAGGTAGGAATGTGCAAAAAAGCCGAAGACCAAAGCTGAGGATGCGCTCAGAAAAGCAGAGAGAATAAATAATCGCTTGGCGCCGTAATGATCAGAAAGCCAAGCAAACACGAACAGGGAGGCGGCGTAGCCAAACATAAAAGCCGACGAGATGCTCCCGGCCTGGGTGGCCGACATCTCCCATTTGTTGAGAAGGATCGGCAAACAGGCAGCGTATACCATGAAGTTTGCATACAACGCGATGCGGGAAATAAAAACCAATATCAGCCAGCTATCGAATCGTGTTGCCACCATCTGGTTAAATTATCCTATTACAGACACGTCTCCAATTATATATAAAGCAGTATCTATTACCTGTTTATTTGAGAATATTGTTTCTTGCCAAAATACAGACTAGTTGTCCGCTGTTATCATAATTAGTGAGAGTAGCTTAAGCTGGGAATTTTTGTCAACGCTGGGATATTCGTTTGCAGTCACGCAGGTCGGAATTATCGTTGCCGAGCAAGTTGGTTATGGCTATCCCACAAAAACGGACCACACCGATTCGTGTGGTATCTTGCCTTGATGCGACTGCGGAAAGCGAAAAAGTAAAAACGGACCGGTGGTGAGAAAACGAACCGGCATCCTCAAAGATTCGCGCTACGCCGGACATTGCATGGGGCCGGATGAACCGGAATGTCCAGAACGGCCGGATGTGCTCGATACCCTGCTCAAGGAACCGGAACTGGACGGCTGTTTTCAGGATATCTCACCCAGAAAGGCTGAAAAAAAAGAGCTTGAACGCGTTCATTCTGAGGATTACATCCAACGCCTGGCAGCCACGTCAGGGCGTGGGCCTGTCTATCTGGACGAGGACACCCCGTACATCGCCCCTATCCAACGAAGTGGCCTAACCGGCAGCCGGGGGATTGGGCCGGGCGATCGAAGCAGTCCATGCCGATCGGGTGGGCAACGCCTTCGCCCTGGTCCGCCCTCCGGGTCACCATGCCGAACGGACCGCGGCCAAAGGATTCTGCCTTTACAACAATGTAGCCATCGCCTTGGCGTTCAGACCGGACTTGGTCTTGGTGAGCGCCGGTTTTGACATCCATTTCAACGACCCCCTCGGGAAGATGAAAGTGACCCCGGCAGGCTTTGCCGGTATGACACGCATCCTTCTGGACATCGCCGAACAATGCTGTGACGGCAAACTGGTGATGACGCTGGAAGGGAAATCGCTGCCTCGTTCTGGAGCACGACGGGCGCATCTGCGACTTTGCCTGGGTAACCGTCTCCGATTTCAGGCTCGCGCATTGGTATACCCTGAAGCTGCGTCCCGGATGGTCCTGCCTGATTTATATTTTCGTACATCCGCAAATTGCCAGACGCGGCATCGGTTCGGTTCTGTTGGGGGCGCTGATGGCGGCTGTTCGCGATCAGCGCGGCAGCCATATGATTGCAGGCATTTACAGCAACTGGCATGCATCCATCCGCATGCATACCAAACTTGGGTTTCGGGTCCAGCGACGCCTGAGCCAATGCAAACGGCTCAACATCTTCCCCGCGCCGCCAAAGGCAGTATGAGATTAGAGGCGGCATTCCAGGGACCAGGTCAAAGGGGCTTTTTCAAGGCCATCGATAACAGGAAGACCGGTCTTTGCGGCAACGGCGCGCAGCATGCCTTCAAACAGCCACCGGTGCGTGGGCAGCAGGGCGTACCAGAAGAGCATGCCGGCCAGGCCCCGGGGCAGGAAGCGCGACACCATCTTCAGTTCCACCTTGTCCTGGCCTTCCGGGGTAATCACAAACTCAAGCAGGGCGTCCCCCGGGCATAAATCTGAATGATGTCCCGGTAGCTCAGCACATCCGGCCCGCCGATATCGAAAGTCCGACCAATGCCGGGCCGAACCCACATTCTATAAATCGTTGATGGCATCCACCAGCTGACGCAGCCGTCCGAAATCCCGCTTGTTGAAATCTACCACCAGCCGGGGAAGATGGGCCAGTTCCGGCTGGTTGATTTCTTCCTCAAAGGGGCCGGATAAACGCATATCCCCTCCGGGGATTAAAATGTCCGCGAACGCTTTTTTGAGCGTGTCCACATGCTTTTGAGCCAGCGGCGTGGACATACGGATAACCAACTGGTCTTCCACATAGCGCAAGCTGTGATACCGCGAGTAGAAATGGCGGATCCGGGCCACGGCATCCGCAGGCCGGGTCACCCGTTCAATCAGGCCGAAGTCGTCATGCGAGATGTACCCGTGTCCGGAGAGTTCGTTATCAAGGAAACTGAACAGATGTTCCCAATAGGTCCCGTCTGGTTCGTCAATGCAAAACAGGGGCAGCGGATAGAGTTTGCCGGTCTGCAGCAGGGTAATGGACTCCATGGCCTCGTCCAGGGTGCCGAACCCACCGGGGAACAGGACCACCGCGTCGGCTTCTTTCAGGAAGGCCACCTTGCGGTTGAAAAAGTATTTGTAGGTGATGTGGCGGGGATTGCCCACCAGCACGGGGTTGGGTTTCTGTTCGAAGGGCAGCCGGATATTGACGCCGAAGGAGTGTTCCGGGCCGGCCCCTTCATTGGTGGCCTGCATGATGCCCGGGCCGCCGCCGGTGATCACCATGAATCCGGCCTCGGCCAGCTTTTTCCCCAGATCCGTTGCCATGTGGTACAAGGGCGCATCGGGCCGGGTCCGGGCCGAGCCGAACACCGACACTTTACGTATCTTTCGATAAGGCCCGAAGACTTTGGCGGTAAAGCGCATCTCCTTCATGGATGAGTTCATCAGCTTCAGATCGGCGCGGCCGCCGTTCTCCTGGCCGGCCTTGAGGCCGGCCAGAATGATTTCGCGCACAATATCCGGGTGGGCAACGTCGCCCACCTGGGCCATCAGCCCGTCGATTGTGTCGTCCACCGGGCCGTTGGTACGCGTAAAATGCAGTTCCACGGGTTTCGAAAATCCTTTGTTGCTGCTATCCGGCATCACCGTTATTCCTTTGTGGAGGTAAAATCGTGTCCGTCCACAAATGGTAGATTTGGGTTCCCGGAATTCGGGATCTACGACCCGCCAAGGCCGCAGCGATGTTGAAACCACCGGCCTATCAACGCTACGTCCAGGGTTTCAAAAGTGCGCGAACACCGGTTCGGGCCGAAAGGTGTCATTTGTGGACGGCCACCGAGTATGAAAGCACTATAGTAACCGTTTTTTGGCGATTCGCAAGCGCAGGGTTCCCGTTCACTGCCGGGAGCCATCCAATTAATCCGCCTTCATCCGCAAAACGAGCCTAGATGTTACAACAGCGCTAAAAGTGATTACCATTCAATGAATGCGAACAAAGGAGGCAGGCCATGCATCTTTCCGAATTTACCATTACCGGTAATCTGCTGACCCTCGAAGTCCGATCGGAGATCCGGGATGTCCGGTTCAAGGCCATTTGCCGGGATATGGACCAGGCCGTGGCTGTCCTGGGTCGCGTTCGTCTGGTGATCGTCATGCGGCACTACCCTTCCTTTAACAGTGCCGAGGATTTTTACGACGACCTTCGCTTTTTAAAGCTCTACGACCAGGCCATCGACAAGGTGGCGGTGGTGTGCGACCGGTTCTGGAAGGACACCTGGGTGGGAATTTTCAGCCTGTTCAGCGGCATCCGCATGGAATTTTTTGATATGTCACAAGTCGACGAAGTGACCCGATGGATTCAAAGCAACTAAATCCGCCAATGTGGAGATATCATGACATTCAAAAACATCACCTTTAAGAACACAGACGGCGAGACCCTTTCCGGGCGGCTGGATCTGCCGCTGGGGCCAGTGCCGGACGCCTATGCAATCTTTGCCCATTGTTTTACCTGCAGCAAGCACACCAAGGCCGTGACAGCCGTCAGCCATGCCTTGACACGCAAGGGCATCGCCGTGCTGCGGTTCGATTTTACCGGCCTGGGTGACAGTGAGGGCGATTTTTCAGATACGACCTTCTCATCCAACGTGGCCGACCTGATCACCGCCGCCGGGTATCTTGAAACCCATTTCGCAGCTCCGAAGATTCTCATCGGCCACTCCTTCGGCGGCACGGCCTGCCTCAAGGCCGCCGGGCAACTTCGCGGTGTGAAGGCGGTGGCCACCATCGGCGCCCCCTTCGACCCGATTCATGTTCGGCACCTGCTGGGTGACGCCCGGCAAGCGATCGAAAGCAGCGGTGAAGCCTTGGTGACCCTGGCCGGTCGGCCGTTTCGGATCAAGCGGCAGTTTCTGGAAGACCTGGATACGGCGGACATGCTCAACGTACTGCCGAAGCTGAACCGGGCCCTGCTGGTGCTGCATTCGCCGGTGGACAAAATGGTGGGCATCGACAACGCGGCGCAAATCTACCAAGCGGCAAGGCACCCCAAGAGCTTCATCTCGCTGGACACCGCCGACCACATGCTGGGCCAGCCGGCGGATGCCGAGTATGCAGGCAGTATCATCGGCGGGTGGGCCGCCAGGTATATCGATGTGCGGGAGAAAACGGTGAACCGGCCGCCGGCGGGCGAGCACCGGGTGGTCACCCGCATCGGCAAGACCGGCTACCGGACGGAAATCTCGGCCGGCAGCCACACGCTGGTTGCCGACGAGCCGGCCGATGCGGGGGGCACGGATACCGGCCCGACGCCCTACGATCTGCTGGTGGCAGGGCTGGGGGCATGCACGGCCATGACCCTGCGTATGTATGCCGATCGAAAGGGCTGGCCCCTGGAGGCGGTCACGGTTTCGTTATCACACCAAAAAATCCATGCGAAGGACTGTGAATCCTGTGCAACCGAAAGTGGGAACCTGGATCAGATCAAGCGACAAATCGAAATCTTCGGCCGCCTTGACGCGGATCAAAGACAACGGCTCATGGAGATCGCCGACCGCTGCCCGGTGCACCGCACGCTAAACAGCAAAATCGAGGTGGTCACCATGGAAAAATCACCGGTGGACAAAACGGAACCATAAAAGCCACCTCAACAATAGGTGTTAAGATTGCTTCTAATCATCAGATGTTGGAATCACTCCCTGAAACCATAGTGAAACATCTCATAGTGGGTCTTTCCACCGAGCAACGCGTCCATCTTATTCTGGATGGCCTGTCTAGCCTTGCTCAGCAGCCACTTTTCCCAATCCGTTTCAGATTCCCAGGTGCTGATGACCAGGAACACATCGGGGCGGTCGTTGCTTTTCATGGTTTCGCCGGAAATATAACCGGGCTGGCCCGTGGCCAGCGAGCGCATCTCCCTGAACAGCTCAAGCATTTGCCGACCCTTGTCTCTGGGAACCGTGCGGGTGATCAGAACTTTAACACTCATGGGAGCCTCCTTTTTCCTGTGGGTGAAGACGCCTGCAATCGTTCGTTGCGGATTGGTGATAAAAGACTTACCGGCAATTGAAAGGGAGACGGCGCTGAAAACGATCGACGGTTAGATGTGCCGGCTGCCGGATAAAACGGTAATCTGTTTTATTAAATGACGATATCGATGGATTGTCAAACGGATATTGCGTTTCTTGTCGCTTGACACGATTCGGCGAAAATCTTACATTGTTCAAGCTTTGATTTTTATAATATTATTAATTGATTTCAGATTGTTAATTCAATGATCCAAAATCGTCGTCGTCTTCTGACCCGGGAATATCGGACCAATGCCAAATACGCGCATTTTTTTAGGCACGCGCTGGTTTTACAGATGATGATGGTTGTCGGCCTGTTCTCTCTGACGTCTGCGATACTGAACACAGTTCCCGTACCCGCTCATGCCGCGCCACCTGACGCCATCATTGCCACTCTGGAAAATGCGCGCCGTGACCTTGAGATCAACACGGCCCTGGCAGACCGGATCGCGGACAATTTAGAGCAGCTCCAGCGAACCGGCCAAACCCCTTGCGAGGTCATCACAGACTACGAAGCCTATCTGGCGCGCGTGCGCGCCATGGTGGCTGAAAACCGGCAACTGGTAGAGCAACTGGAACGACTGCATCTGCAGCGTACACGCACGACATCGTCACAACAGGCATCGGAAGCCGAGGCGCTGCAGGCGATAATCGACGCCCCGATTCCGGAAGCCGAGGTGACGGGCGAAGTCACCGCGCTAGACCGGGAATTGAATGCCTCGCTGTCCGAATTTGACGATATGCTCCTGGAGGAGCTGAAACTGATTCGCGAAAAATCATCCCCGAAAATAGACGCCCTTGCGCAAGAGGCGGCCGAAGCGGCCGAACGACTGCGGGAAAGGGGGATCGACATCGATGCAAATCCCTCGGAAATGGAATCCGATTCCCAGGAGGAATCCGAAAACCCGGCAACCGGCACAGCCTCCGGTGCAGCGGACCGGACGGGCGATTCCGATTCACCTGCGACGACGACAGGTCAGGCCGCCGATGGGGTTGAGGGCGACCGGCAAAACCAGACCGACCGATATGATGGCAGCGACGATGACATTGTCGCCCGGCAGTTGCGAGAAGCTGCCGAGCAGGAAACCGACCCCGTGCTGAAGGAAAAACTGTGGCAGGAGTACGAAGCCTACAAGCGAGGCGGGACGTGAAGGCAGGGCCATGATGGATAAAAAATGGGGATGTCTTCTGCTGCAATGGGTGGCGATATCATGGCTCCTCGCCGGGTGCGCGTCGAGCACCTATCAAAAAGTCGGCCCCACGCCCATCATCCAGGCTGAAGAAGAGATCTCCCAGGAACAGTTGTTAGATGTGGGCATTGTGCCATTCACATCAGACGAAATGACCGAGGAGGAAGCTGAAGACGAGGGGACCAACCCGGACATCCGCAAAGCGGAATCGCACTTTATGGCCTACCATCTGAAAAACACGCTCCACTCGAGCAGCCAATGGGGGGCCATCAGCGTTCTCCCGGCCTCAGAGGGCGACGTGGACGTGTTGATCGAGGGTAAAATTCTGGAGTCAAATGGTGAGACGCTGACCCTGAAAATCGATGCAGTGGATGCCTCCGGCAGGGCCTGGCTCAGCAAAACCTACAGCGCTCGGGCGACCGAATTCTCTTACAGGGAAACCGCTCCGGGCCGAAATGATGTCTACCAGGACGTGTATAATGCCATCGCTAACGACATTGCCCAGTACCGGGCGGCGTTGGATGCGAACGCGGCACAAACGATCCGTACGATTTCTCGCCTGAAGTACGCTGAAGAATTGGCCCCGGAACCGTTCAGCGGCTACCTCTCTGCAAATGGCAAAGACCAGGTGGAAATCAAACGCCTTCCGTCCGCAGACGACCCCATGATGGACCGCCTGCTCAAGATCAGGGGGCGAGAGACCATGTATGTGGACACACTGAACGAATACTACGACGTATTTTACAACGAGATGTGGACATCCTACGCAGAATGGCGCAAAATGAGCCTGACCGAACGCGAGGCCATGCGTAAAATCAAAAGGGAAGCAATGATGCGCAAGGTGGCTGGCATTTTAATGGTGGCCGGTGCGGTTGCCCTTGGGGCCGGAGACGTGGACTACACCGGGCCCCTTCAAATCGGCCTGGCCGTTGCCGGCACCCAGGTCATCGTCGACGGGTTCAATATTTCTAAACAGGCCCAGATCCACGCGGCGGCCCTCAAGGAATTGAGCGAATCGTTCGCCGGCGAAATGAAACCGGTCGTAATGGAATTTCAAGGCCGGCAATACGAGTTGACCGGTTCGGCCGAAGAGCAGTTCCAAAATTGGCGTGACCTCCTGCGCAAGATCTACTATGCCGAAACCGGTTTCGCCCCTGCCCCCCCGCTGGATGAAACGAAAGACGATGCCGCAGATTGAAGCTTACCCGTCCGATGAATGCGCCGACCCCACCTGAACCGAGGCGAACCGGCACGCCGCCCGGCGACCGGTTGCCGGATCCGGTAGCGGAACCGGTACATTCCCTGTCATTTAAACCACCCCTCGACGGTGCAAAACGACAATCCGTAAAGCAACCTAAAAACCTGCGGGGCTGGGTTCTCGCCGGCATGATTGTCCTGCTCGTCGCTGCGGGCGGATTGATCCTGCACCATTTGCAGCAGCACCCGGTCATACCGCAGGTCACCGTCCCGCACGAGCAGACACCGGAAACACCTGCTTCCCCGGACATTGCGGCGGCGCCCCCACCGATCGTTTCCGGCGAGCCAGAATCGCAGGCCTCGCAAGCCGAAAGGGCGCCGGAAGCGGTCCTGCCGGACCGGAGTGCCGCCCCGGCGCCTGTCCCGGTTCTCGAAGACGAAATGAAGCGCGAACCGGGCAGGCAGGCACCAGTAGTGGAAAAGGTGGCCGGCGGTAACGCCGCACAACCGGACCCGACCCGAAAGCGCTTCCGGGAATTGTTGTCCCTGGGGCTGGCGGCACTGCACCGCCGGCAATACGGGGAAGCGCGCGGCACGCTGCAAAAAGCCGCAGCCATCGACCCCGAATCGGATGAGGTGCGGGAGGCCCTGACCCAGGTTGACCACGCGCTGAAGCTGGCGCAGTTGGATCGGCTGCAACGACTGGCAACGGCCGCCGAAGGAAATGGACACTGGTCAACGGCCCTTGAACACTATCTTGCCGCCTTAACAATCGACCCCAACGTCGGCTTTGCACTGCGAGGCAGGCAACGCACCATGCGCCGCATCACCATCGCCAAGCGTGTCGACTTTTACCTGAACCAACCCGAAACACTGTTCGATGACCGTCATTTGAGCAATGCCGTTCAACTTATGCTGGATGCGGAGAAAGTGGCGCCCCAGGATCCCGATTTGGCGGCCAACCTGAAAAAACTCGATCAACTCGTCACAGCGGCGCAGACACCCGTAAGCGTTACCATCACCTCGGACAACCAGACCGATGTGGTGGTTTACAAGGTGGGTCGTTTAGGTCGCTTTGAAACCCATGACCTGCGCCTTCGCCCGGGGCCGTATACGGTAGTCGGGACCCGCGACGGATACCGAGACGTCAGGGTGAACGTCACCGTCCACCCCGGGGCAACGCCCCCGGTCGTGCATGTGGTTTGCAAAGAGGAGATCCGCTAGCGATGATTGTGACCCCGATCAGATGAGTGCGAAAATAGAATCCAATTCCGAAACGCCCGAAGCAATCGAGCCGATCCCTTTTCGTCCTGCCGCCAGATCGCGGCGCCCGGGCCATACCAGGACCCTGAAATGGCTGCTCGCAGGTGCCGCCGGCGCAGTGATGATCTTTCTTTGTGCTGCGGCATGGTTCGTGTTTACCGCACGCCATGTAGCCCTGGAGATAACCCCGCAGGCTGATCGGATCGAGATTGACGGAGGTCTACCAGCCCTTAAAATCGGTTCCCACTACCTGATGCGTCCCGGTCGTTATACCCTGAATGCGGAGAAGCAATGCTACCAGCCGCTGCAACGTGAATTCACCATAACCGATGCCGAAACACAGTCGATTCGCGCGGCAATGATCCAGCTACCCGGCAAACTGGCGTTGGAAATCCACCCCGGCGGTGCGACGCCGGCCTCCCTGACCGGACTGAGGGTATTTGTCGACGACGTGGCCTTGGCCGAGGGCACGATCAAGCCCCTTGAGGTGCCGGCCGGAAGCCGACGAATACGGATCAGCGCGGATCGGCATCAGGACTATTCAGCCGACCTGGCGATCGAAGGCTGCGGTGTGCTGCAAACCCACCGGGCTGACCTGCTCCCCGACTGGTCGGCAGTCAGCATCAACTCGATACCAGCCGGTGCGACGGTGGCCGTTGACGGAAGGGTCGAAGGCCAGACGCCGTTGCGCATGGAACTGACAGCGGGAATCTATGCCGTGGAACTGCGCCTGGTCGCCTATCAGACCTGGCGGACCCGTCTGACTGTCCAGGCGGATCAGAGGCTATCCGTTGAAGATGTCGTTCTGCAGCCGGCGGACGGCAAATTGACCGTCACCAGCACGCCGTCCGGTGCCACCGTGCTGGCCGGCGCCCGCTATGCCGGACGGACGCCGCTGACCATTGCCCTGGCTGCAAATGCCAAGCATGCGCTACGGATTTCCAAGACCGGGTATGCAACGTCAGAGCGACAGGTGACCCTCGAACCCGGTGAGGAAAATCGCCTCGCGGTCACGCTCGAGGCCCGGGAAGGTGTCGTCCGGTTCACGGTAACGCCGGCGGACGCCGAACTCGCCGTCGACGGCCGAACGATCGGCAGGCCTCCCGCCAACATGCGCCTGCTCGCCGTGGAACATCGAATTGTGATCAGCAAATCGGGCTACCAAACCCATCGCACGCGCATCACCCCACGACCGGGATTTGACCAGGAAATCCGGATTGCGCTTAAAAAGGTGGGGGCTGCCACGCCGACCGCAGACGGAAAAATCACCGCCGCCAACGGGTACTCCCTGCAACTGATCCGTCCGCGGGCATTCACCATGGGGTCATCACGACGCCAGCAGGGACGCCGTGCCAATGAGACGCTCAGGCCGATCGACCTCACACGGCCTTTCTTCATGGGGATTCACGAGGTGACCAACGCCCAGTTCAGACAATTTCAATCTGAACACCGATCGGGGGCGTTGAAAAAGCAGACCCTGAGCGGTCCCCGACAGCCGGTGGTCCAGGTGACCTGGGAACAGGCGGCCCTTTTTTGCAACTGGCTGAGCGCCAAGGATTCCCTCCCGTCGGTATATGAAAAATCGGGCAGCGGTGTTATTGTCGCAAAGCCGACGGGTGCAGGCTACCGGCTACCGACCGAAGCGGAGTGGGAGTTTTGTGCGCGCCTTCGAGACAACCGCGTCACCGCCAAGTATCCGTGGGGGGAGGGATTCCCACCGCCCGACCGTGCAGGTAATTTTGCCGACCGGTCCGCCCGGGACTTGCTCGCGGCGACCCTTAAAGGCTACAATGACGACTACCCGGTTAGCGCACCGACGGGACAGTTCACGGCCAGCCCCCAAGGCCTTTTCGATTTGGCTGGAAACGTGGCCGAATGGTGCCAGGATTATTATTCCATATACAGTTATAAACCGGATCAGGTCACCGTCAATCCAACCGGCCCCGCCGAAGGCCGGCATCGCATCGTCCGCGGATCGAGCTTCAAACACGCCGGCATCAGTGAACTGCGGTCGGCCTACCGCGATTACAGCGACGACAAACGCGACGACCTGGGTTTTCGCGTGTGCCGCTACGCAGAATAGGATACCCGGGACCGAAGAGCATGATTCGACGGACCGGGTTGGTGGGTGATGGACGTTTCACTGCACATATCTGGAATGCTGGGCAACGGGAATGTTGGCCGATTATGTCGGTTCCGGTGGATAATTGCAGGCACGCTCGCCTTGTCGGCGTGCATCGCAGCCCCATTTCCCTGCAGGGCCTTCGCTTCGATCGCGCCCCCTGGACCCACCTGCAACACTATCGCCGAGCCCTGCGGGGCGTCCGTTTTCCTGGTTCAGCGGGACAACGCCGTTGCTTCAGCCAACGCAGGGGAGCAGGATACCGACCCGGACGGTCAGAATTCGTCCTTACCCGATTCGAAAACAACACCGGCAGAATCGGAGTCGGACAAACTGGAAACCTTCACACCATCGGAAACCATCGATGCCGACCAGGGGGTTGACTTCCCTTACGACATCTAAAGTGGACGTTAATCATTATCGAGGAATGGTGATGCGAAGAAAGGACCGGTTCTCCAACGAATTTGTCTACCAGATATTCTCCCTGGTACTGATCGTGATCGTTGTCCACGCAGCCTATGTCGGCGTTATCCGTCCTGCGGCGGACGTGATTCTTGCCCAGCAAGCCCTGCGCGTTGAAACGGACTCGACATACGTTGTCGAACGTACCCTGTTCGTATTAATCCGCGACTATGAACAGGAGGCCTGCTTCATCCTCATGTTTTGGTCCCTGGCCATCATGGCTTTCAAGGCCCTGGCAACCACCCGCGACCGCGCCCTGCTTGACCGGGACCTGATTCCCCTGGCCGAGGGCGTGCGGATTCTCCCCGAAGATACCCGGGAAGTCTCACGACGCATTGAAGCGCTGCCGTCGCATCAACGCAGTGCCCTTCTGCCCCGCGCACTCCTGGCCGGCCTGCAGCGATTTACCGCCACGAGCAACATCCAAGATGTCGCCGATGCCACGCTTGCTTACTGTACAGCGGAAAGCGAACGCCTCGAATCCGAGCTGTCCATGATTCGCTATATTGCCTGGGCCATTCCCTCCATCGGCTTCATCGGTACGGTTCGAGGGATTGGAGACGCCCTGGGTCAGGCCCATCAGGCCATCGAAGGCAATATATTCGGTGTCACCCGCAGCCTGGGCGTGGCGTTCAATTCGACCCTGATCGCCCTTTTAATCAGCATTGTTCTGATGTTCATGCTCCATCAGCTGCAGCTGCATCAGGAGCGATATGTCCTTGAAGCCGAGGCCTACTGCGAGGAAAACCTGACCCGCCACCTTCATTCGGGAGCCTGATCAATGGCACCGCTGAGCATAGAACTGAGTGATGTCGGTATCATCGCCGCCGGCGGAGCACCCGCTGAGATACTGCCCGTGGACGGCCGCAGCACGGCGAGTCCGGGATTTGCGCTGCAGGACGGCCACCGGCTGATGGTGGGTCGCACCGCCGCCGAACAGGCTCGCCTGTTCCCGCAGCAGACCATCAGCCGATTCTGGGATCGGCTGAACACGGAGCCGATCCGGCAGGCCGGATTTACGGCCGCCAACCACGCCGAGCTTGCGTATGCGCACTTGAAACGGATCTGGCCGGCCATCGAAGCGGTGGGGGATGAAGTCGTTTTCTGCGTACCCGGGCATTACAGCCGCAACAGCCTGGGACTGCTGCTGGGAATAACCCGTGAACTGGACATCGATGTACGGGGTTTCGCGCCCATCGCCCTGACAGCGGTCAACCCAACCGTAGACGGAGAGAGCATTCACATCGACTTTCACCTCCATCGCTGCGAAGCCACCTATCTTAGGCACAACGGAGAGCTGATCCAAATGGACACCGCTTCCGTGCCGGATGCCGGGCTGGAAAGTCTATACCGCATCTGGGCCAAGACCGCCGCCCGTGAATTCATGCAGGTCACGCGGTTTGATCTGTTTCATTCCGCAGCCTCGGAGCAGGAAGTCTACCGGTACCTGCCGGCCCTGCTGGAAAAGCTCACGGATCATCAGACGGTGCGGTTCGAAATGAACACCGGCGAGCACAATTACCACATGCCTTTGCAGCGCCAGGTAATGATCGACCACGCCCGGCCGGTGTATGCCCAAATTGCGGACCTGGTTGCAACCCTGCTTGAAAGAAATGAACTCGCCGGCCGGCCCTTGGCTTTCCAACTCTCCCATCGGGCCCGCGGACTGCCGGGACTGGAAGATCTGCTGGTAGCATTCACCCCTTCTAACACCGAGGAACTCCCTTTCGGCGCCGCTGCTCTGGGCGCCGCCGGCTGCTGGTCGGCACTGACAGGCCAAAACGCTGATCGATTGCCAGCCCGCCATACCCGGCGCCCCCTGGTCCAGCACCATGCCGACGAAGGACCGCACACAGCCGACGGCGGAACACAACCGACACACCTGCTTTTCCTGAACACGGCTTATCCCATCGGCGTCGACCCGCTGGTGATCGGCAGTTCGCCCGGGGCGGGCGCTGGGGTCATTCGGCTGGCCGGCGGGACCATCTCCGCAAAACACTGTTCGGTCCACCGTGAGGGGACAGAAGTTATCCTTGACAACCACAGCAAGCACGGAACCCACGTAGACGGGGTGTGCGTGGAGGGACGAACGGTGCTAACGATCGGTCAGACCATCGCCGTCGGGGGACCGGATAAAACATTTCGGCTGATCCGATGCCTGCCAGCCGATGTGATTGGCATTCAGGGCTGAGCATCCTACCGCAGACCCCGGTTAACGGCCCGTTGAAAACGGTGTAGATTCCACTGGTAAATCGCTATGCGGCGCAAACGCTTGAACGTTTTCAGTCTCTCTTTCATCGATTGCATCTGCTGCGGCCTGGGTGCCATCATCCTGTTGTTCGTGGTCGTCAACGCCAAAAGTGCCGCCCGCAAAGATGCCATCACCTCAGACCTGCGCGCCGAAGTAAACCGGCTCGAGACCTCGCTTACCCAAGACCAGGCCGATCTGGCCGACGCCCGCAACGCCCTGGCCGAGACAGAAACCCAGATTACACTGACGCAAGGCCTGTCGCGGCAAATCCTCGAGACGATCAAGGCCAAGAAGATCGAACTGGCAGATGAGGACAAGGATACCCTCGCCGTCCGGGAGCATGCCAACAAACTCAAATCCGATTTAAAAGCAATTGAGGAGGAGATGCAGCGCCTCGAGGCTGGGGCCAAAAAGCAGGACGCCTTGGGCAGCCGCCTGCGGGAATTTCCGGGCCAGGGCGATCGCCACTACCTCACCGACTTGAAAATGGGGGGCCAGCGGATTCTGATCCTCGCCGACGCCTCGGCCAGCATGCTGGCCGAATCGATCGTCGACATCATCCGGCGGCGCAACCTATCGGATCGGGACAAGCTCAAATCCGCCAAATGGCGCCAGGCAGTGGCCACGGTGGACTGGCTGACAGCGCGACTGCCGCCGGCCAGCCGCTTCCAGGTTTATATGTTCAACGAAACCGCCCGGCCGCTGATCGAGGAAAGCCGCGGTTTATGGCTCGATGCCGGGGATGCAGAATCGCTGAACCGGGCTGTGGCGCACATGCGGCAGATCGTTCCCGGCAAGGGCACCAGCCTGCTGAACGCGTTTCGCGCTGCGGGCAACCTGAAGCCGCCACCCGACAACATCTTTTTGCTTACGGACGGGTTGCCGACCATGGGTACCAAGAAGCCGTGGACCCAGAGGGTCTCCAGTAAAAAACGGCGCTCGCTGTTCAACGATGCCGTCGCGCGGCTGCCGGCAGGGGTGCCGGTCAATATCGTTTTGTTCCCCATGGAAGGTGATCCGCTGGCGGCCGATGCCTTCTGGCGGCTGGCAAAAAAATCCAACGGTTCTTTTTTCAGCCCATCCAAAGACTGGCCCTGAATAGATGCCATGAAGACCGGGAAAAGAAATATCGATATATTCAGCCTGTCCTTTCTGGACTGCATCTGTTGTGGATTCGGCGCCATTATCCTGCTGTTCGTGCTATCCAAGTTCGCCGAACCGGTGGTCATCGAGGAGTTGACCAAGGACCTCACGGCCCGGGTTCTCCAACTGGAGGAAGCGTTGACCATCATGCAGGGTGACGCCCGTATTCTCAACCGCGACTTGACCGCCCGGGTCGAGCAGTTGTCCGAGGAAAAAGAGCGTCTGGCGCGACTGCAGGACGACCTGTCCGTCTTGCAAGGACAATATTCGGCATCCAAGACCAATGCCCGCGTGCAAAATATCATCGAGGGTAAGCTGGCGCGGGCGCGGCAGGAACTGACCGACGAAATGCGCCGTCTGCTCGGCCGGGCCCCACCCCCCAAGGCCGATAACTCGGTGGGCGGCATTCCCGTGGACAGCGAGTACATCATTTTTATCATCGACACGTCCGGGAGCATGCAGCGCTTCGCCTGGGGGATGGTCATGCAGAAAATTCGTGAGACCCTTCAGGTGTATCCCAAAGTCAAAGGGATCCAGGTCATGAATGACATGGGCAGCTACCTGTTTTCCCAATACCAGGGCCGGTGGATACCCGACTCACCGGCGCGCCGCAGGGCGATTGTTTCCAGTCTGAGCACCTGGCGCGCCTTCAGCAACAGCAGCCCGGTTGAGGGGATCACCACGGCGATCAACACCTTTTACGCCGCCGACAAGAAAATCAGCCTGTATGTTTTCGGAGATGAGTTTAGCGGGAGCCATATCCAGCCGGTGGTGGACGCCATCGACCGTATCAACCGCGCCGACAGGGACGGCGGCCGCAGGGTCAGGATCCACGCGGTGGGGTTTCCGGTGATTATGGGAAAAACCGACCAGCCAGGCAACACCGGTCAGCGCTTCGCCACCCTGATGCGTATTCTGTGCCAGCGCAATGGTGGGACGTTCGTGGGGCTGAACAGCACGCGCCCCTGAAAGGTCATTCGCCCAGGTTGACCACCACCCGGCCCTTCTGCAGGCCTTTCAGGATCAGGTCGATGTTTTCGTTCAGGCCCTTCAGGCCGATCTCCGTGCACAGGTCGTATAGGCCATCGACCTTCCAGGCACCGGCCAGATGTTCCCAAACTTTGAGTCGAACGTCCATGGGGCAGTTCTGCGAGTCGATGCCGATCAGCCGGACCCCGCGCAGAATAAAGGGAAAAACGGTCAGCGGCAGGTCAGGCGAGGCCACGTTGCCGCAGCAGGTGACGGTGCCCCAGGGATGCGTGGATTTGATCGCCGTGGCCAGGATCTCCCCGCCCACGGTGTCCAGCACCCCGGCCCACTGGGCCATGAGCAGCGGCCGGCCGCTGGTGTCGGCGGCATCGGCCCGGGCAACGATCTGTGAAGCACCGAGGCCGTTGAGAAATGCCGCCTCGGAGGGTTTACCGGTGACGGCTGCTACCGTATATCCCAGCTTGGCCAGCACGGCCACGGAGACGCTGCCCACCCCACCGGTGGCGCCGGTGACCAGCACCGGGCCGTCTTCGGGTTTGACCCGTTCGGTGAGAAAAAGAATGCCCATTCCCGCGGTAAAGCCGGCAGTGCCGAAAATCATGCTCTCCTTCAGGGAAAGGCCTCTCGGCAGCGGTACAACCCACCCGGCCGGAACCCGCACGTACTGGCCGAACCCGCCCGATGTATTCATGCCCAGGTCGTAGCCGGTTACCAGAACCTCGTCCCCCTTTTTGAACGCATCGACGCGGCTGTCGGCAACCGTTCCCGCGGCGTCGACGCCCGGTGTGTGAGGGTAGCTGCGGGTAACCCCTTTGTTGCCGATGGCCGACAGGGCGTCTTTGTAATTCAAGGAGGAGTATTGAACGCGGATGAGCACATCCCCGTCGGGCAGGTCATCGACCGTTCGTTTCTTGATCTGCCGCAAGTAGGTTTTGTCTTCACCGGCTTCCACGACCAGGGCGTTAAATGTTTCAGATGGCATCGTGCGTATCTCCTTTGGCTATCATTGGTAATTGTGTTCAGGTCCGGGGGGTGTACTGCCGCTTGAGCCACAGCGCCAGGCCGTCCAGTCCCGGAAACAGGGTGCGTTCGGTAATGTTGGCCTGGTCGAGCTTGTCACGGATCTCCCACTTGAGATCCCGGGGGATGATGATCCGGCCGTAAATATCCGGATGCTTGTTCAGCCACAGATCCAGCTGCGCGGTGGGGCTGGACATGACCGAGAAAAAGGCGAACTGGTTGACGATGCGCGCGTCGATGGATGGCGGCTCGAAAAACAGCACCAACGCCTCGCCCAGGGCGTCGAAGCCCTTGATGTCGACCAACGCGTGTTCGAGCATCTCCAGGGTGAAGGCATTGGCCCCGACCTTGACCAATTCGTCTGAAAGCGGACGGGGCAGCATCTTGTTGATCTTGACGTAGTCGGCAAACCAGATGGCACCGTCGCAGTCGAAGCGATCCGTGTCCGCCGTGGCGAAATGAGCCGCCACAAACGGGGAATAGGTCCAGTCCAGCAGACGGGTGGGCAGCCCATGGTGCTGGGCCACGGTCAGCCAGCGCCAGTTCGAGGCGTTTTCTCCGGTCCAGGGCATCTCGGCATACTTGCTGAAATTACGCAGCAGGTGGTACTCCAGGTGCGAGTGAGCCCCGCATCGCCGCATGAAACTGGTCTTCAGGTCATAGGCCGTGTCCGAAAGTCCCCGAAAGGCATAGTTGGACCGGTATCGCAAGAGCGCATCCTGCCAGGAGTTGTCGTAGAGGCGCTCGCACAGCTCGCACCAGCTTTCCACCCGGACATCATTGCTTCGTTCGGATGCGTCGGTCATCATGGGCTCCCGGCAAAGGATTTGATGAATGACCCGTCCCGATACTCCTGAAATGCCAGATCCAGTTCTGCCTGGGTGTTCATGACAATGGGCCCCTGCCAGGCCACCGGTTCCCCGATAGGCTTACCGGAGATCAGCAGAAACCGGAAAGCATCGTCGGCGGTAGCTGCGGCGACACGGTCGCCGTCTTCAAAGGCCACCAGGGTGCCGTTATCCAAGGCCGGGGAATCAACCGTCTCGGCAAAACCACCGCGGCCCGCCACGACATAGGCAAAGACCGTGTATCCCGGGGTGACGTCATGGCTGAAACGGGTGTTCGGGGGCATGGACACGTCCAGGTACTGGGGATCGATGACGATATCGGTGACCGGTCCGTTCACATCGCCCACCCGGCCGCACACCACCCTGACGCGAATCCCGCCATCGAAAAGAACCTCGGGAATCTGGCGGGCCGGAATCTCCTGATAGCGCGGGGCCATCATCTTGTGGGTGGCCGGAAGGTTGGCCCACAGTTGAAATCCCCCCATTTTTCCCGTGGCGTCCCCCCGGGGCATTTCCTGATGAACGATGCCGCTGCCGGCAGTCATCCACTGCACGTCCCCCGGGCCGATGGTTCCCGTGTTGCCCATGCTGTCACCGTGCGCCACGGAACCGTCAAGCATGTAGGTAATGGTCTCCATGCCCCGGTGAGGGTGCCAGGGAAAGCCCTTGAGGTAGTGATCGGGGCGTGAAGAACGGAAATCGTCCAGCAGCATAAACGGATCGAATCCGGGCGCCTCGCTGTGGCCAAAGGCTCGCTTGAGATGAACGCCGGCACCCTCGATCACCGGCTGACTTCGGGTCACTCGTCGGGGTTTTCTAATGACATGCATGGGGGCGCCTCTCGTTTAGTCCGGACCGCGTTGGAGGCCCGGCCTTTTTCCAATTACCATCACCCTGGACCTCATTCTTAAAGGCAGTGGGCAATGCTGGCCAAGGGTAAAATCATCGGGTGGAAATTCAGAATTGCACAATCGGTGGTCATGGGTCTGTTTTCGGTCGATACCGATTAAAATAGTGCAAAGCAACGCTGCCGTCAAATAGTTGTCTGTCAAGGCGGGAAAACGCGTGGGTTTAGGTAGTGCCCATCCATAAATGGTTATTTTGCCCGATTTCTGCGTTGCGCGATAAATTTTATCCTCGGAATATCAACTATATGCACCCCAAGGGCACTTCTTTCAGGGCGCCTCCGGTAAAATTTTTCGCACGCCTTGATCTCGACCAAAATCCCTCATTTCTGGACGGACACTAGGTATTTAGGACAGGGTTTACCAATGCCCCTCGGCATTGGGTTCGGACGTCAGTTTGACTTTTCCATCTGCAAACGCTGCAACCGCTTGACGAACCGTACCGCTCACATCACCGCCAACCTTTATCCGCGCGGCATCCAGGGCTTTGAATGCATTGGGACCGCAATACCCGGTGAGCAGAACCTCGGCTTTTTTGTCACAGATCATGGTGGCGGCCTGAATGCCGGCGCCTTTAAAGGCGTTGACGTTCTCGGTATTGTCCAGCACCTCGACATCCAACGTGTCGGTGTCGACAATCAGGATATAAGCCGCCCGCCCAAAACGGGGATCCATGGGTGACTCCAAATCCTTTCCTGTGGATGTAACGGCAATTTTCATGTAATCTCCTCCCTCTCTGAGGGTTGATGGCCGCCACCACACACCTGATCGTCGGCAATCATGGCCAGCCGTCCCGATATCAGGTCTTCCACCACCGGACGGATATCCTGCCGCTGGTCGTCGTGGTAGACATCGATGCCTGCCTGACGGAACCCCATGAGCGGGCGCATACCGATGCCGCCCACGATCAGGGCATTGACCTGATTTTCCGCCAGCAGGTTCACCGGCACCATGCAGCCGCCCTGAACGTGATCCTGGTTGGCGATGGTGGAAATCTTTTCGATGACGCCGTCTTTTACGTCCACCAGGGTAAACGTGTCACAATGGCCAAAATGCCCCGCCCGTTTGCCGTCCAGACCCCCTTGTTCCATCGAAGGGATGGCGATTCTTCCTTTTTCCATATTGATCACTGTCTCCTTTCTCTTGTTATTTTTCGGCCCTCATGGCCGATATGTTCAAGATGCTTTCCCAGACCTGCCGCAGGTGAACTCCCGCTGGCCCGGTGCCGTCGTATTCCAGCAGCGTCTTCCCCTGCACCATCGCCCGGGTAAACGCCTGATCGAAGGGAACGCGACCGACCACCGGCAAGCCCCCCTCACGGGCCATGCGTTCAATGGTGGCACTGTTGTCCAGGTTCAGATCGGACTTGTTGATGCACACCATCACCGGCACATTGAAATGGCGGCACAGTTCGATGGCGCGGGCCATATCATGGATGCCTGAAATGGTGGGTTCGGCAACGATCACCACACTGGTGGCACCGCCCACCGAGGCGATCACCGGACAGCCCACCCCCGGAGGGCCGTCAGTCAGGATCAGGTCAAGACCTCTCTCTTCGGCCAATTGTCTGGCCTGCTGACGCACCAGGGCCACCAGTTTCCCGGAATTCTCCTCGGCAATGCCCAGCCGGGCATGTACCATGGGCCCGAAACGGGTGTCCGAAATAAACCATTGGCCGCAGGTTTTGACGGGAAAATCAATGGCCTGCTCCGGGCAGAAATCCACACATACCCCACAGCCTTCACATCCGATCTCATCGACGATGAAGTCCGGCCCGATGGCCGCCCACCGGCACATCTCGATGCAAGTGCCGCATTCGGTGCATCGCTGCGGGTCGATGACGGCCACCCCCCCACCCTGAAAATCAGTCCGTTTGCGAATATCGGGCTGCATCAGCAGGTGGAGATCCGCCGCATCCACATCCGCATCGCACAGCAGGCAACCGGTGGCCAGGGTGGCAAACGCTGCCGTCAGGCTGGTCTTGCCGGTGCCCCCTTTTCCGCTCAAGATAACCAGTTCCTTCATTGTGCACCGACCCCCTTTCCAGTCATCGTTTCAATTTTTTCAATCAGTTCCCGGAAACGGGCCTTCCATTCGGGAAGGGCCAGGGCGAACATTTCCCCGCGGGAATAGCTTTCGGCGATCTGCCGGTCATAGGGAATCTCCATAAGGATCGGGAGTCCTTCGGCATGGGCATACTCCCGGACGTGGTCGTCACCCACATCGGCGCGATTGATCACCAGTCCCATGGGAATGTCGAGTATTTTCACCGCCTCCACGGCCAGTTTCAGGTCGTGAAGACCAAAGGGGGTCGGTTCGGTGACCAGCAGGACGAAGTCCGTATCCTTCATGGCGGCGATCACCGGGCATGAGGTGCCCGGCGGGGCGTCGATCAGTGTCAGGCCGTCAGCCCAGGTGCGGTCTCGAACCGCCCGGATCAGCGGCGGAGACATGGCTTCCCCCACGCGCAGCCGCCCGTGGACAAAAGAGACACCGTTCATGGCACCGGCTTCCAGAACACCCAGTTCCCGTCCTTTCTCGGTGATGGCCCCCTCCGGGCATACCGCCAAACATCCGCCGCAGCTGTGGCAAAGCTCGGGAAACGTGAGCACCGTATCGCCGAGAACGGCAATGGCCCGGAACCGGCATATTTCTGCACACTTTTTGCAGTGGGTACACTTATCCAGGTCTATTTCAGGAATCGGCGTGTTGACGGTTTTGGTTTCCTGGATGGATGGTCGTAAAAACAGGTGGGCATTGGGTTCTTCCACGTCACAGTCCAACAACTGAACCGGGCCGGATACCGATACGGCAAGATTGGTGGCCACGGTGGTCTTTCCCGTCCCCCCCTTACCGCTGGCGATGCTAATGATCATTGGATCTACCCTCCCTGAATAACAATCCTGCATGCGTTGATGTCGCCCCGTCTGCCTGTGGGATGGTCCGCAGGCAAACGAGTATTTGACCAAATCTAATTTAAGCATAAGCTCATAAAACGTCAAGCAGTTTTTTTGCGTATGCTCAAAAAAAGGGGGGCACTACGAACGGAACTTGATGATCTTCACCGCCTCGTCCACCCATTCCGAAATAAGGCGGGACTGATCACGGTGCGCCTTGGTTTTTTTGAGGCGCTGAAAGATCTCCTCACGGGTCTTGACGGCGTCGAGGGTCGGAATGTTATCCATGTTGCCGATGTTGGCCATTCCGCGGATGGTTATCCGTAGGTTCTGCAACAGGTGGGACATGAGCCGGTCGCTCTCCTTCAGAAAGTAAAGGTCCGATTCCGGGCTGCCGTATTCGGTAACGGCACTGCGCAGCACCGATTGCCCTACGGTAGTTTCGATCATGGACAAAAAGATGTAAACCTCCCGCTCCAGACCAAGGAGATCCTTCGCGGACAACCGGTGCTTGCGGGTCACGCCAAATTCCAGGGCTTCGCACAGGGCTTGATGAATGGTCCGGACCTTGTCGAAAAAGGCTTCCTGGTCCCGATCCATGCGCCAGGCGGCATACCGCGCCACCTCCTTGTTCAGGCCACGCTGGTTGAAAAGGATGTCCTCCGGCGTAATCTCGATGTCGGCCAGGCTCTTGTCATATTCGTGGAGAATGAGGTTGGCCAGCACCAATGCTTTGGCGTCCGAAAATTGAATATCGCCGGGGTCCTTGAGAAAATCCTCCAGCAGGATCTTGAACGCCCGTTTGGGCTGGTTCATCCTGGAGGTAAGCATCTGCAGGGCATTGAGAAAAGCGGTACGGTCTTCCGGCACCACCACATCCTTGAGATGCCGCCAGAGGAACTCGAAAATCTTTTTCTCGTAGCGGGTGAATCGGGAGAGGGCGTCGGCAAATGACCCTTTGAGGAAGCGACCCTTGTCGTTGAAACACGTTTTCAGTACATCAACCAACTGGCGGGCTTCATCCATATCGATGCCAAAATCCTCGGACAGGACCTCATAATCCCGTTCTTCGAAACGGATGGTGCCGTGAACCATGGAGGTCAACTTCTTCCGGGTGGAAGACCGCCCCTTGAAAAAGAAGACCATTTTATGCAACTGCCGGTGAATCGCGCCCAAGATGGGACCACGGACGCCCACGTCGCTGTCCTCGGAACGGGTGAAATAAAGGTTGTCGAACACATCGTCTCTGACTGTATCCAGGCGCTTTTGCAGGTTGCTCAACACCTCCTTCCGGGCATCTTCGCTTTTGGGTTTATTGTCGATGGCCTGAAGCAGGCCGGAGGAGAGTCCCAGCCGCTCTTCCAGATGGTGAGAGTTGATTTTCTGGTAGTCATCACCGTATACGCTTTTTATCACCTTGGCGGCCTTTTCAGGTGAAGCCTCCACGCTGGCAATGATCCGCGCCACTTTGGCTTTTTCCCGGGTAAAACGCTTTTCGCTCTCTCCCCGCATGAGCCAGTCCAGATTGTTGATCTCCAGGGGCGGAGGAATCAGTTGGGCACTGATCTTGGACAGGCCGAAAATGGCATTGTATACGCTGGTATACTGACAGCCTTCGTTGGACGCCTCTTTTTTCTGCATCCATGCATCCACCTTGGTAACGAGGTTGCGCATGGTTTTGGCACCCAATCGATTGACGCCGGCCACCAGGGTCAGGTTGGTACTCAGGCTCCCCTTCTCATCGGTTACCATGGGCACCAGGCTCTCTTTACCGGTTCCCAGGACGATGTCACGCTGGTTGTCGTGTGCACGGTAAAGCCGGCATAGGATGTGAAGACTGCGACGCAACCGGTCCAGGGAATCGGGATCTCCTTTGGGCAGTTTCAGGTGCAGGTTGTTGATGCCGCGGTCGGAAAAAATTCCGAAAGCATCCAGCAGCTGGCCCATCAGGTGGGATAGCAGCGACCCGTGCCGCTTGATCATCGTGGGAACGAAATCCAGGTCAACCACCATGTTTCCGAAAAAGATTTCGTAATCCAATCGCTCAGGGATATCCGAATCGGTGGACAGGCCTCGAAAGCGGACCAGAATCCGCCCTGCCTGTCGGGGCAGCTGGGAAAGTTTGGCCAGGGTCTCCGTCAGTTGATCGAAGGTCTGACGCTCCTCGGCCTGCCGGGCGTCAAGATCCAATCGTTGAAAATAGCCGGCGATGTGATGCACAATTTCGCAAAGCAAAATCCGCCATACGTCCTGCTGCTTCTGCTCTTCGGCCAGGCTCTCGGCCATCAACTCCGAAGCCGATCGACCTTTTTTGTGTTCTTCGATTCCCTCGATCTGCGAAAAAAGCTGTTCCGCGGCATCATCCAGGTGTATTTTTTTTTCATCCATGGCCCTGACCTGTGTAGCGTGAAAAGGCAATTTGGCGGCCCCTGGCACGTTCATGTCGGCGCGGTCAATCATTTGATGCTCAGCCGAAACACCGAAGGCGAGTCAACCCTATGATTCCAAGAGGTATTGTTAAATATCACAATTTTCTCAAAACGAAAATCGAAAACCGGAAAGGCGCAGCTTGAAATACAGGCATCGCTTTGATAGTTTAGGTTTAAACAGACAACCCGAACCGTGAGGAGATCTTCTTCGTATATGACCATGATCAAGTCCAAAGCCCTTGAAGCCAACTTGGCCAACACCTATGTGGATGTTACCATCGATGCCCGCTATGAATGTATTCAAGCGGTTATGTCCCGCTACTTCGGGTTGATGGAAGGGGTGAACACCTTTCTTCGCGAGCTGAGCCATCCCTATCGCAATTGGCAATTTATCGTGGGGGAGGCCCGGGGGTACGCGCTGGATTACTTCCATCTGTTTCAGTCGCACCCACGGGGCGTAGAAGCGGCTGAAGCCATGGTCGGGATATTCAGCGAGGTCATCGAGGCCGAGGTGGATGATGACGTTCGCACGGATGCGGTGGACAACCTGTTGCTGTACCTGCAGCAGATGATCGGTGACTCGCATGACCGGCTTCCCGATTTTCTGCCGGCTCTCAACACGGCCTTCAACTGGATCCACGACTGCCCTGACGACCGGTTTTTTCTCTTTGTTAAAAGTTTTTACCCGATCAAGCGCATCATCCGGTTGCTGAGGGACCGAGGCAACAGCGCGATAACCGACTATGCGGTGCTCAATCGCTTGTTGATCCGCACCTGCAAGGTCACCTATGATTTCTGGTGCGAGGTCAAGGACCCGTGGGATTGTTTTCAAGCCGCTGCGGGCCAGATCCGTGATCCGGAGCCTGTCCGCGCCTGTTTTTCAGAAATTTCACATGAAGTACTGCGCACCTTGAAGGACCATCTGGACCAGATCGAGCGTCTGCCGGAGAACGATGCCCCGTCGGTATTCGACCAGCTGATAACCTTAACGGATTTCAGTGCCATCGTCGAGCGATACCGCCAGATGCCCCAGATGCTTCTTCAGGCTGGCGCCGACGGCGGGCAGGGCAAGCAATGGAAGGTCATTTTTCTTTTTCATATCATGAGCATTTCCGGCCTCAACCTGATCCATGAAGAGGCCTTGCGCGACATCAACCGCACCGTGAGCTGGCTGATCGAAAACGAGAGTTACCGGCACATCGGCGACTTGATCGAAAAAACCTTGTATATCCTGAAAACCCGGACGGAGCAGTTTCCGGCCACGTCCCTCACCTGTGTTCTCAACATGGGCCAGGGGGTTTACAAGACCGACGAGATCGACCTGGTTAACTTTTTTATCGACCGGGTGGTGGATCTGGGATTTCAGACTCCCATGCTGGGCGGCGTGGGCAACGACTGGCAGATCAAGGTCAATTCGGCTCATCTGCAGAACATCCGAACATGGCTGGAGCTGATCGAATGCAAGCCCAAATGGTCCTCGCGATTGCTCTCCAGCCTGATCATCAAACTCTCGTTATCCGGGATATTCATCAAAGACACGGACCTGTTCCCCAGGGACATCACCCGTTTTCTCAACAGTGAGATCGGGCCGGTCTATAATCTTGCCAAACAGCTGACCCGCCTCTTTCCGGCCTTTTTTAACGATATTGGCGCAGAGGGTGTTCTGCGTGACATCTCCACACGGCTGGATGAAATCACCCACCGGCGGGACATCCTGATCCATTTTTTGCGGAAGCAAAGCCATGTGGAGAGTTCCAACCGCATCATCCGGTTCATAGAGGCCGTTCTGCACTTCTGGAAGACACGGGACAAGGCATCGCTTCAACCCTTTGTCCCCCCCAACATCTTTGCGCAGATCGATTCCCGTGGTGAATACATTGACGGGGTCAACGCCCTTTTCACGCACCTGATCAACCAAGGCATGGCAATTCCCGAAGAACTGCTCGTGGAAGAAAACGAACGTATCCAGGCCCTGCTGGCAGAAACGTCCGGCACCAATGCTGTCGACACCGAGCGGGTGGTGCTCATCGCCGCATTTTACAAACTGCTTTACCACAAATACCAACTGGACTATAAATCCCTCCGCCACCACATGCAGCAGTTGGACAGGGAATCTTTTCCAAACCTGGACATGCTGCGCGCGGCCCTGGACGAGCCCGACCTGAAACGGCGGCTGTTCATGCTGATGGACTACCTGGAGCGGCTCAAGGCGGTCATTCTCTCCGAGGAGACTTACGAAATCCGGGCGGACATCTACAAAAAACGGCACATCACCATCGACATTCCCTCCATGTACGGCAGCTACCACGAGCGCAAGTTCGATGCACTGGGACTCACCTTTCGGGTCGAGTCCCTGGTTAACGTGCTGTTCGAAGAGCTGGTCGACCAGATCAATCTCGGCCTGATCACCCGGGCCACGTTTCACGACATCTATGAGCGACTCACCCTGTTTGACAAGGCCCTTCGTTTGGATGGCATTTACTCGGTGGAATTCGAAGGTCAACTGGACCTACTGGCCCATGCATTGGAGGTGAGAGGATTCACCTTTACCCAGTACCTGGATATTTTCAAGGGATTCGCCGTCGCCGTCAAAAATATCATCAACGACTACTTCAACAACATTCACGGGCAGAATCTGACACGCATTCTTTCCCATATGCCTGCAGACCGGATCCTGGAAAAATACCTTCCCCGGGAGAATGCCGTAGATGCTGACAAGCTCAAGCACCGGGTCTCCGAGATTTTTTTCCGTGATCGTATCGCCACCTCCTTAGGCCTGCAGCAATTGGATCTGTTTTTAACCCGGATTCTCAACACCTTGTTTCATCAGTCCAACATGCTCCCCAAGGACAAGCTCCATTTGCTGCTCAACTATGACCCCCAGCGGATCATAACCGGCCTGGAAGCGGTCAACAACAGCGCCGTCGGCATCATCTATATGGGTAACAAAGGGCTGAATCTGCTTAAACTGAAAAACCTGGGGCTGCCGGTGCCCCCTGGATTCATCGTGACCACCGAGGCCTTTCGTTGTCGGGCACTGATCGACGGTTTCGCTCCGGTGAAGAAAAACTTTCGACAGCAGGTTCGGCAGCATATTACCCAGCTCCAGAAAATCAGCGGAAAACGGTTTGGGAACCCGGAAAACCCCCTGCTCTTCTCGGTGCGCAGCGGTGCTTCCATTTCTCAACCCGGTATGATGGAAACGTTTCTAGACGTAGGGATCAACGAGGAAATCGCCGAGGGACTGGCCCACAAGATGGACAACCCCTGGTTCGCCTGGGACAACTACCGTCGGTTCCTGCAATGCTACGGCATGGCCTTCGGGTTGGCGCGCGACGATTTTGATGCCATCATTGCCGAATTCAAGACGCGGCTGGGCATCCCACTGAAAAAAGGATTCACCGGCGAGCAGATGAAGATGGTGGCCCTGGCCTACAAAACGCGGATCCAGGAAGAAGGCGTGGAGGTGCTCGAAGATCCCCTGGACCAGCTCTTTATGACTATCAACGCGGTCTTCTCCTCATGGGGATCCTCTCGGGCAGAGACCTACCGGAAAATCATGGGCATTTCGGACGACTGGGGCACCGCCGTCACAGTTCAGGAGATGGTCTTCGGTAACATCTCCCCCCAGGCGGGCTCCGGCGTTTTCTTCACCCACAACCCCCGCTGGTCCGGGGACACCTTGAGTCCATGGGGCGATTTCACCCTGGAAAACCAAGGGGAAGACGTGGTGGCGGGCCTGGTGAGGACCCTGCCCATCTCGGTCAAGCAACAGGAGATCGAGATGCGGGACACGGACATCACCCTGGAGACCCACTACCCGGCCATTTATGCGGCCATCCGTAAATGGGCGGCCCAGCTGATCTATAAAAAAGGCTGGAGCCCCCAGGAGATGGAATTCACCTTCGAAGGTCCGTCAGCCGACGACATCTACCTGCTCCAGACCCGTGACATGGCCATCCGGGAGCGAAAAACAGTGCTGGCCTTCGACGTGGCGGCCAATCCGGAGGATCACTACCTGGGCCACGGCATCGGGGTTGCCGGCGGGGCCATGAGCGGCCGGGCCGTCTTTACATTAGCGGAAATCGACCGCTGGCGGGATGTGGATCCATCCAGCGCCCTGATCCTGATTCGCGGAGACACGGTTCCCGATGACATCAAGGAAATTTATGCCAGCGACGGCCTGCTCACCGCCAGGGGCGGGCTGACCAGTCATGCCTCGGTGGTAGCCCATCGGCTGGGCAAGACCTGCGTGGTGGGATGCGGCACGCTGGTGTGCAACGAGAAGGACAAGACCGCCGCATTCGATACGGTGGTAATCAAGTCGGGAGACCATATTAGCATTGACGGTCGGGAGGGATCGGTTTATCAAGGAGTCATGAAAATCAGGGCGACCTGATTCATTACCCATGATGGCAAAACACGGGAACAATGAATTATGAAACGATTGGCCTAATTCGTGAGTTCGGAACATCCGGTGGCATCGTAGCAATTTTTCTAATCCTCATTAAATCCTTTTTTATTTTTATAAGATGGATAGAAAAGGAGATTTTACCGCATCTTGAGATAGACATAAGATATCGTCACCCAAAACAATAAAAATATACAACCTATAGTAATTATAGGAGATTATAATATTGAACGAGGGACAGATGAAAATCGGTATCAACGGCCTCGGCCGCATCGGCAAACTCACCCTGTGGCATCAGGTGGGGCGGCGGTACTTCAACGAAATCGTGGTCAACATCGGCAGGCCGGCCGGCACGGGCCTGGCGGACATCGCCCATTACCTGGAACGGGACTCCACCTATGGTGCCCTGCACACCTTTCTGCATGGGTACCAAGCCAAGCCGGTGATTACCGACATGGACGACAGCGATGGGACGATGGTTGTGGACGGCATTACCCTGCGGTTGTTGAGAACCGCACGAACCCCCCAGGCCATTGACTGGAAGGCCCATGGCGTGCGTCTGGTGGTGGATACCACCGGTCAGTTCCTGGATCCAACCCTGCCGGTCGACCACCCCAACGGGTCGGTCAGGGGACACCTGGAAGCAGGCGCCGAAAAGGTGTTGGTTTCCGCGCCCTTCAAGATCAAGGAAGAGGGCGTCTCCATGCCCGGCGATGCGGTCACGACGGTGATGGGGATCAACGCCAACGACTACGACCCCCGGCGCCACCGGATCATTTCCAACGCCTCGTGCACCACCACCTGCCTGGCCCACATGATGAAGCCGCTGATCAACGCCTTCGGGGCCAAGCGAATCCTGTCTGCCTCCATGGCCACGATCCACGCCGCCACCGGCTCCCAGCAGGTCCTGGATCGCCTGCCCAAGGCCGGCAAGACCGATCTGAGAAAAAACCGCTCGATTATGAACAACATCATCCTCACCTCCACCGGCGCGGCAAAGGCCCTGAGACTGGTGATACCCGAAATGGAGCACATCGGATTCATTGCTGAATCGGTGCGGGTGCCCGTCAGTTCCGGATCTCTGATCATCCTGGTGCTCAGCATTCAGGAGAGCCCTTCCGAAGAACCGGTCCGCCGCGGGGTGCTCAACACCGTCTACGACCAGGCCGCACAGCTGGACCCCAACGGTTATCTGAAATACACAGAGAAGCAGAATGTCTCCGGGGATATTCTGGGCTCGCCTCAGGCAGCGGCGGTGATCGAGGGCGATGAAACCCACACCCGCACGGCAGACCTGAGTTTGGATCTGGCCAGCATCCCCGGCTTTTCCCAGTCCGTGCTCAGCAAGCTCACGGACACGGTCGTTCGCGCGCCGGTGACCCAGGCCGTCATATACGGCTGGTACGACAACGAGATGGGCAGCTACGTGAATATGCTTGGTGATCGAACGGTAACCATTGCTGAAAACATGTAAACGATGCACGGCGGGTGATCATCCTCGGCTTCCGTATTTGCAGCTTGTAGACAAGCAGGATAATGATCGTATCCCCACGGAAAGATCAAAATAGGCGTGGACGTCAAACGCGTTCCGGCAATCTTATAACTTGACGATATTGTAAACGGCGCTATATATTGTCAGACGCACGATACATGAACTGAATCCGCAGAACCGGGAAGCCCCTGAAAGGGCAATGTGATGAGTGAAAAATCAGAAGCGACAGGTGATGACTGCATCTGCACGGACATTCCCAAGGCATTGTACGATCGCGTCGAAGACTTTTGCAAATCCAGAGGCATCGCCCCCAGTGAATTCATTTTCGACGCGATCAGCGAAAAATTGTTTTCCATTCACCGGGAGCGACGGAGAAAGCCAAGACTTTAGTGAAATTGGTATTCATCCTATCAGGGGCAGTCGTTTATCAACAGACGCATAGGCCAGTTCCACTTGTTCTCCATTCCGCTACACCCGATTCACCAGCCTGTACCATCCTGGCAAAAACCCCAGCCGTTGCCCTGACCCCGGGAGATTCATTTCGCTTGCGACATCAACAGTCCATGGGCGCATGACGCCGCAAATCTGGCCACCGGTTCATCGAACCGCCTTGAAGCGGGGGCAGCATGCACTGGCCGCCTGTCTTGCGCTTATCTTTATATTCTGCGGCTGTGTCAGTCTCCAGTTGAGTCAATTCCAGCAGCATGCGGCGCGTGGCGACCATAAATGGATCGCCGCACAGGCAATCAAGTGCCAGAAGGCATCTGACGGGTGCGGCGAGCTTCACCTGATCAAGGGTGATGCCTGCTTTCGCCTGGCTAAATCAGGCAGGGAACCCGCCGTCAATTTCGCCTGCGCCGCCGAGGAACTGAAAAAAGGACTAACCTTAAAACTGTCCTGGGACGCTGCCGGCGTTCAGCTTCAATACCAGGAGAACTTTTGCGAATCCCTGAGAAGTCTGCAAGGCTACCAATCCGGTAAGACAGCCGAAAAGACCCTGGACCGATTGGTGGAAGCGGCTAAAACGCTTTACCAGCTGGCCCCGGAGAGCGTTGCAGCGGTCTATTACCTGGCCAGCGCCCGTCTGTTGGAGATTGAACCCATGCTGGGGAACATCGATGCCGCCACCCGTATGCCCGTTTGCATCCGACTCAAACGTACGGTCACCCGTGTATTGGCAGTGATGGAAACCGCCAAGGGAGACACACTGCCGGACTGGAACCGGTTTGCAGACAATTACCAGCGGCTTGCCTTTGACTTGGGAGCGGCCATGCAGGCTGCTGACTGTCGGTAGGGGCTTTACGTTTTCAGCTCAGACAGGACCCGCCGAGCCGATTGACCCAGCATCAGGGTGTCCATCCCCACGGCATTCAGGGTATAGCCCTGCTTGATAAAGGGCACCACCGCGGCAGCATCCACACCGAAGATTCCCAGGGCCATGCGGCGTTTCAGGCACGCCTGCCGAACCGTTTCGATATGATGCTGAACATCGGATTATTATTTGCCGCCACACGAACCACGCAAGGGCACTGAGGTTGGGCCGCCCGCAGCAGCAATTGAATGTCACCTACGGAGAGGCAGCCGTGCTCGCCATCGATGAAGAGCCAGTCAAAACCGGATCGGGAAAACAATTCGGCGATCTGCGGGCAAGACAGGGTAACGATCGTACCCGTCAGGAGATCTCCCTGAAGCAGCCGTTTTCGAAAACCGGGGTTCATATCTAAAGATCCCTTATTAAAACCGTCCCAGCGCTCACGGGCCGGATACGGCGCCCCGCACTCCGGACAGGCGACAGCCTGTTCACTCACCTGGTGCTTGCATTCTCTGCACGATTTCATGGATCATGTCTCCTGCAAGTATCGCAATGCCGGTTGACAGTGGTTAGTCGATCCTCAAATGCTTGTGGATTTCAGCACTGTCGGCCGAATAAAGGCTGTCCAGGAAGGCCACGAAAAAGCTGCCCGGCCGGTCGCTGATACCCAAGGCCAACTCCCCGCACAACCCATAGAAACCGAATGCAGCGGCGGTGGCAGCCAGCAGGTCATCCCGGGCTACGGCGCAGAATGCGCCGGCAACCGCCGATAAGCCGCATCCTAGCCCGGTTACCCGGGTCATCAGGGGCACACCGTTAGCCACCCGAAACACGCGACCGCCGTCGGTAACCAAATCATTCTCTCCGGAAATGGCCACGACACAGGCGTGTTGCCGAGCGATGGCGCCGGCGGCCGCAACGATCTCGTCGGACAAGGATAAGGATGAATCCACGCCTTTGGTCTTCACATCGTCAACAGCCAAAGAAAGCACCTCCGATGCATTGCCCCGGATCACCGAAATGCTTACTTCACCGAGGATTTGCTTGACGGCACGGGTGCGGTAGCTGGTGGCACCGGCGCCGACCGGATCCAGTATCACCGGGATGCCCCGTTGATTGGCTGATCTGGCGGCCAGCACCATGGCCTCGATCCATTGTTCCGCCAGGGTGCCGATGTTAAGCACCAAGGCACCGGCCATGGCAGCCATGTCCGCCACCTCTTTGCGGCTTTGGGCCATCACCGGCGAGGCCCCTATGGCCAGCAGTATATTGGCCGTCGGGTTCATCACCACAAAGTTGGTGATGTTGTGCACCAGAGGGGCGGTGGTTTTTATTTTATCGAGAAACTCGGCAGTCGTGGTTTTCATGTCCATCGCGCGTATCCTCACACCTTGGGTGGTTGGGCTTTCTCCAGCTGGGCCGCCACAAAATCCCAGTCGGCCAGGTTGTCCAGCACGGAGGTGACAAAATCCACCCGCCGGTTCTGGTAGTCCAGGTAATAGGCATGCTCCCATACGTCCACGGTGAACAGCGGGATCAGACCATGGGCAAGGGGCGTGTCCGCATTGGCGCTGGTGACCACCGCCAGCTTTCCCTCGTCCAAAACCAGCCATACCCAGCCGCTGCCGAACTGGTCCTTGGCGGCGGTGATGAAGAGCGCCTTGAACTCAACGAAACCACCGAAGGCTGCATCGATCATCTCTGCCAACAGGCCCTCCGGCGCGCTCCCGCCATCCGGTTTCAGGCATTTGAAAAAATAGGCGTGGTTCCATGCCTGGGCGGCGTTGTTAAAGACGGCCGCTTTGGACGCGTCCCCTGCGGTCGCTTGGATCACCGCCTCAGCAGTCTTGCCGGCGAAACCCGTCCCTTTGGTCAATTCATTGGCCTTTTTCACATAGCCGGCGTAGTGTTTATCGTAGTGAAACCCCATGGTGTCCGCACTGATGGTGGGGGCCAGGGCATCGAGACTGTAAGGCAGCGGTTCCATGACAAAAATGGCCGAACCGCCACCATCGCTGCACTGCACCAGAAACAGGGCGGCCAAGGCGCATGCCGCCAGCACCGATGAACGGGCCATAAGGCGTTTGTTGAAAACGGGATGGGTTAGCATGGTGTTTCTCCTTTTCGGTTGTCTGCAGGGACGGTTGTTAAAACGTAAACGTTGTGAAAGCAATGAACGGTTTTCAGGGCAGCGTTTCCTGAAATCTGACAAATAGCGCCAGCCCTGCACCGGTGACCACTATCCCCAACACCCCCAGGGGATTGGGCGGGGCGGCACCGATGATCAGAATCTCCCCGGCCAGGGCGAAGATCACCTCGCTGGATTGGGTGGCATCCACGGCGGCCAGTTGGCTGCCGGTTTTCGATTCGTTCCTCGCAAAGAGGAACAGGCTCGTGGCCATCACACCTGAGAACAGGGCCACCAGAGCCGTGTTCACGATCTGCCCGCCGACCGGAGGTGGCGGCGCGGTCACGGCTACCACCAGACACCAGAAGGGAACGCTGCCCAGGGACATGAGCAGCACCTTGGCAAAGGGGTGTTCCAGTACTGGGTCGCTGAGGTCGGGCAAGCGGCCATGGCCGGTCTTGGCCTCCCACACCAACTGATTGCCGATGGGATAGCAGAAGGCGGCAATCAGCACGGGCAGGGCACCCTTGATCAGTTCCGCTGGATCGACCGCCCCCGCCTGGCTGATGTTGACCAGAAACACACCGGCAAAGACGATGGTTGAAAATAGCCAGATCCGCCGGGGGAAGCGACGGCCGAAGGCTGTCAGCACCACCAGCGTGGCGATAATGGTAAACTGCCAGGTGGTGGCAACGATCCAACCGGGTGCATAATCGGCGCTGAAACAGATCAGGGCGTAAAACGCCCCGAAGCCGATGCTGCCCGTTGCCACCCAAAAAGCCAGATGGCTGAAAAACAGGCCCAGGGTGCGGGCAAAGGCAGCCGTTCCACGAAACACCAGCAGCCAGACCGTCAGCAAAAGAATCATATAGGCATAGCGGAGACTGGCGCTCCATACCCAGTGACCGCCGCTCAGGCTCATGATCCGGTTCAACACAAAAGTGGAGCTGAAGAAAAATCCGGACAGCAGGCCGATCAGAATGAGTCTCAGCATGAGCGAATACCTGATCTCACTTTCCGCTTCGAATGCTCTCATACAGGGCGATACCCGCTGCGGTGGACAGGTTCAGCGATCGAATCTCACCGGTAGAGGGAATTCGGTAGCAGGCCCGGGGGTATCGGGAGAGAATCGCCTCAGGAAGGCCCCCGGTCTCGGACCCGAACACCAGAAACATCCGCCGGCGGGCCGGCATCTCCCAGAAAACCCGAGCCCCAGCCTTGGAGAACAGCGCCATTTCACCATCCACGGGGTTGAATGCCGCACAGAACGCGTCGAAACTGTCCCAGATGCCGGGGGATACCCGGCTCCAGTAATCCAGGCCGGCCCGCTTCACCTGGCGGCTCTCCAGCGAAAATCCCAGCGGGCGTATCAGGTGCAGCCTGGCTCCGGCCCCGAGACAGGTGCGGCCGATGTTTCCGGTGTTCCAGTGAATTTCCGGTGCCACCAGCACCACGTGGCGCTCCAGACCGGCAGTTAAACAACCAGCGGCATCGTTCATAACGTCACTGCTTATGTGTCCTCGAGTCGTCTATATTGGGACGGATTAAAATTACCATCATCCCATAATATTTCGAAAGAAGCCTTGCCTCAGGCGGATTCGTGAAACGCCCGAGATCAAGGCTTGCAAAGCCCGAGGCGTGAGGCGTACGGTTGGTACGCCGCAGCAACGAGGGATGAAGCGTAACGCAGATATCGGGCGTTTCACGAATCAGACCCTATCTGATGTAGCCCCACTCCTTTAGCCGTTGATATGCGTATTGAGCCTCTTTGCCCTGCCGAACCTGCTGCAGATAGGCATTGTAGGCCTGGGCCGCAGGCTCGATCTTCTGCATACCCTCCAGTGACAACCCCTGGAAAAAGATCGTATTGGGATTGCCCGGAAGACGCCGCTCGTAGATGCTGAAATCCTCGTAGGCGGCTGCGTACTTTTTAACCCGCAGCTTGGAGATGCCGCTGATGTGGTATGCCTGCGCCTCAGCGGGATAGACCTGTTTGGCCCGGTCTGCGTAGCGCTCCGCCGCGCTGTCTTTTTTCTGAACCAGCTGGCACTTGGCCATAAGCAGCAACCCCGTATAATCATTGGGCGCTTCGTCCAGCGCCTGTTTGAACAGCCCTTCCGCCTGGCTGAACTGTTCTTTGCCCATGGCCTCCTCACCGTCCTGCATCTTCTTGATGGCACCTTTGATTTTTCTCAGGCCTGCGGTGTTATCCATATACCGCTCCCGATACAGCGGTTGGCCGCTGTACTGCCGGAAATCGTTGGTGGCTTGATTCACCGATGTCTGGTAGCGTTCAGAGGACATGGGGTGCGTGGCAAAGAGAAGCTCTGTGGCACCGGTCTTGTGCCGGTTCATGCTATTGAGCATCTCCATGAGTCCCACCATGCCCTGAGGGCCGTAACCGGACCGGGTCATGTATTCCATCCCCAGGCTGTCCGCCTGGCGTTCGTTGTCACGGCTGTATGAGGCCAGCAGAGCGCCGGTTCCCATCTGTCCCAGCTGCCCGGCAAGGTTCCCCGCGCCAGACCCCACGGTGACACTGGTCAGCACCGCCAGCCCGCCCACAGCCATATTGGCCAGCTGGGCTTTGGACATGATCTCGGCGGTGTGCCGGGCGTTGACGTGGCCCAGTTCGTGCCCCAGCAGAGCGGCCAGTTCGGCTTCGTTGTCCAGATCCAGCATGATGCCCCGGGTGCAGGCAATGCTGCCGCCGGGAAAGGCATAGGCATTCACGTAGTTGGCATTGACGCAGTGGAAGTTGTAGGGCATATGGCCGCGATGGGTATTGCCAGTCAGTCGCTTGCCGGTGGCCTGAACATAATTTTGCAGGGCCCGGTCCTGGACTGTCCCATAGTCGGATGAAAACTGGATGGGCGCATACCGACGATCGACTTCAATTTCCTGCTTTTCGTCCATGATCATGAACTGGGATTTTCCCGTGACGGGGTTGGTGGCACACCCCACGGCCAGGCCGGTGGCGGCCATGCTGGTCATGATCAGAAATTCACGACGGCTCAGTCCGTTGATCACCCTTCTGGAAACACGCATATACACCTCGTTGATACTTAAGCTCGCTGCCCACAATACGGACAATATTTAAAAGAACTGTCGAAATCACTTTTGCAAGCCACACAAACGGTGGAGGCGCCCGACAGCGGCACCTCCTTAACGGGTGCCCGACTGCCATTCAGCGGTCGTTGGCAGGCTTCGCACAATAAAAAGGGTTCCCCCTGTTTCACCCGGATCAAGGGGATGAAAAACAGACTCAGGTAGTGATCCACACGGGTGGTAAAAGCCTGTGCCAGCCCGCAGGCTGGACATCGTTGCGGGTTATCATCCACTCGTCTGGTTTTGGGTTGAACGCCGGCGATCAAAAACATATAAACCGTGTTCTGGGTTCCGGGTTCTGGGTTCTGGGTTCCGGGTTCCGGGTTCCGTCCACCGATGGGCAGGCGGCCATTTTTAAGGACTTCGGATCCTCGATGTTGCCTTTGTCCACAACCCTGAGCGGTGAACGCTTAATTTTGATGAACGCGTAAAAAGTCACGTTTCCGACGGATTCGTAGAAAGCCCGAGATCAAGGCATGCAAATCCTGAAGGATAATGAGTACTTACGGTACTCCGCAGTGACGAAGGATGAAGCGTAACGCAGATATCGGACTTTCTACGAATCCGTCAAGTTTGTTGCAAGCACGGATTGTATTGTATAAGAAAAAGCCCCATAGTCAATATGGAAAACCGCTTTGATTGGAGCCACACATGATCATCGATTTTCACGTACACACCTTTCCCGCTGACATCCGGGATCACCGGGATCGTTTTTTCGATGCCGAACCCGAATTCAAGCTGCTATACGAATCCCCCAAATCCAAACTGGTATCCGCGTCGGACATCATCGACATGATGGACGACCAACAGGTGGATATATCGGTGGTGTTCGGATTTCCCTGGCGCAACCCCGACACCTGCCGGCGGAACAACGACTATGTCATCGAAGCGGTGAACCGATACCCGCAACGGCTGCGCGGCCTGTGCTGCGTGGACAGCTTGAATCCAGACGCGGCCGAAGAGGTGCAGCGCTGCCTAAACGCCGGCCTGAGCGGCGTGGGGGAACTGGCTTTCTATGGCTGCGGCATCGACGGTGATTGCCAGCTGAGCCTGGGCCCCATCATGGCCATGTGCCGTAAGCATGATGTGCCGGTGCTGCTGCACACCAACGAGGAGGTAGGCCACCTATACCCGGGCAAGACGCCCAACACCATGATCCAGATCTACGAAACCATGGCCCGCTTCCCGGACAACACGATTGTTTTGGCCCACTGGGGAGGCGGACTCTTTTTCTACCACCTGCTTAAAAAAGCGGTCAAGGAGACCTTGAAAAACGTCTACTACGACACCGCTGCCTCCCCGTTTCTCTACGACAGCCGGATTTACCGCTATGCCAAAGACTTGGTGGGACTGGAAAAGATCCTGATGGGCACCGACTATCCCCTGCTCAAGCCCGACCGGTACTTGAAAGAGATGACCGATGCCGGTTTGAGCCCTGAGGACATGGAAATGGTATGCGGGCAAAACGCAGCACGGCTGCTGAAAATCAATCGACCAGGTCCGTCGTCTTGAACCAAAATGGCCATACACAATTTATTGTGTATGGCCGATTTAAGGTTGATCTTTCTTTACAACGAATACAAGGTCATTGAAATAATTTTTTTAATCCACAGATTCGAAATAGACCCTAAAATCAGGGGGCAACATTTGTTGATCATTGTTCTCCGGCTTCTCCATATCTGAAGCCGTTCACGAATATACCCCTTATCCCTGCGCATTCTTTTCGAGTTCATCCAGCTTGTCAGGCTCAGAAACAGCAATGTCCACAAGGCTCTTTGGGATGGAACTCTGCTCGCACATAATTCTGATTTCCTTCTCTTCGTCACTGAATTCCATAATTTCGCGGATGGAGTCAATGTAATCGATCAACTCATCTGAGGGTATATCTTCCAACGCAGGCCCCGCAGCCGCAGCCTTTTTCTTTGCGGCTTCCTCTTCTGCCAGCCTTTGTTTTTCCTTTAGCTCTTCTTCCATGGCCTGTTTGGCAGCATCGATCACGCCCTGATCGACTTTGGCCATTTCAATTATCAATTCTACGGAGACGTTATTGTCAAAGAGGTGCCTGACCTTTGCTTCGTCGGATTTGTCCGCTACCGCCTCAAGCAGGGTTGCCACCCTTGCTCTTTCTGCAAGCTCCTTTTTTATCTCAGCTCTCACCTGTTTCAATTTCTCATCTGAAATTTCCAACGCGCTGGTGATGACCTGGGAATCCACTTGTTCCTTAATCAGCAGTCGGATACTTTCATCGCCGGACAAGTTTTTTGCCTTGGCAATCAGCAGATCGAGCTTTGTCTGCTCAACAATCTTAATCACGTCTGCCCTGCACTCGGGACTTTTGAGCTCCGGCCATGTCTCTGCAATGTCGTCAAGAAGCTTGGTGGTGGCCATGTAAGGGTCAGCCACGTCCTGCAGTGTAAAGGCCGTGATCGCTGTGTTGAAATCCTTCAACAGGGGACGTCCGACCTTCTTCGCTTTATCGACCGCCCATCTCAACTTAAGCAAATTTCCCCCGTGACGCGAAACATTGTAACCTGACTTGTCCAGCTCACCGGCAACCCGTTGGATTGATGGCTCCAGTTTTTCCCCTGCGAGATCCTGTGAATCCAGCGCAAGAATATTCTCCTCGATCAACAACCAGAGAGGCTTTTTTTCGAATGCGTCGCTTGTCGTCATTTTTCATCTCCTAATTTAATGATTTTAACCGATAATCAATGCGCCGGCCGAATCCGACTGAAAAAGTATCTTCAATTCCCGTTGGATGATAAACATGTCGATAAGAAACCGCTTTTCCCGGCAAACACTATAAAGACGCACCCATGCGAGTCAAGGGAAAATCCACAATTGGGATGAAGTGGCAGGCCGACGTGCACCTGATTCTTGATTAAGGATCAGGATACAAGGGCCAGGCATAGGCTTGCCGCCAAAGCGCAGAGACTGGCAGCTTTATGCTGACGACTTGATCGCATTCATCGAGCAGCGGTACCAGTCACCCATCTTGGGCATCGGCCACGCTATCGTCCCCACCTGAACGATCTTGGCGGCAAAAAACGACCGGACTTATTTAAAACCCTCGTGTTGATCCAACCTGCAATGGTGTCTCACAGCATTGCCAACCTTGTTCGCATCATACCGAGAGCCTTGATGAATCATTTCGAACCCGCCAGAAGCACCTTAAAAAAGCCAGACTGCTGGATAATCATGCTTAACCGACTACAACTAATATGTTGTTTTTGTTATCCAAAGTGGCCATAAATTTTCAATTGGTTTCATTATTCGAAGTTCACCGACCTATTGCACAACCGATAATAACCGATATTCCCATAGTGGTTGACGAAAGAGATGGAAGCACAGAAACTGGAAATCGTACAACTTCACTTGCCGGTTGGGCTTTCATGCTATGTCTCCCTTGCCGTTCGGCGCGGCGTGTTCATCGCGCAGGACTTCCCTCAGTTTCTCCCTCAGCGCGGCCATATTGTACGGCTTTTGGATAAATCCAGCCAGGCCTTTACCGGTGAAGCGCTGGGTCGCGTCCTGCTCGTTGTAGCCGCTGCAAAGGATGACCGTGACGTCGGGGTGGAGGCGCCGCATCGCGAGGAAGGCTTCTTCGCCATCCATGTGGGGCATGGTCAGGTCGAGCAGAACGCAGACGATTTCGTCGGTATGTTCACGGTACACCTTCACCGCTTCGCACCCGTCGGTTGCTGTCAGGACGCTGAAGCCCATACGTTCGAGCATCTGTTTGCCTACGGCACAAACCGTCTCCTCGTCGTCGGCAACCAGGACTGTCCCGCTTCCATGCCAGCTTTTCCCCTCAGTTTCGTTCTTCCTTCGAGCCGTTAATCTGTTATCGGACAGCTCATTCGCCGGGAAAAGGACCTTGACCGTCGTTCCCTTGTCAACCTCGCTGTATATTTTCAGTGCACTTTTGTGGCCGCGAACGATACCGAGAACGGCGGACATTCCAAGTCCGCGCCCCATGAACTTGGTCGTGAAGAACGGATCAAAGATCTTTTCTATGGTCTCGGCGTCCATACCGCAGCCTGTGTCGGCCACTTCGAAATAAGTGTAAACACCTTCGGGCAGCGGTTCATCCAGGCTGGCCCGCAGGACCTCATTGACATCATTGAGATATGCGCGGTCACAATTCATCGCACCGGTAGACAGAGTGATGAGGCCACCCTTGTCACCGATGGCTTCCGAGGCGTTGATTATCAGGTTCATGATAATCTGGCGGATTTGCGTCACGTCACCGTCGAAGGAAGGCAAATTTTCGGCGAGGTTGTATTTGAGGCCTGCCTTCTTTGATGTTGAGACCTCTATTAGAGTAGCCAATTCCTTTATAAGTTCCCCGGTGTCGATCGGCTCGATTACGAACTGGCCTTTGCCTGAGTAGGCGAGCATTTGTCTGATCAGGTCCGCCGCGCGCTTGGACGCCTTCATGATCGCCTGCAGGTTGCATTTCGCCGTCGACATGGGTGAAAGTTCGCCCAGCGCCAAGTCTGCGTTGCCTATAATAGCCATAAGGATATTGTTAAAGTCATGGGCGATACCGCCGGCCAGCACGCCCAGACTCTCGAGTTTTTGCGCATGCAGTACCTGCCGCTCGAGTGCCAGTTTATCTTTTTCCGCCTGTTTGTTCTGGGCGATCTTGTCGCACAACTCCTCGTTGGCTTTGGCAAGCTCCACCGTTCGTTCCTCAACCCGCAATTCCAAATCGTCGTGAGCCTTTTGCAGCGCCGTCTCTGCTCGCTTTAAAGCGGTTACGTCCCGATGAATAACAATGCTAAAAACGTGTTTACCTTCCTGATCGTGCAGAATGGCGGTCCTAAGTTGAATTTCCAGCAGATCTCCATTTTTGTTCCAACGCTTGGTTTCAAAAAATACAGTTCCATGCTCTAAAGTGCGCCTCCAGGCCTCTTGGGTCGCAATAGTCTCCTCCGGCGGTACAAAATCAATCTGACCGCCCATCAGTTCTTCTTGGGACCAACCATAAACCTGTACAAAGGCATCGTTGACATAGGTGACTCTTCCCTCTGAATCGTATACGACTACCGGATCTGGAATGGCTCCTACAAGCGTACGATAGCGATCCTCACTCTCCCGCAGCGCCTCCTCAGCCTGCTTCCTTTCTGAAATATCGCGCATGGAACCGATAAGCCTTAAAGGGTTACCCTGGCTATCTCTCATCAACAAGGTGGTTATCGAACAGGGGTGTTGGGAGCCGTCTTTATCTTTCAGATTAATTTCATAATCATTAACCATTCCCTTGTCTAAAATTAGCTCTATAAATTCGTCCCGTTCACTTGGATCGGTATAAATATCAAAAAGTGATTTCCCGATTAACTCCTTACTTTCATATAATGAAAATTTATTAATTGAAGGGCTGACTTCTAAAATAGTTCCATCCATGCCTGCTTCGTAATAGACATCCTGTAGATTTTCAAATATTCTCCTGTATCTTTCCTCACTCTTCAGCAATTCGTTCTCCGCCCGCTTGCGTTCTGTGATATTCCGCAAAGCCGTTATTCGAATGGATCGACCTTTGTAGTTTATCCTCCGGCCCTGAATTTCACATGGGAATGTGGCCCCATCTTTACGTAAGGCGCTCCCTTCGTATGGCTCTTCATAATCTGAAAGCATGTTGATTTTCGCCTGCTCACGGTCTTCAGGTACAACCCATTCCGTTCCGTGTCTGCCGACAGCTTCAGCGCGGGTGTAGCCAAACATCCTTTCCGCAGCCTGGTTTTGATCCAAGCAGATGCCTTTTTCGGAAAGGAATATTGCTTAAAAGATGCCTCAGAGAGCACCTTCAACCGCTCTTCGCTCTCCTTAAGCGCCTCATCCGCCCTTTTACGCTCAGATTCTGCTTGCTCAAATTCATGAATCCTTTTCTCTAATTCTTCATAGGTTGGTTTCTTAATCATCGGAGGGATCTCCAATCTAAAAATGAAGGTACATTCTATATTATTAAAACAAATAATCTATAAGTACAAATTTTTATCTCTATTGAAAATGCGCTACGTGGACATCAACATATTGTGGATGGAGTTTAGGATAATAAATGTCAGATAGATTGAGATCACCTTGCCAATTGCAATCATGAACGCAATGCTATGGTCTTCGGGCAGGTTGATGATTTTAGCGACCCGCATCGTAATCGAAGCCATCCATCGGGCAACTCTGGTAGCCCAGTTCCAGGGCCATTAACATGATTGTCTGCCCGACCAGCCCACAGGAACGCATGCCCTCGTCACGCTCACCTTGTGGTTTGTCACGGTAATAGTCATCGATCGCCGGTAACAGGAAATCCTGTACTTCCTGTGGTGCGCGCGCCAGTATCGTTGCGGGTCACGTTGCCGGCACCAGGCCAAAATCTCGTCACTACCCGGAGCAGGATAATAGCTAAAATTAGGTGCTCAATTCGACAGTGCGATGATCTCCATTAGTTTGTCAGAATCTATGCTACCGCCACTGATTATACACACCGTTTTACCACGCTCCTCATGCGGTGTAGCCAGTGCTGCCGCGACTGACAGTGCGCCTGAGCCCTCGACGATTAATTTATTTCTAAGAGCAAGTCTTTTTATCGCTATTCTAACTGCCTCTTCTGAAACAAGCACTGTCTCATCAACGACCTGCCTCAACAGTGGATACATCTCGTCAACGACAAATGGCACAGCAGTACCATCGCAAATAGTTGACTGAGCATCAACCCATGTAGGTCTACCAGCATTGAAGGTCGCTTGCAAAGATGGACAGGCTTCGGATTGGACCCCCACAAGCCTCAACGATCTTTTCAACACTTTCAGAGCACTACCTATGCCGCTAATTAATCCGCCGCCTCCGACAGGCACAAAAACCGTCTCGACCTCGGGCATATCGTGGAAAATCTCGAGTCCGATAGATCCGCTTCCTGCAATCATTTTTTGATCGGCCCATGGATTGAGGAAGCTATAGGGTTCTTCATCCCAGCGTGCTTCGAAAATGAATTTGATAAGCTCGCTCATAGGCAAAAGAACTGCCTCCACCCTGTATCGTTTGATCGCCTCCAATTTGGACGTTGGCACACTATCCGGTAGTAAGCTTCGTGCTGGAACGCCGAAAAGACGGGCTGTGTACCCCAGCGCCATGGCTGTATTACCCGCACTAACTGTGCTGAGGCCAAGATTTCGCTCTTCTGTTGTGAGCGATGCTGCCCAGTTGTAGACACCTCGTAGCTTGTAGGAGCCTATAGGTTGCAAAATTTCTGGCTTGAGGAAGATATCGGTTGCCTCATCGAAGGACTGTAGTGGAAGAAGCGGAGTGCGGACAACGACGTGTTTCAATCGTTCAGAAGCCGCCTGAATTTCGTTGAGGTCAGGCGGGGATACAGGAGCACCACCCCATCCAGTGGGTTTGTCGTCAAAGTTCATAATTGTCCGCTTTTCCAGGATTGGCTCAGCCATGCCGAGAATAGAAAAGGCCATAGCATCGGTAGGTCACTTCTCCGAATGGATTCTCTTTCTATTCCCTCCGCTTGTAGGCAATGCAGTCGATCTCAACAGCAGCCCCGAGCGCTATGTCTGCTCGCCCCACTGTAATCCGCGCTGGAGGGGCAGAACCAATGACCTTAAGATAGGCTTCGTTCATATCCTTGAACGTACCCATACAGACCTGGCTGCCACCCTATTGATAATGTTGGTTGTCTAAATATGTATTTTGAATCGCACTACAGATAGATTGCGATCATCATCGGTTTGATCGAATTTAAGATATCATAGCTTTTCCGATCGGGCAAATTTTGCAGATCAGGTTGGAGAGCTGTTTTGATTTTGATTCGTCATAATTTCAGTAAAAACTAAATCAAAGATATCTGTATTCGAATTTCCGGATCTCCTATAAGCTTCAGTCTAATCGGATGTGATCGTATCTGGGGATAAGGCTTTGGAGCTAGCTCGGGCGTTGGCTGCCTGATAACTCATCAAAAATTCTAAACACAGCCATTCGTAATGAATCCCGTCGAAATGATTCACATGAATGATCCGAACCTATCGATTGTGAAGCAATGTCATGGCCGCCGGTATGCGTTGCCAGGGTAATCCTGCGATTAAGTATTGGTGCGTTCCAGAAAATTTTCTCCAAGAATTTTTTAATTGCTGCCACTCTAACAATCCGGAAAATAAGTTTTTAGCATTTGACAAAAACGATCAGTTTGGATATGCAGTCCAATCAAAGGTGCCCGGAAGGGCTTGATAGGAAATCCCGTTAGAATCGGGAGCGGTCCCGCCGCTGTAATCGGGGACGAAATCTGTAGATGCCACTGTTCCGTGTATGACCGAAACGGGAAGGTGCAGAGAGTAGAACGATCCGAAAGCCAGAAGACCTGCCTTGGTAAATGCCGTTAATCCCCCGATGGAAGGGGTCCGGTGACATATCGATAGGGCCAAGAAAGCTGGGTGCAGCCCTTCATGCCAATATCCGCATGAAGGGCTTTTTTTATGCCGGTTAATGCCGCACCCGAACTGATAAAGCGATGGAGGATTTCTGGGCAGGAAATCCTTCATCGCTTTATCTATTTTAACGGTATTGGGTTGATCCGGTCTGATTTTCCCGTTCGGAAGCCATGCCCATACATCCGGGGACCCTAATCATTCTGCTTAGCACATTTTAAAATGAAATCCGAAATTAACGAATAACCAGGAGGAGGAATACGGTGAGAACAAAAAGATGGTCTGGAATAGTGATGAGTCTAGTATTCTTTGTGATTTCCGCAAACAGCATGGCCGCTCCCGGCCATGGCAGCCAAGCACCTAAAAAAGTGGGTATTCTTTTGGTTGCATTCGGGTCAAGTGAAGCGTCCGCCCAGGTCTCTTTTGAAAATATTGACAAAAAAGTTAAAGCCGCCTATCCCGGTGTCCCTGTCCGCTGGGCATACACGTCGCACATCATCCGCGAGAAACTGGCCAAGCAGGGCAAGCACCTGGATTCTCCGGCGGTGGCGTTGGCAAAGATGCAGGATGAAAACTTT
>Ga0272441_10001032_pt1 | contig 60048 bp, 36 predicted proteins | sample SSMProp6N_FD_193582 | JGI IMG/M metagenome (GOLD analysis project Ga0272441, IMG submission 193582) | Marine sediment archaeal communities from Little Sippewissett salt marsh, Falmouth, MA, United States - SSM-Prop-6N | ecosystem: Environmental > Aquatic > Marine > Wetlands > Sediment ...
GAACGCCGTCGCGACGAATCCCGGCGCCGGCGTGAGCATCGGCAACCACCTCAGCGGCGCCGTCGGCAGCAGGCCCTGGGACGGTCTCATCGACGACGTCCGCGTTTACAGCCGGGCCCTCGACCCGGACGAACTGCAGGCCGTGATGCGCTTCGATCCGGCAGTCGCCTGGGACCCGAACCCGCACAACGGCGCGACCACCGACGTGGTGCAAGCTGCCTCGCTCACGTGGCAGCCGGGGGATCTGGCGGTCGGGCACAACGTCTATTTGGGTACGGATCTTACGGAGGTGGAGCTGGCCGATACTTCGGACATCACCGGCATCTATCGCGGCCGGCGAAACGTGGCCGCCTACAGCCCCGCTCCCACTCTCGAATGGGGCAAGCAGTACTTCTGGCGCATCGACGAAATCCGCAGCGACGCTACGGTGACACCGGGATTCGTCTGGAGCTTCACGGTCACCGATTACCTGATCGTGGACGACTTCGAGAGCTACAGCAACGAGGTCGGCCGGCGGGCATTCGAGGTCTGGATCGACGGGATCGGCTTCACGCAACCCGAGCCGGGCCATCCCGGCAACGGCTCCGGCGCCGCCGTCGGGCACGATATCTGGACGCCCGAGAGCCCGTACTTCGAGGGCAGCATCATGGAAATCGCCAACGTCTTCGGCGGCAGCCAGGCGCTACCGGTGTACTACGACAACACGGGGCCGCCCTATTACTGCGAGACCGAGCGCACGTGGGCCGCACCGCAGGACTGGACCGCCGGCGGCGTCGAAACGCTGGTGCTGCACATCAGGGGTGCCGACAGCAACGGCGCCGATCGGCTGTACGTGGAGGTCCAAGACAATGCCGAACGAATCGGCGAGGCCGTGTATCCAGACGCATCAGCGCTGACGAACGGCCAGTGGACACCGTGGGAAATCCCGCTGGCCGATTTCTCCGCCAGTGGCGTCGCCCTGACCGGCGTCACGAGGATGCGCATCGGGACAGGCAACCCCGGCGCGCCGGCTCCCGGTGGCGCGGGCGTCTTCCACGTAGACGACATCCGGCTCACCCGGCCGGAACCGCCTGGCCATGAGGAGGGTCAATGAAACGTGTTTCTCGCAGCAACGGATGAAACAGACGGCATCTGGTGCGTGGCCAGAGCATGGTATTCGTACGAACCTGCTTTTACGGAGGGCCATCATGTGTACAAGACTGTTTCGTGTCATGCCTTTGATTTGGCTGCTGGGTCTTGCCGGCGGCACCTTAGCGAATGTGCTGGACGACCCCACGCTCGTCATTTACTATTCCCTCGACGAGTTCGGTGATACCGTGACCGACGAGTCGGGCCGGGGCAACGACGGTATCATCCACGGGGACGTCACGCCGGCCAGCGACGCGGGCCACCGGGGCGCCTGGTTCGAGGGCACCGGCGGCGCCGCGGGCTTTAGCTACATCGACCTGGACGGCGCCAACTTCCCGGAAGAAGACATCCCCAGAACGGGGATGACGCTGGCGGCCTGGGTCAAGTGCGAAGACACCGGGGGACATCATGCCGTCTTCAACGCCCGCGCGGCCGACTCGACATGGCTGATTCACCCCGAGGTGCGCAGCGGCGGCGAGTTCCGCTGGCTGCTGCGGTCGGCCGGCGGCTCGACCCTCTTCGACATCCGCGCCGGCGGCGCGGTGTGGGACGAATGGCTGCATTACGCCGGCATGTACGACCAGGCTTCGGGCAAAGCCGCCTTCTACCTCAACGGAGAGCTGGCCGAAGAGACGAACGTCTCCAATGCCAAGGAGATCGCCGGAGACTGGGGCCGCGGGGCGCGTCTGGGGATCAACATCGACAACGCCCGGCCCTTCACCGGGCTGATGGACGCGTTCCATCTGTTCACGCGTGCGATTTCGGAGGAAGAGCTGGCGGAAGTAACGCAGATCCCGCCGCAGTTGAAGGCCTACGCCCCCGACCCGCCCGACGGCGAGACCTACGTGCTCCAGCCTCTGCTCCGCTGGCAACCGGGAGATACCGCCTTCTTCCACCAGGTCTATCTCGGCACCGGGCCCGAGCTTTGCCCCGACGATGCAGTCGGCCTTCCCTGCATACCGGCCATGCACTGGCATGAGGACGGACTGACGCCGGGGACGACGTACTACTGGCGCGTGGATGAGATCGAAGCCGACAATGTCACCGTGCACGAAGGAGACGTATGGAGCTTTCGGGCCGCGCCGCTGACCGCCTGCGATCCCGAGCCATGGGACGGGGCCAGGTGGGTCGATATCGAGGCGGAGCTGGCCTGGAATCCCGGCAGCGGCGCCACGATGCACGACGTATACTTCGGGACCGACGAGGCCGCCATCACCGCCGGCGAGGCGAGCACCTTGAAAGCCAGCCAGAATACGATGACGTACGACCCCGGCACCCTGACCGAGAACACGACGTACTACTGGCGCATCGACGAGCACGTCGACGAAGATGTGATGTACGAAGGGCAAATCTGGAGCTTCACCACGATGGGCCCCGGCGCCGGCGTCGAAGCCGAATACTTTCGAGGCGCGGAGCTGGAAAGCGACCCCATCCTCGCTCAGATTGAGGACACCATCGACCACGACTGGGGCGCCGGTGAAGTGGCCGGCGGTCTCAGCGACGACGTATCGGCCCGCTGGACGGCGAACCTCGAGGCGCCCTTCACCGAGAACGTGCAGTTGATCGTCACGCACGAGGACGGCGTCCGCCTCTGGCTCGACGGCAGGCAGATCATCAACAACTGGCTGGACTACCGCGTCACCGACGATATTGCGAAAGTCGATCTCGTCGCGGGGCAATTCTACCTGCTTCAGATGGAGTGGTACGAGATGGGCGGAAACGCCGTGGCCAAGCTGGCGTGGCAGAGCCCATCCATTCGCCGGCAGATCATTCCCACCGGCTGGCTGCAACTGCCCGTGAGGCCGACCAGTCCCTACCCGGCCCACACGACCGTCGATGTCACCCAGGCGCCGTTGCTGCGCTGGGCCGCCGGGGGCAGCGCCGCCGGGCACGACGTTTACTTCGGTGACGACGCCGAGGCCGTAGCCAACGCCACGCCCGCCGATACCGGCGTCTATCGCGGCCGCCACGCCCTCGATGCAACCAGCTTCGATCCCGGCCCGCTGGAATGGGACAAGAGCTACTACTGGCGCGTCGACGAGGTCAATGCGGCCAGCCCGGACGGTCCGTGGCAAGGTTGCGTGTGGGGATTCACCACCGCCGACTTCATCATCGTCGATGACTTCGAAGGATACACCAACGATTCGCCCGACCGCGTGTTCCAGGCCTGGGTGGACGGTCTGGGCTATTCGGCGGACGACTCCTTCCCCGACGGGCATCCGGGCAACGACACCGGGGCCGCCGTCGGGCACGACATCTGGACGCCGGAGAGTTCGCACTTCGGAGGGATGATCGTCGAGATCGAAGACGTTCACGGCGGCTATCAGGCCATGCCCCTGTACTACGACAACACCGCGACGCCCTACCGCTCGGAGGCCCAGCGTACCTGGAACACGGCCCAGGACTGGACCCTCAACAGCGTCGATACGGTCGTGCTCCACATCCGCGGCGATGCGGCCAGCGTGGCGGCTCCCCTGTACGTTGTGATCGAGGACAGTATGGGCCGAACCGGCGCGGCAACGCATCCCAACGACGTCATTGTCACGACCACGGAATGGACCGAGTGGAAAACACCCATGGCCGACTTCACCGGCGCCGGCATGGACCCGCGTACGGTGCGAAAGATGACCGTCGGCGTCGGCGACCTCAACGCGACGACCCCCAACGGCACGGGAGTGGTCTACGTCGATGGCATTTGGATTGCCAAATCCGAGGAGCCCAATGACGTCGGTCCGTAGTGTTTCTGTAATCCGGTAGAATCGTGTGGCACTCTGGTTTCAGTGTATAAGGAGGATTACCATGTTCAAACAAGCACTCCATTCGGCACTCGTGGTTCTGGTCCTGGCAGCGGTGTGCGTACAGGCCCAGGACTTCGAGTGGATTCGTGCGGCCTACTGGGACGAGCGCTACCCCGGGGCCTGGGGCGGAGGCGGAATCGCCATGCGCGACGCGCTGGAGGGCGCCGGCTATGAGGTTCTCGACGCCGACGCGCTCAAAGCGTGGATGGATGCGCGCATCGTCGACAAGGAATACAGCGTCGTGGTGTTCTGCCTGGACGTCGTCCCCGACACAGTGGGCGAGACGATGTCGGACGGCTGCACGCTGCGGCGCTATCTCAATGCCGGCGGCAAGATCGTCTGGTATTCCGACTGGCCCTTCTACTACCAGGGCAGCGCCGACGGAAGCATGGCCACCTGGGGAGGCGGAGGCGCGACCAGCGTGCTGGGATTCAACGCCTCCACCGGCCCGAACGATTCCTACACCACCGTGACCATCACCGCGCTGGGAACGGCCTGGGGCCTGACCGAGACGTGGGAATCGCGCCGGCCGACCTCGCCCACCGTCACCGACAACCTCAGCGTTCTGGCCCTGGACGGCAACGGCAACGCCGCCGCCTGGGCTAAACATTACGTGCCCAACGACACGTTTCGCGGCTTCGTGCGCCTCTACGACCGCGCCGGCGCCCCGAACCCCGAGGACGTGATGCGTGTGGCCGAATACGTAAGCCTCAAGGCCTCGAATCCCCGCCCCCCCGACGGCGCCACCGGGATCCTCCACCCTCTGGTGGAATGGGACTCCGGCAGCTTCGCCCTGTGGCACGACGTGTACTTCGGGACCGACCCGGAGCCGCCGTCAATCACACGCCAGACGTGGAACCTCTACTACCACCAACCGGGACTGGAGCCCGGCGTCACCTATTACTGGCGAATCGACGAAGTCAGCGCCGACGCGGTGACGATCTACGCAGGAGACGTCTGGAGCTTCACCGCAATGCCTCTGACCGCGTGGGACCCCGATCCGGCCGACGGCGCCGAGAAAGTCATGACTGCGCCCGTCCTTACCTGGCAGGCGGGCCTCACCGCCAAAGAGCATCGCCTGTACTTCGGCGAAGACCGGGACGCCGTGGCACAAGGAGCAGCCGAAGCGGGCATGGGTCTCATGGAGGCCCTGGCCTATCAGGTCCCCACCACCCTGGACGTAGGGATAACCTACTATTGGCGCGTCGACGAAACCGACGTGAGCGACACCCTCCACGAGGGCGACCTTTGGAGTTTCACGACTATCGACGGCGGGCCGGGAGGCGCCATGCGCGAGTGGTGGCTCAATGTCAGCGGCGGCGACATTCCCACCCTGACCGGCGACCCGCGCTTCCCCGACCAGCCGGACGGGCGGGAATTGCTCGATGCCATGGACGGACCCGTCGACTGGGCGGAGAATTACGGCAGCCGCATCTACGGCTGGCTCTTCCCGCCGGAGAGCGGCGACTACACCTTCTGGATTGCCGGCGACGACAACTGCGAGCTGTGGCTCAGCACCAACGAAGACCCCGCCAACGCCGAGATGGTCGCCAGCGTCGGAACCTGGACCGCCCACCTGGAGTGGGACAAGGAGGCGACGCAGATATCGCAGGCCCAGCCTCTGGTGGCCGGCCAACGGTATTACATTGAGGCCCTGATGAACGAGGGCACCAGCGGCGACAGTCTTGCCGTGGCCTGGCAGGGCCCGGGCATCGACATGCAAGTGATCGGCAGCGACTACGTCGGCCCAACGTCGTTTTTCCCCACGCGGGCCTACGCCCCCTTCCCCGCCAACGGCGCGGTCGATACCGCCCAGGACCTCGTGCTGAGCTGGAACGCGGGACACGCGGCCCTGCAGCACGACGTGTTCCTCGGTAACGACGAAGAAGCGGTGCGCGACGCGAACACGACCGCCGGCGCCGTCTACAAAGGCCGCCAGAATACGACGACCTTCGCCACCGGCCCGCTGGAATGGGGCAAAACCTACTACTGGCGCATCGACGAGATCAACACCGGCAACCCCGACAGCCCCTGGAAGGGCAAGGTCTGGAACTTCGCCACCGCCGACTACATCGGCATCGATGACTTCGAAACCTACACCAACCAGGTCGGCAACCGCGTCTTCCAGAGCTGGATCGACGGACTCGGCTACACCGAGCCGGCGCCGGGCAACCCGGGCAACGCCACCGGCGCCCTGGTCGGGCACGACATCTGGACGGCCACCAGCCCATATTACGAGGGCCAGATCGTGGAAATCGGCGACGTCCACGGCGGCTCCCAGGCGATGCCGCTGTACTATGACAATTCGGCCGCACCGTTCGTTTCCGAAGCCGAGCGGACCTGGACCGTAACACAGGACTGGACGGTCGGCGGCGTTACCGATCTGAGCCTCTGGTTCCACGGCAGCCCTGCCGGCTTCGTCGACAACGGCGGAGGAAGCTTTACGATGAGCGCCTCCGGCGCCGACATCTGGGGAACCGCCGACCAGTTCCGCTTCGCCCACAAATCGCTCAACGGCGACGGCAGCATCACCGCCCATGTGCAGAGCATCGGCAACACCAACGCCTGGGCCAAAGGCGGCGTCATGATCCGCGAGTCGTTCGATCCCGGCGCCAGGCATGCGATGGTGGTCGTCACGCCGGGCCAGGGCATTCAGTTCACCTGGCGAGCGTTCACCAATGCCGACATGACCGAGCACAGCACGCAGGCGAACCTGACGGCGCCGTACTGGGTGAAGCTGACCCGCACCGGCAACACGCTCACCGCCGAGCGGTCCGAGGACGGCGTTGCCTGGGTGCCCGTCACCGACGCCGCCAATTCGAGCCACGAGGTTCAGATGGGTGGCAGCGTCTACATCGGCCTGGCTCTGACCAGCCACAACGTCGACGCCGTGACGGTCGCCGACTACTCCGGCGTGGCCACCACCGGCAGCGTCACCGGCCAGTGGCAGATCGCGGAAATCGGCTTCGACCACCCCGAAAACAGCCGCGCCGACGTATACGTCCGCCTGGAAGACAACCTCGGCCGCCCCGCCACCGTGGCCTATCCCGACGGGGCCCTGGTTGCCGACTGGACCGAGTGGAAGATCCCGTTGGCCGACTTCGCCGGCATCAGTTTGAACGCCGTCAAGAAGATGATTCTCGGCGTCGGCGACTCCGTCGCCCCGGCGTCCGACGGCAGCGGCATGGTCCTCTTCGACGACATCCGCGTCGTCGTGCCACCGGCCGACGAGCCAAACGACGCGACCCCATAGCCACGGACCGGGTTACGCCGTCTATTGTCGGCGAAAGAAGCAACTCAAGCGCGGCTCCGGCCCCCCGCCGGGGCCGCGTCTTTTCACCGGCCTCTCGTCCGCCAACAGGTGGTCATTCCCCGTTGCGAAATTGCACAAGTTCGCCTGTCCCCATCATGGCCTTGATCTCCCTTGATATGACGCGTAGAATCGCTCCGTGGCGGTCGAATCAGATTCCCTGTCAGTCACCACGCCCGACGGCGACTTCTCGATACCGGCGCAGCCGGCGACCGGTGGCATGAGCGCGTGGAAGACGGGACGCAGTATTTCAGAAAAACGCTGGGAACGGCAGGAGGAAGCAGGATAACCCGGCCCGCGCAGCACCTACGATTACATCCAGGACGACAGAAAGGCATTCCACAACACCGGCAAAGCGTTTCTCTGGCACAAGGGACACTAATTGCGCTTGTTATCCACGGCTTGTGTTTCAGTCGTCCCAGTGTTCATCAATGATCTTCTGAATGTGAGGGTAATTCACATCCGTTTCCTTGAGCTCCTCACGCACCGACTGGAGCTTTCCTTTGAGTTCTTTGATTACTTGGGCATATTCAGATCGACCATACAAGTTGTTCATTTCATGAGGGTCTTTTTCAATATCGTAGAATTCCCATCCCGCAGGGGTGATGATGTCCGCCTGAGAGCCCCAGTAATCCGTTCGTGGCGGATCTTCGTAGTCAACCCCGTAGAAGAAGATCAGCTTGTACTTATTTGTCCGGATGCCGAAATGGGCAGGATTGCCCAGGTTATGGGCCATATGCATCCAATACCTGTAATACGTCGCATCCCGCCACGCATTTTCCTTTTTCCCAAGCAACGTCCGTTTGAAACTCCTGCCCTGCATATACTTAGGCACTTCGCCTCCGGCGACATCAATCAGGGTTGGAGCGAAGTCCGTGTTGTTAATGAGCAGGCCGCATCGACTTCCCTTTTCCATGGATCCGGGATAATGTACAAAAAACGGCATTCTCATGCCTTCTTCATACATCCATCTCTTGTCAAAGAAATCGTGCTCCCCCAGGAAATAGCCCTGATCGCCGGTGTAGATGATAATCGTATTCTCATAGATCCCTTCTGCCTTCAGATAATCAATGAGTCTCTTGACATTGTCATCCACACCCTTAACGCAACGAAGATATCTCTTGAGAAACCTTTGATAGACCGCGTGTGTGAATTCGGGTTCAGGCAGCGATTCATCAATACCAAGGCGTTTACCCAATCCCCATGTATCACATCGCTTGGATACAGAGGCCCCAATCGTGTTGACCAGACGATCGTCAATCCCCCTTGTTGCTATCGATCCGAATCCGCGCGCCGGCTGATCGTACATATTATCCGGCTCCGGGATTTCGGTGTCTTCAAGATAGCTGTCATATCGTTTCGCATTAGAGAATAAATCATGCGGCGCTTTGAAGTGATGCATCAGGAAGAAGGGTTTCGTTTTGTCCCTGTGTTTCAACCAGTCGATACTAAGATCGGTTATGACGTCAGAGGAATGTCCGACGTGCTTCGTCGTATTACGCGGCCAGGTTCCGTTGCCGGAATCCCGGGTTACAGGATCATGATACCTGCCCTGGCCGGGAAGTACATTGTAGTAATCAAAAGCGGCTGGTTCTTCTTTCAGATGCCATTTTCCGATCATGGCCGTGAGGTAGCCGGCCTTTCGCATCTCTCGTGGCAGGTATTGCTTTTCCGGACTTATCCTTCCCGTCAAATCCAGCACACCATTCGTTTGAGGGTACTGACCTGTAATGATCGACGCCCTGCTGGGTGTGCATATTGAGTTATTGCAGAAGACACGCGTAAATATCATGCCCTCGTTTGCCAGTGTATCGAGATTGGGAGTGGGATTCAGAGATGCCAGTCTCGATCCGTATATGCCGAATGCCTGAGTCGTATGGTCATCAGACATGATGAACAGAATGTTAGGCTTGGGCTTTGCCTGCCCGGACAGGCTGGTGCAGGATGCCAACAATATGGAACATACGACCGATAAAAGAGCTACGCCTTTTCTTGAACTCATATTGCCCCAATCCCACAAGGTTCGCGGTTCACTTCTCTGGACTGCAAAAGTTCAACTGCAACTCGAAATCAACTTTTTCGCCTATATTGGATCCCTGATCAAAATCCTGATTTCCACCGAGAGAAGCAACGATCCCTGTGAAAGGGATCGTTGCTTCAAGGCGGGTCTATTCAATGCCGCGCTCTCCGAGCGTGGTTGGTCACTCGGTCGTTGGGGCAGTACAGAACCGGACGGGCTCACGCCCAAAGTTCTTCACCGCACTCCCAGCCTTTGCGCATCGGCTCCTTGACAAACGCGTTCAATTCGGGATGGTTCGTGATGCGTGCGTTCCTGGCATCCCATTCAATGCGCGTATTGAAGCGCTGGGCCAGTACGCCCAACAGAATGATCTCCGTCAACTTGGCGGAATAACTGAAATTGGATCCCGGCTCGGGCCCGGTGCCCTTGATGGCCCGCAGCCACTCGCGGAAGGAACCGCCGGAGACGCGCGGAATGCTCTGCGCCGGGGGCGCGGCCTTCCACCGCTTGCGCAGGTCGCCGGGAAGGATGGTCGGCTCTCCGGCGTGGGTTCCGCAGCCGAGCATGCCCTTGCTGCCCACAATCCAGCAGGCCCGGCCGAGATGGGCTCCGTGCTCGGCCCCGAATTTTTCGATGCGCCCAACCTTGCCCCAGTCCTGGGGTCCGTCAAACCAGTACAGCGTCACGGGCCCGCGCCGACCCTTGGCGGGGAAGTGGTATTTCAGACGGCTGCCGGCCGGAATAACGCCCTTGAGCGACGGTTTGCGGTCCAGGCATTCCACCACCGTGGGCGGCTCCAGATCGAGGGCCCACACCGGCGTGTCAAAGGTGTGGCAGCCCCAATCGCCCAGCATGCCCGATCCGAAATCGTAAAAGGCCCGCCATCGATACGGGAGGTACCCCGTGTAGAACGGACGCATCGCAGCAGGTCCGACCCACAAGTCCCAGGAGAGCCCCTTGGGCACTGGGGAAGACGGCGGCGGCATGGTCTTGGGGTTGGCGAAATGCCTCCCACCCATCTCCGGTCCGCCGTTGTGGACATAGACCTCTGTGACCTTTCCAATCACACCGGCACGGCACGCTTCCACGGATTTGCGAATCCCGTCACCGGCATGACCCTGGTTGCCCATTTGGGTCATGACCTTATAGCGCTCCTTGGCCTTGACCAGGGTGCGCGTCTGCCAGATATTGTGGGCCAGCGGTTTCTGCGTGTACACGTGAATACCGCGTTCCATGGCAGCCAGGGTGGCCGGAAAATGCGTATGATCCGGCGTTGAGATCACGATCGCGTCGATCTGCTTGTGCATCTTGTCGAGCATCACACGGTAGTCGTCAAAGAAGGGCTGGCTGGTGCGCCAGTTCTTCATGTTTTCTGCGCAATGGTCGCGGTCTACATCGCAGAAGGCCACGAGGTTCTCATCTTTGCAGCCCTGTTGATAAGGTTGCTGCGCGATCCACCCTCCGGATCCAATGAAAGCCACGTTGACTTTCTCGTTGGCCGAACCACCGGGTCGGCCGATGGCAAATGCCGGCAAGGCCGTGCTCGCAGCCACGGCGCCGGCGGCCTGAGACAAAAAGCTTCTTCGATTCATTTTCCGATTCGTCATGGTTGTTCTTCTCATTCCTGCAAGTTAATCTATTGTGCATACTATCGATCAACAGATAGGCCCAGCCGCAACAGCCAGGACCGTAAGTATACCCCCCAACGTCAAACAGGCCAAGGGGCTGATTGAATCCGTCTATACCAGCCTCCCGATCGCCCGTCAAACTTACTGTGGGAATTCTGTGGGAAATCTGGAAAATTATAGGCACACCAATAGGTATTCCATCCTCTCCTTGAGGGCAATCAGAGCTTCCGGGGGGCAGTCCCATGCCAACGGTTCCGTCCCGCTGCGATTCCCATTCAATCCTCAGAACACGGCGTATGTCCGCAGAATCTCGTGATCGGGACCTTTGAATTGACTCTGGCAAGCAGAGAAGGGGCATGAGCATATCAAACGAAGCCAATTCAGGGGTTTTGGGCCCAGGAACGCGGGGGCGTAATGGAAAACAAAGCCAATTTCCGTGCGCGGCAGGCCGCGATTGCAAATTTGGGGTGACGGAGGCACGGTGTGTCAAACGAAGCCAATTTGCCTGGTTCGGCGCGCGGGCGAGCGGCGGCAACGCGGGGTGGCCTGAGCAACGTGCGGCGGGATTCGGGGCGGAGCGGAAATCGCTTGCATTGGGGAGGGCAACGGTATATAATGTACTCATGGAACAAGAAGGAGGGTGGTGTGCGCGGCGTCCTTTCATCGGCTGCTGCGATCTGCCCCACTCACGTAAAGTGTCGGTCAACCTCATTCGTGCCGGAGGAGGCATACGATGAATATCGGACACGTTTTCCTGATGTGGGTCTTGTCCTTCGCCGCGGCGCAAGGGCAGAACGCCGGTGCGCCGGCGCCAGCGGCGGACTACAGACCGATGGTGAAAGTCAAAGTCAACGTCAGCGCCAGCGAGGAGATCGAGAGCCAGATCCAGGAGTACATCACGGTCCAGTTCGACTCTCTGGGCGACGTGCAGATCGTGCAGGACAATCCCGACTGGACCATTGGAATCGTCACCACGAAGCTCACCGACAGCAGCGGCGCCATGCGGGCACTGGGCATTTCCTTTGTAATCCAGCAGCACGGCCCCCACATGCAGATGCTCCAGGCGCTGGCCCAGGCGTGCCGCTATTTCGTATCGAGCGGCCTCATGCGCGACCAGGCCCTGGAATACCAGATGAAGCGACTGCTGATGGGTGTCTCGGTCCTCTCGGAAGGCAACGATCTCGTCGTCGTCACGAAACACCAGATGAGCGTAATTCTCCCGGACAAGCTGCCCCAGGCCTGCTTCGACATCGTCAGCGCCCTGGAAAAGGAGCGCTTCGCAGAAACCGAAAGCGCCGGCGACGCGGTGCAGAGCGTCTCGAACGAACCCGGCGCAACCGGCGCCGAGGAACAATAATCGCCCGTACCGGCAGGAGCACGCCGGCGCGATTCTATGGGCCCTTGAGGGGCAAGGCGACGCAGAATGCCACGCCGCGGTCGGGGGCATTCTCCACGCGGACCTTGCCGCGGACCTGGCCGACGATGCGTTCGACGATACACAGCCCCAGGCCCGTCCCCTCGTTGGGCGGCTTGGTCGTGAAGAATGGCTGGAAGATCCTATCGGCGTGCTCCGGCGTAATACCGCCGCAGTCGTCTTCAAACCGCAGGCACATTTGCCCGGCGATCCGTTCCGCACTGATCACAAGCTGATGCCGGCTCCGGCCGTCCGCGGCCTGAATCGCGTTTTCTATGAGGGCAAAGCACATTTGCTCCATGTCTTTTTCGTCGGCCACGATCGCCGGAAAGTCGCCGAGGTTCTGGACCAGAATTGACATGTTTTTCTCGTGAGCCTTTCCTTCCAGCAGCCTCACCGTCCGCGACAACACCTCTTCCATCTGGACGTTTGTGGGCACCTCCTTCGACGACCGTCGCGCGAAATTGCGAAACCGCTCGACTCGGAACGTCGCGTCGCTGATTCCGCCCAGACTCTCGTGCAGGGCCTCGCGTACCTCCGGCGGGTAATCCCCGGCCTCCACGTCCGCCAGCGCTTCCTGCAGCGACAGACGACTGACCGTCAGAGGCTGCGTCAACTCGTGGGCGATCGTGGCGCTGAGCGTGCCCAGCGACGCGAGGCGGTCGGCCCGCGCCATTTTTTCCCGATACTCTTCCAGCTCGGCGCGGGCCTGCCTGAGATCGTGAATGTCCCTGCCGACGACGAGAGCGGCGGTGATGCTGCCCTCGGCGTTGCGCACAGGTTCGATGGTCGTACTGTACCAGCGGGGCTGGCCCCGCACGGGGATCAGGCCCGTCATACTGCCCCCCTGCCCCCCGTCGATGACCGCGCGCACCTCGGCGAGGTGTCTCTCGGCCACGTCCGGCGGGAGCACCTGCCCAAGCGACTTGCCGATGAAATCGTCCGGGCTTCCGCCAGCGTTGGTGGCCGCCATCCGGTTCATGAACAACACAACGCCCCGCCGGTCGACCATGGCAATCGCCTCGCCGGCGGTTTCCACCAGCGTGCGGTACTTCTCCTCGCTTTCTCGCAACGCTTGTTCCACGGCCCTCCTGGCCGTGATATCGCGACAACCGGCCCCGAGGCGAAAGCCGTTTCTGACCCGAACGGGATACGCAAGAATCTGGAGAAAACGCTCTTCCCCGTCGGCGCGGACGATCTCAAGCTCATGCAGTTCGTCGAACCAGCACGACTTTCCCGTCCGGCACGCCTCGTCAATGCCGGACCGCACCGCCTCTTCGAGCGAAGACCGGCGCAGCCGCGCCGGCAGCAGCTCACAGACAACCTGCCACAGAGGCCGCCCGAGGACTTCATCCCGGCGTTTGCCCGTCCCGTCCTCCTGCGCTCGATTCCATTCGATGACGTGGCCCTTCTCATCGATCAGAACGATACCTTCAGAAGACTGCTCGATGACGCCCCGAAAGCGGCTCTCGCTCTCTTTGAGCAGATCCTCCGCCTCTTTGCGCGCGCTAACGTCCCGAAAAACACCCATGAGACACGTGCGCCCCGAAAACTCAATGGGGAACGCGTTGACATCCGCGTAGAATACGCTCCCGTCCCGGCGTAGTACCGGGATATCGCGGGCCAGACTCTGCCGGCGGGCGGCCTGCTTCTCGAATGCCCGCACGACACGGGCCAAACTCTCCGGAGGATGGAGATCCTGCACGCCCAACTGCAAGGCCTCCTCAAGGCTACAGCCCAACATCTTACAAAAGGCGGGATTGGCCGCGTGGAATCGCTTCGTCTCGATATCCGCAACGAGAACTCCGTCGACGATATTCTCAAAAACGGTCTGGAAGAGCCGTTCGGATCCCGCCGCGGCCTTCCGGGGATCCGGTGGAATCGCCTTCGCCACGATACACGCCTCCCATGCATCACCAAGAACACAACAATCTGTCCTGTCCCGTCGCAGACGTATTGCAAAGCAAGAATCTCGCCTCCGGCCTACCTGGCGACCGACAACACTCGCCCGTGCCGTCGGCGTTTGCCATGCAACGCCACTGCGATCACGAAGAACCAAGTGATCTGTTGGTATTGTACCGGGTCTGCGAGGAAAAAGAAATAGCCCGCCGCCTGGCAGGAGCAAAAAAACCGGGAGCCGCCGAAATGGGCCAATCGTCTCGCGCCACATCGAGCCTCTCCGGCGGCAAAGACCGGTAATGCGGTTTGGCGACATTCTCGAAAGAAACCGTACCCTTGGCCCCGGGTCCGGGCAGGTGATCGTGGACGGTCTGAGATCCGGACGTTTGGTCCTGAATCAATATTTCCTATATTTTGGATGGCGGTCGGCGGCCCCGCGCCCCCGGCCCCTCAATACGGCCGCGACCCGCGCCGGAGAACGATTCTCCGGGCGGCTTGGCCACCGTTGCGTTGGGGCGCACGCCCGTGGCCCGGACGTGGCACCGTTGAAAATCGAGCTTTTCTTAACACGGGCGGCGTGGATACCGAAGAGAACAGGAAAACCCACGTTTACAGTTTTTTCAGATAGTGTCGAATGATGCTCAAGAAGTGTGCGATTCTGGGACTGGCCGTATTGCTGGTGGGAGCAGCTGCGCTCGCCTGGCTCTTCAATGAGACCCGAAACCGGGCCGAGCAAGCGCCCGATCCCAACAGCACATACTCCCTGAGCACGGAGAAACACTTCGAGAAATACGACCGCTGGCACTTACTCAGCCCGGAACAACAGAATCAGCTCGCGCTCGAGCTCGACAAAGACCGCAAGACCAAAACCCCGGAACAAATCGCTCAAGAACAACAAGCAAGACTGAGGGCGGATCTGGACAAGCTGGCGGCCCGTGAGATGACGCCCGGAGACATCGCGGACTATCTCTACGGACCACACTGGGAAGAACAGGTCGAACAACACAAGAAGAACAAAGAGCAGCGGGAGACCGCTCGAACGATCTTGCTTGTCTGCCTGCCCATCGGCGGATCCATTCTGACCGGGTGTTTCATCGTCTGGTTCGTCCAGTGCGTGGCGCGCCTGATCCGAAAACGCAAGAGCGCGTCGCCAACGCCGTCCGATAAACTACTCGGTCAACCTCTCATGCCGGAGTTGACCGATCTGGAGATCTACGCCCCAGCCGAGGATGATGACGGCCCGACGCGGAACAAGCAGGTTCGCGCTCGCGTCCCGGCAGCCACCGGCTCCGGTTCCTCAGCGACAGACAGCCCGAATGACGAAGACGGATCGTCCTTCCTGCGCATGCTGGGCCACAACGCCCGGGAGAAGCAGGAATGCCCGGTCGCTGAGGCCGACACAAAAAACAGCGGCCTTCCCGTGATGGTCGAGCAGGAACAGTCATCGGCGACCGAGAATCCAGGCGACGCCGAGCCGGGTCCGTCTGAACCACATCCGAACGACCCGAACGCCAAGCCTGAGAAGCAGCGATTCACACCGCGTCCAAAGGTGGCCGTTCTGGGCCGCGATCTCAGCGATCTCCGCGTCGACCTCGATGAGACCTCTGCTCCGTCCGATAGTGGCGAGATTCTCCAGAAACAGGCCGAGAATCTGCAAGAACAACTGACTGAGTTCAAACAAATGACCCATACGGGACAACAGGCCGCGCGTGACCATGCGGAGCCCTTGAACAACACGTTGAAGGACCTTGCCCAGCAAGTCTCAGCCATTCGAGAATACGCCGCCTCGCAACAGAACCGCGTGGAGAAGCTTCAGGACGGGTACGATTGGAACATCATCCGGACCTTCTGCCTGCGGGTCATCCGCTGCATCGACAACCTCGAAAACCGCATGGGCCAACTGGCCGACAGCGACGAAGCCGCGATCCATCTGGAAGAAGTCCGGGATGAGCTGCTTTTCGCCCTGGAATCCAGCGGCGTGGAGCAGTTTCAACTGGAAGTCAACAGTGAATATCGCGGTCAGGAGAAACTGGCCGAGGCGGTCAAACAAAAAGAAAACGCTCAAGAACCGGACCAGGCGGGAAAGATCGCCAAAGTCATACGGCCGGGCTATCGATATATGATAGATGAAGACAGTTTCAAAATCGTACGAACGGCACAAGTGAAGCTTTTTGGCTGATTGGCTGTACTGAAAACCGCCGGGCGCGATAGAAGCGGCGCTCCGGGCCACAGTTGCACATAGGAGAAAACCATGGCGAATATCGTCGGCATAGACCTCGGAACGACATTCTCGGCATTGTCAGCGCTCAACGCGATTGGAAAACCCGAGATCGTTCCGAACGCAGACGGAGAACGACTGACCCCTTCGGCCATCTTCTTCGACGAGGAGAATTCGGATCTCATCCGGGTCGGTATCGAAGCCATCAATTCCCGGCATCTCAGTCCCGCGCGTTCGGTCCGCTGGATCAAGCGCCACATGGGCGAGACCGACTACAAGATGAACATCGACGGCAAAGACTGGACGCCGGTGGAACTGTCGGCGCTGATCCTGAAGAAGCTCAAACAGGACGCGGCGATCGAGCACGGGGAGGTCCGGGACGCCGTCATTTCGGTCCCCGCGCACTTCGACGAAGTGCGGCGCAAGGCCACGATGGATGCCGGTACAGCGGTAGGACTCAACGTCATCGGGATCGTCAACGAGCCGGTGGCCGCGGCGCTGTACTACGCCACCACGCGCAACGTCTCGGGCAAAATTCTCGTCTACGACCTCGGTGGTGGAACCTTCGACGTGACCCTGATGGACGTCAACGGCACGCAAATGGACATCATCTGCTCGCAGGGCGACCATGCCCTCGGTGGTTTGGATTTCGACGTCAAGGTGCTCGAGATCCTGCAGAAACTCTACCAGGAAAAGTTCGGAAGCGACCTGATCACCACCGATGAAGAACGCGCGAAGTACGAGGACGAGGCCGAAGACATCAAGAAGACGCTCTCCCGTCGGCCCGTGGCCAAGAAAATGCTCTACGGCGCCGCCGGCAACATGCGTGCCGAAGTGACCCGGGAGATGTTCGAAGAGACCATCGCCTCGCTGGTGGCCCGCGCCGACATGCTCGTGGAGGTCGCGCTCGAGGAAGCCGGTGTCAAACCCTCGGACGTGACGAAGGTCCTGCTGGTCGGTGGAAGCACGCGCGTCCCTCTCGTGCGCAACCACCTGGAAGAGACCTTCGGTTTCGCACCGGAGATCGCGGTGAACGTGGATGAATGTGTGGCGCTCGGCGCCGCCCTGCACGCCGGGTTGAACATGATGCGCACGAAGCCGGACGAGGTGCCCGCCGGCGTGCGCACGGGCCTGACCGACATCAGCCTCACCGACGTCTGCAACCACAGCTATGGAACCATCTGCGCCCCCATCGACAAAGAGACAGGACAACGGGTGATCCAGAACCGAATCATCCTGAAGAAGAACACGCCGTTGCCCTGCGAAGCGACGCAAATGTTCTACACCGTCTCGGAGGGCCAGAAACGGGTCGAGGTCACCGTCACGCAGGGCGAGGACGCCGATCCCGTCTACGTCAACAAGATTGCGACGCACAGTCTCGAACTGCCGCCGGACCGGCCCGCCGAACGCCCGATAAAGGTTACATACAGCTACGATTTGAATCAACGAATGCACTGCAAATTCGAGGACGTCGACTCCGGCACCCTGCTGGAAGTGGACTTCTCTCTGGACAACGAGGGCAGCGTTTCCGAGAACAACGTGCAGGAAAACGCCAACGAATTGCAGCCCTTTAAGGTCGAGTGACCAACAGTCGCCAGGGAGGGTAGCCCGCCCCGCTCCGCGTCAGGCACGGCAGCGCGGGCCTCGATAACGATATGGGTAGCATATTATCAAATATTCGTTCTGCGGTTGCGAGAGCGTGGTCGACCGTGCGCGATCGCGTCAAAGGGATTCCCCCTTCGCCCTTAGACACACCCGGGAGCAATAAACTGCGCGATTACCTGGAACGGCTCAATCGTTCCGTCGTCGGAGATGCAGACTCCGAACCCCCCGCCGATTTGCGCAGCAGCGTGGATATGGGCGCTCTCAACGCCCGCGTACGAATCGGGCGCGAGCCCGACGGCGACGCGTGGCGATCGTTCATCATCATCGAGATCTGCGGAACGATCCAGGCACCCGAAGACAACATCGAGGTCGATCTGGAAGTGACGGTGGGCGACGTGACCGACAAAGCCACAGCGGCCTTGCCCGTCCTGAACCGGCCCAACCAGGGTCCGATCGATGGCTCGGCCCATTTCAGCCACTGCACCCCCATGGGACGGCTCTGTCAGCAAACGACCGTCCTGGAGGACTGGACGGCGGTGGCGCGCGTCTCGCCGGACTGGTTCGTTCTCCCGCGTCAGGGCAGCCGGCGGCTGCAATACCATGTCACCATCCACCCGCGTCAGAGTCGCGACTGTCTCGCCTCCGTTCGCTGCACCGGAACGTTCGAGAACGTGGAACCCGGATACCTCGACATTGAAAACAACATGCAACGGGTCAAGACCCTCGCGGTCGGACTGGCCTTCAGCGTCGGGGCCGCACACAGCGAGCTGCGCGAGGCCGAGATTGAGGTCATTCATGGCTGGGTCCGCACGAACTTCATTTCCGCCAACGCTTCGGCCAAAGCCCGCGCGGACTTGCAGCGGGCCCTGCAGAAAACGGCGGCCTTCTTCCGCAAAGGCGGACGATTGAACGTCGAAGACATCTGCCGGGAAATCGTGAGCATCGCCCCGCTGGGCGGCCGGCTCGAGATGGTGGATCTGTGCCTGCGGGTCGTCGGCGCCAAAGGGCAGGTCACCACGGCGGAACTGACGCTGCTCAAAGATCTGGCCGAATGGCTGGAAATCGGCATGGCCCGCCTGCGCGGCATGGTGGAGAAGGTCCTGCCCGTCCACATGCACCAGACGCAGGACGCCGAGATGGTCCTCGGCGTCACCGACGAAATGGACCGCGAAGAAATGCGTCGCCAGTTGAATCGCGAGTACGCCAAATGGAGCTCGCGCGTGATCAGCTCCGACCCGTCCATCCAGAAACAGGCCGACGAGATGCTCACGCTCATCGCCAACGCCCGAACTCAGTACGTCGGCGTTCGCCCCAAAAACTGACGAGGCCGTTGCCGAGCAGCAGCTTCGACTCTTCGACACATGACCGGGCGGGCAACGCCGGCGTCGGGACATTCGTCGCAGAAATGGCGGACATCGAAACCTGTACTTGCTTACGTGCGGCCCGCCCCGTTCTCGATCTGCACCGCAGGCGCGAACGGCTTATCTCCTGCCGGCGCCTCTCTCGGCCCAGCTTAGCCCGTCACGGGCCGGCTGGTACCGTCGATCGCGCCTGAGAACCTCGCGGAAATGATGAATGGACCGGTCCCAGTGGCCGGCCTTACCCAGGGCGTAGGCTAAAAGCATACGGTACGGATTGACGTGCGAAAGCGTGCGGACGACGGTATCGAATTCGCGGGCCGCCTCTGGAGCGCGCCCGAGTTGGTGGAGGAACGTGGCCAGATTGTAGTGCAGATGCCAATCCCTGGAGTTCGCTTCGATCGCCTGGCCGTATGCTTGAATCACATCGTTGATGAAGCGCTCATCGACCCGATCCATAACCGACGAGATCGCCTCTTCAATCCGCGCCTGGTGCGCCGCGTGTTCGAGCTGCCCGGTGAAGGGAGGCTTGGCCGTAAGCTGGGCCATCCCGGCGGCGGTGTTGACCTCGTCCCATGGCGTGAATCCCAACAGCGCCGCACACTCGTCGCGCGTAGGAACTTCAGTGTCTTCCGCCGGCGAGAGGCCGCGCCTGCACCGCAAAACGTTAACGATAGGCGGCAGCAACGTCGCAGCCATCTCGTAGTCGCCTTCGAAGCGAAAATGTACGTGCTCGTAGAAAAGCTCGCTGCCGCAAATGCCGTCCGGGCAACGCTCGCACTCGGCGAGAAGCTTCTCGGCATCGACGAGGCGGATCCGTCCGCCCTGCTGCTCGGCAACCACGGCGCGGACGATTTCGTTGAGCCGGGAGTCCGTGCGAAACTGCAGCGCATCGCGGTCGCGGGCCACGGCAAAGTGACGCCTGGCTTTGTCCGCCTCCTCGGCGCGCAGCGCGCACCGGGCCAGGCGAAAGTGCAGCTCGGCGTACTCCTCATCGATGGCCGCGGCCTCCTCGTAGAGTCCCACCGCCCTGGCGTTGTCCCCTTGCTTCTCGGCGGCGATCCCCTGCTGGTACAGCGAGTCCCAGCGGCCGCGTTCGGGCGGCGTCAGGCCGTCGCGATGCAACGACGCCAGCGGAGGACAATCCCGCAAATTCACCGCGACGGTGGAGACGATCACAGCCGCTCCCGCATCGAGTCCGGCCTGACAGATCCGGCGCAGATTCGCCTCGAAATTGCGATAGACGCCCTGTCGTCCCGGATCGCTCGTCCGGGTGTGATACTCGTCGAAGAAATCGGCTTCGCGGGTGTGCTTTTCTTCCTGATATTCCTGCGGATGGACCCGCAGAATTCTGCGGAGCAACTGGCCGGTCCGGGTCTGCTTGGCCCGGTGAAACAGCGGGATCAACCCCGGGTGCCGGCCGAAGAAGGCCGACGGCGTCCTGGGCGCATACAGGCCGCTCACCTCGTTGTTGCCCATGTAGATCACCAGGAGATCGGGCTCCAGGGCCGCACATTCCCGCGCCACGGGCAGAATCACGTGCGAGTTGATGCCCCGCATGGCGGCGTTGATGACCTCCAGCCGTTGGTTCGGGAATTGCCTTTTCAGCATCAGCTCCAACTGCCGGATGAAGCCAAAGGCCGGGTCCGGCGTCCCCACCGCGGCCGATTCGCCCAGCACAAAAATGCGCACGGCATCGTCTGGTTTGTCGGCCGGAAACAGACAGGGATGCGGCGCCGTAACGGCCTGCTGCTGATAGTGCCACCCGAAACGAGCGTTCGTCGTAAGGACCCCGGCCTGCTCGCTCTTGATGAAAAACGTCGTTGAGTACCCGAAACCCACAAGAGACAGGACCGCTTCGACCAGAAGCAGAAGCACCAACGGCGCCACGACCGCCACACCGATGCGCAGGCACCAGATACGCCGACCGGAAAGGACCCGGCGCGCCTCATTCTGCGCCTGGGACCGGGGCGTGCGCTTGCGACCCGATTTGCCCTTCCCACGGACACGCTGCTTCGCTCGCTTGCCGACTTGTGATTTCGCCATAACAGAGCCACCACAAACACGGATACGGGTCTTCTTTGCGACATTTATACCCGTCGTGTCACGTCTGTGCAAGCCGAACCTTCGGCCGCGCCCTCGGCCATCCGCCCGCAAACCCCCGAAAAACCGTTACCGCGGGCCCGTCGGCGGCCTTTAGTCAATAGAAGGCCGGAAGAGGCAATTCCGAGCCGGAAGGTAACGGACAACAATGCAACGCATCAAGGAAAGGGTAGGACGATGAAACGGCAAAGAATCCTGATGATGGCAAGCGTTGGCATGATCGTCGCCCTGTCGGTCAGTGAGCTGCACGCCGGCAGTGTCGTCATTTCCTCGCACTGCAGCCCCGGGATCGTGGCGACGCGGCACGCGGGTATCGGATTCGGCGTCTGGATCGGCCGCCCGCCCGTGGTGCCGGTGAGGCCGCACCGACCGGTCATCGTCACGCATCCTCCGCGCCGACCGGTTGTCGTCACCCATCCCTCGCACCAATCGGTGATCGTCACGCATCCCCCGCACCGCCGGTTCGTTCACGTCCGGCCGCCCCACCACAAAACGGTGGTCGTTCGCCATCCCGTGGTCAGGCCCGTGGTGGTCCATCCGGCGCCGCCCGTCGTGGTCCATCGACCGGCACCGGTGCTCGAGACCGTCGTGACGATCTGGGTCACCAACTCCAACGGCTCGCGGACCTCGGTCCGACTGACCCGGGAGGGCTCCTGGTACGTCGGCCCGCGCGGGGAATACTACAACACCCTGCCCACGAACGAACAATTGAGGAGCATCTACGGCTTTTAGAGCCACTCACCTCCACCCGGCACCCACGGCCGGCTCTAAAAGCCACGCAGCCCGGGGATATTCACAAGAATATCCCAAAGCCGAAAGACGCCCGACACCCGTCGGGCGTCTTGCATTCAAGAAACACCCTCGCGCGGCTTGACGGATAGGGCGGGCGGTGTTAGGTTCTGGCGAGTTGATTGTGCCTGGTGAGGATGATTGGATCATGAGCGACGTGATAGCCATTCCGGCGTTGGGCGACAATTTCATCTATCTGCACCGATGCGACGACAACCGAGCGTTTGTCGTGGACCCGGGCGAGGCGGCGGCGGTCTTCGAGGCACTGCAAAAGCACGATCTTTCCCTGGCGGCGATTCTGCTGACGCACCACCACTGGGACCACGTCGGCGGAGCCAAGGAGTTGAAATCCAAAACCGGTTGTGACATCATCGGCGCGGGCCGTAGGCTTCTCTCGACGCCGGACCGAAACGTGAGTGACGGTGACACGTTCGCGCTCGGCGATCTCAGAATCAACGTGATCGCCACGCCCGGTCACACGGAGGCCTCCGTGTGCTACCACGTCGAATCCGCGAGCGAGGAACGCGCCGGCGTGGTCTACACGGGCGACACGCTCTTCGTCGGCGGCTGCGGCCGACCGATGGAGTGCGAGCCGACGGTGATGTGGGAATCGCTGTGCAAGCTGGCTGGCCTGCCCGACGAGACGCGGGTCTGCTGCGGCCACGACTACACCCGGGAGAGCTACGAGTTCGCGCTGACCATCGACCCCGACAACGAGGCCTTCCAAGAGCGGCTCGCTGAGTTGCAGAAGGCCGTCGAATACGGCCAGCTCACCGTCCCTTCCACCATCGCCCAGGAGAAGACCACGAACATCTTCCTCCTGGCCGACGACCCGAGAATCAAGGCAGCCCTCGAAATGCCCGACGCCGAGCCGGCCGAGGTCTTCGCCGAACTCCGCCGCCGCAAAAACCGCTTCGGCTGACAACGTACGCCAGCCGTCCGTGCCTCTTTGAGGTCCTCAATGTCTCAACGGCCACCAACGCAAACACCATTCCGGAGCGAGGGTCGGTTTCCAACGACGCACTGGAGCATCGTCGTCGCAGCCGGATCGCCTGACTCTCCGCGCTATCGAGAGGCCCTGGAAACACTGTGTCGGGAGTACTGGTTCCCCCTGTATGCCTTCCTGCGGCGACGCGGATATGACCCGGATCAGGCCCAGGACTATACGCAGGGATTCTTTGCCCACATGCTCGAGAAGCAGGACCTCTGTCGCGCCGACTCGAACCGGGGCCGGTTCCGGTCCTTTCTCTTGGCCATGCTGAAGCACTTTGTCGCCGATGCGCGGGAGCGGGCGCAGGCCCAAAAACGGGGCGGCGGAAAAACGGTGATTTCGCTCGACGCGGCCGAGGCCGAGGCCCGATACGCCGCCGAGCCCGCCGACCGGCTCTCGCCGGAGAAGCTGTTCGAGAGGTCCTGGGCCCTGACCGTTCTGGGCCGGACCATGACGCGACTGCGCCGGGATATGGCGGCGCGCGACAAGTCTGCGCTCTTCGAACACCTCAAGGCGCACCTCGGCGGGCAGACAAACGCCCTTCCCTACCGGGATCTGGCTGCACAACTGAACATGACCGAAGGCGCGGTCAAGGTCGCCATGCATCGCCTGCGAACGCGCTACCGGGAGTTGCTGCACGAAGAGGTTGCTCAGACCGTCTCGACCCCGGACGAGGTCGAGGACGAAATCCGGGCCCTGTTCACGGCCCTGGCGCCGTAGCAAAAAGTGCCTCCGCACGCTGTAACCTTTTGCACGCTTTCCCGAAGGTAGTAGTGAAGCAATCGGTATCGTAGAAGGAGACGTCATCATGACCGGGGAAAACCGCTGTCCTCATTGCGGCTGCGAATTGCCTGCGAACGCACCGGAGGCCCTGTGCCCGCGCTGCCTGCTCCAGGCCGGCTTAGGCAACGACCCAGAAACAACCGCCCAAACCCCTGCCATTGAAGGCCCCGGTACCCACATCGGACGCTACGAACTGCTGGAACTCATCGGGGAAGGCGGCATGGGGCTGGTTTATCTGGCCGAGCAGACAGAACCGGTCAAGCGTCGGGTGGCGCTGAAGATCATCAAGCCGGGCATGGATTCCAAAGAGGTGATTGCTCGTTTCGAGGCGGAACGCCAAACGCTGGCCGTGCTGGACCATCCCAATATCGCCCACGTCTTTGATGCCGGCATGACCGAAACGGGACGACCCTATTTCGTGATGGAGCACGTCAAAGGCCTGTCGATTACTGAGTACAGTGATGAACGTAAACTCAGTGTGGAGGCGCGATTGAAGCTCTTCAAAGAGGTCTGTGAAGGCGTCCATCACGCCCACCAAAAAGGGATCATCCATCGTGACATCAAACCCTCGAATATCCTCGTCTCCGTCCATGGCGAGCGAGCGGTGCCCAAGATCATCGACTTCGGGATTGCCAAGGCCATTACCCGACCGCTCACGGGGAAGACCGTGTTCACCTATCAGGGGCAGTTGCTCGGCACACCGGAATACATGAGTCCTGAGCAGGTGGACTTAGCCACGCAAGACATCGACACACGGTCGGACATCTATTCCCTTGGGGTGCTGCTCTACGAACTATTGGCCGGCGTCCTCCCATTTGATCGAGAGTCCTTCAAGCGGGCGGGCTTTGCCGAAATCCGGAAGACGATCCGCGATGAAGAACCCTCCACGCCCAGCACCCGACTGACGAGCCTGGGGGAAAAGGCTAAGGAAATAGCAGAACGTCGCCAAACGCAGTTGCTGACGTTGGCGCGCCGCCTGCACCGAGAATTGGAGTGGATCCCCATGAAAGCCATGCGCAAGGATCGTACCCGACGCTATCGGTCTGCCTCAGAACTGGCCGACGATATCCAGAACTACCTGACCGGCGTCCCTTTGATTGCCGGACCAGAAACATCCGTCTATCGCACCCGCAAGTTCATGCGCAAACACGCCGGCTCCGTGGCGATGGTAACGCTCGTCGTCATTGCCGTTCTCCTGGGCCTGGCCGCCAGTATCCTGATGGGTTGCCGGGCGGAACGGGCCCGGAGACAGGAAGCGACAGCGCGCCGGCAAATCGAGCAAGCCCTGGCGCGAGCGGAGCAAGCAGAGCGGATCGCGCGGGAGCAGAGCAGGAAATCCGAGCAATTAGCCGAGAGCTATCGCAGAGCGCTCTATGCCAATCATATCGCACTGGCCGATGTGGCCTGCCGTGACAACAACGTGCGGCGTATCCGCGAGTTGTTGGACTCGTGCCCGGAGGACCTGCGCCGATGGGAGTGGCATCGCCTCAACTACATCTCGGACCAGTCTCGTGTGACCTTGCGCGGCCATACTGATACTGTATGGGGCGTGGCGGTCAGCCCAGATGGTAAAGGGATCGCTTCTGGAAGCTTCGACAAAACGGTCAGGCTGTGGGACGCAACATCGGGCACTGAACTGATGGTCCTGCGCGGTCATGACGACAGAGTGGGTCCTGTTGCATTCAGCCCGGACGGCAAACGAATCGTCTCGGGCAGCATGGACCGGACAGTCAGGGTCTGGGATGCGACAACCGGCGAAGAGCTGATGAAGCTGATCGGACACGACGCTGAAGTCCAATCGGTTGCATTCAGTCCGGACGGAAAACGAATCCTCTCGGACGCCGGGGGCAAGACGATAAAGGTATGGGATGCGGAGACAGGGGAAGAACGGATGACACTTGAAGGGCACCGGGCTGAGGTGTTCAGTGCGACGTTCAGCCCGGACGGCACGCGCATCGTCTCGGGCGGCCAGGACAACGTGGTCAGGGTCTGGGATGCGTCAACCGGCAGCGAAGTAATGACCCTGCGTGGACACAAAGGCGACGTAAGCTCTGTTACCTTCAGCGCCGATGGCAACCGCATCGTGACAAGCGGTTCGGACGGAACGATCAAGATCTGGAATTCCTCCACTGGCGAGGAGCTGATGATACTCACAGGCCATCAGGGCAGGGTCTGGGACGCAGCCCTTGCGCCTGACGGCATAAGGCTTGTCTCTGCCGGCGCAGACAAAACGATCAAGGTATGGCATACGACAGCCGGCGTTGAACTGATGACACTGCGCGGACATGAGAGCGTGGTCCATAGCGTCGCCTTCAGTCCGGACGGTAAACGAATCGTATCCGGCAGCGGGGACGCTACGGTCAAGGTATGGGATGCGACCGTTGATCACGAGCATATGCGGATTCCGGCCGATGGCATCACCTGGCAGAAAGTCGCTTTTAGCCCCGATGGAAACCGCGTTCTATCCGGGAGCCGCGAGCCAGGAGGATATGTCAGAGTGTGGGACCGCTGGACCGGCGCCGAAGTGATGACCCTGCGCGGATCGGAAAACGATACGATTGCGTGTGCCGAGTTCAGCCCGGACGGCAAGTGCATCTTTGGAGGACAGATCAGAAGAGGCACTGTCTGGGACGCGACCACTGGCGAACCACTGGTGAACCTCCGTGCAGACAAAGGCTATCTGCTTGCCGCCTTCAGTCCCGACGGCAAGCACCTTGCCACCTGGGAGGCGGACTGGAGCGGAGAGCCGCATGACAACACCATCAAGCTCCGCGAAGCGCAGAGCGGCGACGAGTTGATGTCGCTGGCTGGACATGAAGCCGAGGTCCAGGCCGTTGAATTCAGTCCGGACGGCAAACGGATCGCGTCGGCCGACCTCGACGGAACGATCCACAAGTGGAGGCTGGAAACAGGCGAAAAGCTCCTTGCCTGGCGGCACGAAGGCGGCGTTCTGGCCATGGCCTTCAGTCCGGATGGGGCACGCCTGGCAACGAGCGGAACGGCTGGGGACCGAGCGATTGAGGTCTGGGATGCCGAAACCGGCGCCGGAGTCATGACGCTCCGCGGCCACGATGCTGCGGTCTGGTCGGTGGCGTTCAGCCCTGACGGCAAGCGGATCGTTTCCGGAAGCAAGGACAGAACCGTCAGAATCTGGGATGCCGCAAGCGGGACCGAATTGTTAACCATCCGACAGCCGAGACGAGAGGACGGATGGACCCTTCCCGCCGCGAGGTTCAGCCCTGACGACAGAACGATTGCGGTCGGTGGCTTCGGCGGGGTCATGCTGCTGGAGTCCCGGGCTCCCGCGGACCGCTGACACGCAACGAAGGAACGGATCTGCCCGAAAGCCCGTCGATATCGCCGACGGGCTCGGCAACCTTCTCGTAGTGCTTCTTGAATTCCTTGCGATCTTTCAGAATCGTCCTGGTCCCGAAGACCCGCCTACCGGTCAAGGCGCGGGACGATGGATCGGGCGAACGGGGGCAGCGGGACCGAGCGGCCGGAGGGACTCACAGCTTTCCGGCGACGTCGTTCAGGAAGTTGGCGAGCCCCTGGAGCACCTCTTTGGATGGCACAGGCACTTTGAGATGCTGCTGACCGGTGGAGGCATCGGTTTCGAGCTCCACTTTGGGGCGGGCCTGGCTCGGGGCTTTCGCCTCGGTCGATGACGCCCGGCCGAGCTTGTCCAGGAATGACAGTCCGGCCGAGAGCAATTCGGTCCAGTCGGGCTGCGCCGGGGCTGCGGCGGTTGCCGCTTCTGCTTCCGGGGCTGTCTCGGGCGCCGGTTCCGCGCTCTCCGCCTGCGGCGGCATGGACTCCGGGATGGCCTGCGTGACCTTGTCCACGGAATCCATGAAGCGTTTGAGTCTCGTCCCGCCCAGGAAGACCTCGTCCCGTCCCCCGTCCAGGACCCCGGCGAAGACCGATTGCTTGAACGAGAGCACCGAGAGCATGCTGTGCTCGATAGTGCCTTGCGCGACGAAGTTGACGACACGCACGGGCTGGCGTTGTCCCAGGCGGTGCACGCGTCCGACCCGCTGGTTCAGGATCGCCGGATTCCAGGGCAGGTCCATGTTCACCACCGTGGAGGCGTTTTGCAGGTTGAGCCCCACACCGCCGGCGTCAGTCGACAGAAAGACGCGACAGTCGGCGTCCTGCTTGAACTGCCGGATCAGCTCCTTTCTGTTTTTGGAGGCGACCCGGCCATGAAACAGCACATAGCCCAGCTTGGCCGACTTAAGGCGGTCGAGAATCAGCTCGTGGGTGCGGAACCACTGGCTGAAGACCACGGCTTTGTCGTTCGGCTGCTCGAACGATTCCTGCAACACAGAGATCAGCTCATCGGCCTTCACGCCGTAGTCGGTCTTCTGGTCGAGCAGATACGTGCTGTTGCAGCTCATGCGCATGTTTTGCAGCGCGATCATCAAACGCCGCTGGTCCGCCTCGGCAAGGAATCCGAACCGTCGCCACTTGGCCGCGATCCGCGCCACCGTCTCACGATTCTCCTCGTGATACTGCATCTGCTCTTTCGTCATGGGCACCAGGTAGTTCTTGTCCAAACGCTCGGGCAATTGTTGAAGGACTTCCTTCTTCGTGCGACGAATGAGAATCGGCCGCAGCGTACGCCCGATCTTCGCCAGGTTCCGGTAGCCGATGACCTTGCCGTTATCGTCGGCCTGCTGATGTTCGGCGAGGAAGCGGAACATGGGTCCCAGGCGGAAGCGGTCGACGAACTCGACGATCGAATGCAGCTCTTCGAGCCGGTTCTCCAGGGGCGTCCCGGTCAGGACGATGGCGTATTTCGAGTCGAGTTTCTTGACGCTTTGCGCCCGCCGGGTCTTCCAGTTCTTGATCCGTTGGGCCTCGTCGAGAATGACCATCTCGGGCGCCCAGGCGCCGATGCCGTCGAGGTCGCGATGGACCACGTCGTAATTAACGATCTTGTAGAACCCTTCCTGCCCATAGGCACTTGCCCGCTTTGCCATCGTGCCTTCGACCACCATGGCCGGCCGGCCGGAGAACTTCTCGATCTCGCGCTTCCACTGGTGCTTCAGCGACGTGGGACACACGATCAGGACGCGTTCGAGACCCGCCACGCGCGCCAGGATCTCGCAGGCGGCGATAGCCTGGATCGTCTTGCCCAGGCCCATGTCATCGGCAATCAGACTGCGTCCGGCCCGCGCGGCAAAGAGCGCTCCTTCGCGCTGGTATGCATACAACGAGACCTTCAGCAGGCGTTTGAACGCCCTGCTCTCGGCGCCGGAGGGAAACGCCTCGTCGATTCGCCGCCTCAACAAGCTGCCGTCCCGGACTTCCGCGATGAAATCCAGCGCGTCATCGTAGCAGCGCAGATCGTGGCCAAACGCGCCGGCCTGTTTCATGAAGCTATGGAATCGCAGGTACGCCTGCGCTTCGAGAACGCCATCCTTGTCGAAGTGTCCTTCGGCGAGTTTTCGCAACGGGGTCGGGCACTCGAGGCCGGGCCGAAATATGACGGCCCGCCTGGCGCCGTAGCGCAGGTACACCTCCGAATAAGGCGACTGGAATCCTTCGGCGAAGGCCTTCTTGCCGCCCCGCTTGCGCCGCAGCCGGGCCAGGGTCCACTCGATGTGCTTGCAGGTCCCCAGCGTGTTAGCGCCAAAATCGGGGCAGGAGCAATAGTTGTCGCCCAGCCCCGCTCCGCGGATGGCGACCCGGTATTGCCCGCCCGTCTGCGGGTTGGTCACCGTAAACTCGGAGAAGATCGGCTCGTCCCCGGTATTCTTGAGTCGAAAGTCCTGCTTCAGCGCGAACTGCCGGCGCAAAGCGATCTGCCACTGTTCGAGCGACATCTCCTCCGGCTTGCGCACGCGCGAGATCCTGGCAGTTTTACGCCGAGCGGCTTTCTTCCGCCGCAGCGGAGCCGGGGCCGATGGCTTCTTCTTCGCCATATGTCACCTCTTGTTACGAAAACACAGATGGATGATTCACATCGGCAACGATCCCGCAAATATAGTAGATCGTGGCCGCAGACGCAACCGATGGCATCAGATGGATTCCGGCGTGTGTCTGTGTGATCCTTAGGGCATCATCGTGTTGGACCCTGGAAAGCTACGGGTGGCAGCGTCAAGTCCAACGGACTTGGCGATGGCTCAACGCCCGGGGCTCGTATAGCGCCGCACGCAGCAGACAAGTCCCCCATCGCCAAGCTGGCGCTTGACGCTGCCACCCAGATCCAGAATACCTTTGCAGACGCTTTCGGCGTTCTGCTGCGGTTCGTACATTTCTTTGCCTGGCCGTAGGCCAGCAAGTACAATGCGGCCGACTTTTAATTCGGTTCTCGATAACGAAAGGAGCGTCCCATGCGGCATGAAGTCCTGTACCGCCCGTCGTATTCGCTGTTGCGCGTAACGCTGGAGCAAGGCGAGTCCGTCGCGGCCGAATCCGGCGCCATGGTCAGCATGTCCGAGAGCATCGAGATCAAGACCAAGGCACGCGGCGGCGTCTTCGGGGCGCTCAAGCGCAGCATGTTCGGAGGCGAGAGCTTCTTCGTCAACACGTTTCACGCCAGCGCCCCGGGCGAGGTCACGCTGGCCCCGCCCCTGCCCGGTGACATCCAGGCCCTGGAGCTGTCGGGCAACAGCTACTACGCCCAATCCGGCGCCTACGTCGCCTCGTCGCCCGAGGTGCAGGTCGATACGAAATGGGGCGGCGCCAAGACGTTCTTCTCGCGTGAGGGTCTGTTCCTGCTAAAGCTCAGCGGCACCGGCGCCGTGTTCCTGTCGAGCTACGGAGCGGTCCACGAAGTCGAGCTTGCCGCCGGCCAGGAGTACGTCGTCGACACCGGCCACATGGTGGCGTTCGCCGAGACCGTGCGGTATCGCGTCAGCAAGGTCGGCGGCTTGAAATCCACGCTCTTCAGCGGTGAAGGCCTGGTGTGCCGCCTCACCGGTCCCGGCAAAATCCTGATCCAATCCCGCAGCACGGACGCGTTTCTGTCCTGGCTGATCCCCCAGCTTCCGACGAAAAATGATTCGTAAGACGTATCTCTGGCTTCATCTGGCTCTGCCCTGCGCGCTGCTGAACACCTCGTGCGCGGCGTTGACGCCTTCGGCCGCGTTCGGTCCGGGCCGACAGGCCGGCATCGTACGCAGCGATCTCATCAACGAGGCCTCCGGCATCGTGGCCAGTCGCCGCAATCCCGGCGTCCTCTGGGTCCACAACGACTCGGGCGACGGGGCCCGCCTCTTCGCCATCAACACGACCGGCGACGTGCTCGGTACGTGCACGATCGCCGGCGCCGCGGCGCGCGACTGGGAGGACATCGCCGCCGGACCGGGCCCCGACCCCAACGAGCACTATCTCTACATAGGCGACATAGGCGACAATCGGGCCCGCTACCCCGACGTCACGGTGTACCGGGTGCGCGAGCCCGGGGTCGGTGCGGCCGCGTCCTTCGGAACGATCTCGGCCGAACCGGCGGACGCCATCAAGCTGACCTATCCGGACAGCCCCCGGGACGCCGAAACGCTGCTCGTCGATCCCCTGACGCGTGACATCTACATCGTCTCCAAGCGCGAGCTGTTCTCGAAGGTTTACCGGGCCGCTTATCCACAGTCCACGACGAAACCCAACAAGATGCAGCGCGTGGCGGCTTTGCCCTGGGGCGCGGCGGTAGCCGGCGATGTGTCGCCCGACGGTCGGCGCGTGATCGTCCGGAGCATATTCGGCGCCTCGATCTGGACCCGCCCGGCCGGCAAGCCCCTCTGGCACGCCTTCAAGGGAAAGCAGGCCGGACTGCGTCTGATGCCCGAGCGGCAGGGAGAAGGCATCTGCTTCGACCGCCGGGGACGCGGCTACTTCACCATCGGCGAGATGCATCACCCGCCCCTGCACTACTTCCCGCCCGCCGAGCCTAACGCACCATAGCAACCGTCGCGAAACGCGACGAGGAACGTAACGCGTTTTGTCATTCGTGCGACGGTAGATTGCTTCGCTTCGCTCGCAATGACATACGGGAGTCCTCGGCGTCATTGCGAGCGAAGCGAAGCAATCTCCTCCCGCAGGATCGCGGAACTGGCCCAATACGGCACATAAAGCCCGCGAGGCATTCCGTGCGACCTTCCCGGACGATAGTAGCGATTTGGCAAACTTCAAAACATTCGCTATCTTTTATTTGGGTCGGCGGAACTGCCGATAGTGCCTGAGAAGGCGTTCGGTACCCCGCGCGCAAACAGGCGCGATTATCGGAAACAGCCGAACAGGAATGCTTCAGGACAGGGGCATCGAAGATGTTCTCACAAACGACCAGACTGGAATTCATCATCGTGGCGGTGGCCTTGCTGGTTCTGCTGATGTGCAGCCAGCCGCCAAGGTCCGGAAATGCGAACGTCCAGATGCCGCCGTCAGAACCGATCGCCGGCGGTGGGTCCGAGAATCCGCCGGTCCCGCAAGATTTTACGCCCCAAACCACCGAACCGACTTACAGGCAAATGCCACAGACATCGCTGCCCGCGTCGGACGTTCCGCCGGTCCGCGCGACGGAGCAGAACTCACTCCCCGAACCAACACAGATCCGGACGATACGGCTCCGCCCCGGCACCGCGCAGAACGCCACCGCTGCGAACAACGCGGAGGTCCCGGGTGAGGAGATCGCCGTCCGATACGTCTGGGACGGAACGAAGCTCGTTCCGCAGAAAGTCCGCATCGTGGACGAAGGCAACGGCGTCCGCAGCATCTACAGCTTCGATCAATAAGCGCACGGCCTGAACGGCAATTACCTCCCCCACAGGAATCAATCGTCACTGCGCCTGGTGCGCGTGGCTTGCTCCCGCCGCCACCGGCGTCAAACGTTCCTGCCCGAAGTCTTGCGAAGGCGGCCAACGCACTCCTTCGATTTTAGCCTGGACAAAATCGCGACTATCCGGCATCTAATCGTCTCATGTTGATGACCTCCAAAACGCATCTGAACAACAGGCCGATCCTGCTGGCAGTATGCATCACGCTGGTGTTCTGGCTTGCCAGCAAGTGGTATTATCACGACTGGTTCGCCAACCCCTACAAATACGTCGCCAAGGCCGCCTCGCTGACGGCCACGGTCCTGATGTGCATCGGTGTCATCCTCTCGACGCGGGCGCGAGTCCTGGAGAATTGGCTTGGCGGCCTCGACAAGGTCTACCAGATGCACAAACGCATCGGAAGATGGGCGTTCCTGATCATCTTGCTGCATCCACTGTTCCTGGCGCTCGATCGGCTGCCGCGCATTCTCTCATTTCTAGGGGCCATGTGGTTTCAGAAGCCGTCGGGGAACCGCTATCTGTGGGGACAGAACGTTGGCGTGGGGGCGCTGCTGCTTTTCGCTGTACTGGTGGCGCTGACGCTCTGGGTGAAACTGCCCTACCACTTGTGGAAGAAGACGCACGAGTGGTTCGGGCTGCTCCTGCCCGTCGTAATCCTGCACATCGCTCTTGTTGATGCCGACGTCGCCCAATACCCGCTCCTGCGCATCTGGCTGTACGGCCTGCTCGCGCTGGCGGTCGGAAGCTCCATCTACATCCGTTTTCTGTATCGCGTTCTGGGCCCTCGTTTCGAGTACGCGGTCTCCGGCGTCGAGAAGGCGGGACAGATTCTCCATGTGACCTTCGCTCCGCTGAAGGCGAAGATGGATTTCAGGCCGAGCCAGTTCGTCTACCTGGTGATTCACAGGGAAGGAATCACGCCGGAGCCCCATCCCTACTCAATCGCCTGCGGCTACAACCTGGGTGCCGAGTTCAAACTCGGGATCAAGCAGGTCGGGGATCACACGCGCACGCTGGATTTGCTGGAGGACAGCGACCGCGCCACCGTCTATGGCCCGTACGGACATTTCAGCGAGAGATTCCTGTCGGCCGAGCACGACTGCGTGTTCATCGGGGGAGGCATCGGCATCACACCCTTCGTAGGCATGTGGCACGTCGCGCTTCATTCGGAAGACCGCTACGACCGCCGGGACGTTCCGGAGCGATTGACGCGTCTGCATCCCGAGATTATCAAGACCTGGCAAAGCCCGCTGGTCAGCCTGTTCTACGTGTGCCGCACGAAAGAGGAAGCCAGCTTCGACCGGGACATCCGACAGGAAGTGATCATGAGCCACTTCCACGGCTTCCGCGCTTTCGAGCAGCGCGGTCATCACTACGAGCTGTACGCCAGCTCGGAGCAGGGCCGGATCACGGCGCAGTACGTAGACAGCCGGGTCACAGGAGGCGTCCGCAACAAATATGTTTTTCTCTGCGGGCCCTCACCCATGGTCAACTCGCTCATCCGTCAGTTCAGAGACATGGGACTGGGCCGTCACCAGATCATCGTCGAAGACTTCAACCTCGTTTAGACGGGCAGCGTCTCTACGTCAGGCCCAACCGGCGTTTGCACTCGTCGAGGATGTCGGCGGTGCGACTGGCTCCGACTCGTGTCACGCCCAGAGCTCGCACTTCCAGAAGCTTGTCGAGGTCGCGGACGCCGCCGGCAGCCTTGACCTGCACCGCCGCCGGAGAATGCTCCCGCATCAGCTTCAGATCGTCTATCGTGGCGCCGCCGGTGCCGTAGCCGGTCGAGGTCTTGACCCAGTCGGCCCCCAACTCCCCGCAAATCTCGCACAGCTTGACTTTCTGCTCGTCGTTGAGATAACAGTTCTCGAAGATCACCTTGACCTTCTGCCCCTCCTTGTGCGTAACGTCAATAACCGCTTCGAGGTCCGACCGAACGTAGTCCCAATCGCCGCTGAGGACCTTGCTGACATTGACGACCATGTCCAACTCCTGGCCCCCGTCGCAGAGCGCCTGTTTGGCTTCGGCGACCTTGACCGCCGTGGTGTGTCCGCCGTGAGGGAAGCCGATGGTCGTGCTGGCGTGCACAGTGCTGCCCTTGAGCAGCTCGGCGCACCGCTTGAGATAGTACGGCATGATGCAAACGCTCGCGACGTCATAGGCCAGGGCGAGCTCGCAGCCCGCCTCCAAGTCGCGGTCGCCCAGCGTCGGATTCAAGAGGGAATGGTCGATCATTGTGGCAATGTCTTCGTAGGTGTAATCCATCAAGTGCTCCTGTGTCAAAAGACCGGCGCCAATCGGGCCACCGGTTCAAGGTACATATTGCATGAGGTAGTGAATGCTCTGGACCAGGGCCGCCTTGCGCGTATCGACGGTCGCCTCGTACGCCCGGTCCTCCACCTCAACGCAGACCGGTCCGTCGTAGCCGATGTCGCCCAGCACCGAGAAGAACCGGCCCCAGTTCACGTTGCCCAGCCCGGGCAGCTTGGGACTGTGATACTGCAGCGGCGTCGCGAGGATGCCCACGTCGTCGAGCCTCGCGCGGTCCACGCGCACATCCTTGGCGTGGACGTGGAAAATCCGGTCCTTGAACTCCCACAGCGGCTTGACGTAGTCGATCTGCTGCCAGACCAAATGCGACGGGTCGTAGTTGAGCCCGAAGTTCCGGGACGGGATCTCCTCGAACATGCGCCGCCAGATCGCGGGGCAATAGGCCAGATTCTTGCCGCCCGGCCACTCGTCGTCGGTGAACAGCATGGGACAGTTCTCGATGCAGATGCGCACGTCGCAGTCTTCGGCGAGCTTGACCAGCGGCTTCCAAACCTTGCGGAAGCGGGGCCAGTTGTCCTCCACGGACCGGGTCCAGTCGCGCCCGATGAACGTCGTGACGCGCCCCACGTCCAGCAGGGCCGCCGCCCGGATCACCTTCTTGAAGTGCGCGATCGCCCGTTTCGATTCCTCCGGATCGGGACTGAGGAAGTTGGGATAGTATCCCAGGGCGCTGATGCCCACCCCGGCCGCGTCCATGACGGCGCGAACCTTGTCGGCGCCGCCGCGTTTGAGGCTCCCCACGTCGATATGCGTGACGCCGGCATAGCGACGCTCGGCCCGGCCCTTCGGCCAGCACATCAACTCCACGCACGAATAGCCCGTCTCAAAGGCGAATTCGGCGACGTCGCTGAGCGACAGATCCGGCAATATTGCACTGACGAAACCCAGCTTCATGAATGGCCTCCTTCTACTTCGACCCACCTGGCCTCCCGGTGACTTTGCAGGATGGCCTCGCAGAGCAGAATCTCGCGGTGCCCGTCGGCAAAGGTGGGGAAAGTCGTCGACGCGGTGACGTCGCCGGCCTTGATAGTGTCGTAGAACGCCCGGAAACACTGCTTGAACGTGTCCGGGAAACCTTCGTTGTGCCCGCCGGGATAGTTGATGAAGCGTCCGGCATTTGGCGAGACCAGCGCCGGGTCGCGGATCAGGAGCTCGTTAGGCTCGGCCCGATGCCCAACCCACAGCTCGTTGGGCTGCTCGCTGCACCACGCCAGCGCCGCTTTGGAGCCGGCAAGCTCATAGCGCAGACAGTTCTTGCGGCCGGCCGTGACCTGCGAAACCCACAGACTGCCGCGCGCCCCGCCGCGAAAGCGAAGCATGATGCAGCCGTAGTCCTCCGTGGCGATATCGACCGGCTCGGTCCTGGCCTCGGCCTGCTCCTGCTTGCCCTTGAACGTCTCGACCTCCCCCAGCGGCCTCTGACGCACGGGATGAACCGTCGAGAGATCCGCACACACCGCCTCGGCTTCGAGGCCGGTGATGGCGTGGATCAGGTCCAGCCAGTGCGTCCCGATATCGGCCACGGCTCGCAGGGCCCCGCCCTCGTCGGCCAGCACGCGCCAGTTGTAGTCGGTCGGGTAGAACAGCCAGTCCTGGACGTAGCTGCCGCAGACCGAATAGACCTCGCCCAGGTCCCCCCGTCTGCGCATATCCGCCGCTTCCAGACAGAGCGGATAGTAGCGAATGTTGTAATTGACACCGGCGACGAGGCCCGATTGCGCCGCTAATTCGACCAGCTCGCCCGACTCGGTCGAGTCCATCGCCAGCGGCTTCTCGCACAACACGTGCTTGCCCGCGGCCAGCGCCGCCTTGGCCATCGGGTAATGCAGCCGGTTCGGCGTGGCGATGTGGACCGCCTGCACCGCCTCGTCGGCCAGGATCTCCTCGAAGTCCCGGTACGCCTTCGGCAGGCCCAGGCTTTTCGCCGCTCGCTGTGACTCCTCGTCCGATACCCCCAAAATTCCGGCGACCTCGACCCCGATCCGGCCCAAGGCCTCCACGTGCACCGGCCCGATGAAGCCGGCGCCCACAACCGCCGTGCGAATGTCCGTCATACCTGAAGTCTCCTTGTCGTAAACTCTCCAGACCCCAAAACGGTAGCACCCGGGCAAGGCTCTGTCAACCACTCGCAAAGAACGCTTCACCATGCGGCCGGCGCGTAACGACGAAGAGCATTTTCGGGGGCTCGGCGCGATTCATGGCGGTTGCGTCCCCCACCGAACCTGGCGGTCACCGCCCAACGCAATTTCCTCTTTTTTTGACTTGACGCAGAGCCGCCATCTGATACAATATTTATACAACTAAAAGAGCGGAGTCATCGAAGTTTGCCGGCGACCGGAACGCCGCGGCGCGAGCAGACAATCCGGAGTATTTTTTCATGACAAGCCACACGCCGATCCTCGCCACCTGCGCAATGCGCGGAAAGCGACCGCGCCTCCGACGCCCCGTTGTGCGAAACAAACCCAATTTCGGGAATGTCGACATCGGCGTATCCTTCTGCACTGCAAGGACATATGGACAACAACAGACCGACGGCCCCGTGAAAAACAAACCCAAACGAAGCCAATTCCAACGACTCAACGACCGGGGCGAACCTCCGCCGGCGCTACCGCCACTCCGCGCAATGCGCGGAAATCGATTGAGGCTCCAGTGGCCCACTGTGCGAAACGAACCCAATTCCGGGAACGCCAAAATCCGCGTATCCTTCTGCACTGCAAGGACATATGGACAACCACAGACCGACGGCCCCGCGAAAAACAAACCCAAACGAAGCCAATTGCAACGACTCAAGGACCGGGGCGAACCTCCGCCTGCGCTGCCGCCACTCCGCGCAATGCGCCAAATCCGATTGAGGCTCCGGCGGCCCACTGTGCGAAACGAACCCAATTTGCCCAGACAGCGGACGTTGTCGGCGGGAGCAGAGACGTGTATCCTGTCACCAGATGATTGCGGTGCTCGGATGAAAGGAATGTTGCCATGAGATACGTTGTGACCTCGTTGGTGGTGGCGGCCGCGGCTGCGGGCCATGCGCAAGTGGCGATGCAACCATATGTTATGGACTGGCGCGGCGGCGCTGCGCTGGTGGACCTGTCGTCGCTTCTCGACGCTCCGGCCGGAAAGGACGGGTCTATCGGGATCAGGAACAACCGCATGGCGAGACCGGACGGACGGCGGTTTCGCATCTGGGGCGTCAACGTGACCGGGTCGGCTTGCTTCCCCTCGAAGGAGGATGCACCGCCGGCCGCGGCGCATCTGGCCCGGTTCGGGATCAATTGCGTGCGGTTCCACTTCCTCGACTCGAATTGGTCGGCCAGCCTCTTCGTCAAAGACCGAAACGACACCCGCACGCTCGATCCCGAACAATTGGATCGCCTCGACTTCTTCGTCGCCGAACTCAAGAAACGAGGCATCTACACGAACCTGAATCTCAACGTGGGACGCAACTATCGCAAAGATGACGGCGTCCGGGATTACGAATATCTCGGCATGGCCAAGGTGGTGAATTACTTCGACCGGCGCGTCCGGGAGCTGCATCGCGAGTATGCCCGACAGCTTCTGACCCATTTCAACCCGTACACGAAGGCCGAATACCGCCACGAGCCGGCGGTCGCCATCGTCGAACTGGTCAACGAGAATTCCATCGTCGAGGCGTGGTTCAGCGACCGCCTGCTCGGCAAAAACGCGAAGAAACACCCCGGCACCTGGACCGACATCACGCCCTACTACGCCGAGAAGCTCACGCGCATGTACAACGAATGGCTGGCCGAAACGCTCGACGCCGAAGAACTCGAGGAGCTGCGCCGCGCTGCGGGTGTCGCAGAGAGCAAACCTGTCCCACGCCTCACAAAGGCGGGGTTCGAAAAGGCCCCCGCCGTTCGATTCCACACCGAGGCGAAGTTCTACATGCACCTCGAGCGAGAGTACTTCCAGGGCATGTACGATTACCTCAAAGATAACATCGGCGTACAATCTCTGATCGTGGGCACCAGCGACCACAACCACTGGCGCAGCGGCTACCCCCTGCTGGCTTCGACCTCGCTGTGCGACGTCGTCGACGGCCACGTCTACTGGCAGCACCCGAGCTACTCTACCGATCCCAAGACGGGCAAGCGCAGCTTCTGGATTCCCAACACGCCGATGGTCGCCGATCCGCTCCACGGCACCGTCGTGCAACTGGCGCGTTCGGCCGTTGCGCGCAAGCCCTACACGGTCTCGGAAACGAACCATCCGTTTCCGAACGAATACGCCTGCGAGGGCATCGGCATCCTGGCCGCCTACGCGGCCTTGCACGACTGGGACGGAATCTCCTTCTACACGTTCTCGCACCGGGCGCCCCACGAGTGGAGCACGCGCGCGCCCGGGCACTTCGACATTCGCCCCGAACCCGTCCGGATGACCAACCTGGCCGCCGGAGCCTGCCTGTTTCTGCGCGGCGACGTGCAGCGCGCCGGGCGAACGGTCTCTCGCTCGTACACGCCGGAGCAGGTGCGCGAGAGCATCCGCTATCCGTCCTCGGAGCGTCCGTTCTTCACACCCGGTTTCGATCCCGCCTCCGCCCTGGTGCGCGCCACGCGAATTCGCAGCTTCGAGCAGCCGGGGGGACCGTATCCCGAGATGGATGCGAACGGCGCGATCGTCTCGGACACGCGTCAGCTCGTCTGGCATCGCGGCGGCGCGGAGCACTCGTATGTCACCGTGCAGACGGACCGGTCGCAGGCCTGCATTGGATTCGTGAAGAACGCCCAACAATATCTGCCCAACTTCGCAGCGGCCGTCGAAAACGAGTTCTGCTCGATCGTCTTGACCTCGCTGGACGGCAAGCCGATCTCAAGAGCCGAGCGGCTGTTGCTTGTCACGACCGCCCGTTCGGCTAACACCGGTATGAAGTGGAACGACAAGAGGACAACGCTCACTTCCTGGGGTAAGCCGCCGACGGTGATCGAACCGGTGACGGGCACCGTGACATTGAAGAACCTCGAACCGGCCGAACACGTCGAAGCGGTTCCGCTCAACGGTGGCGGCGGCTCACTCGCAGACGCGATCCCGGCCGCGAAGAGCGACGAAGGCTACCAAGTCCATATCGGCAAGCCCGCGACGCCGTGGTATCTCATCCGGATCTCGCGTTAGGACACAGACATAGGCTACGCTTCTCGCCGGAAAATGGGATTGAGCGAGCGGGCCATCTCCTGGAGCTTGCGCTTTTCGCGCAGCGAGACGGGCCGGAAATTCATCGCCAGTTCGAGAGCCATGCGAAAGAGCGATTCCTCCCCCGGAGGGATCGCGGCCGTGACCGGCTGGCTCAGCGTGAAATACAGGCCCAGCTTGGCCTCGTCGGCCTCGGTCAGCGGCTGGTACCAGCACTTGCGATAGTCCTGCCAGGAAGGGTCATCTTTGGGCCATCGCTGCTTTGCCATGGCCTTCAGCGCCAGGCGGGCGACGCCCTTGGCCTTGGCCGCCTCAATGACACGCGGCCCGAAATCGCCCTCATAGAACGTCGCGAAGTTAATGGGGAACAACACGGTATCGAAATCGTAGCGATCCATCGCCGCCAGGGCCGCCTCCTCCGAGTGGGCCGAGAAGCCGAGATAGCGGACCTGCCCCTGCTTCTTGGCCTCCAGAAAGACCTCCATCGCGCCGCCTTTGGCGAACGCCGCGTCCACGTCCTCTTCCACGTCGGTAAGCGCGTGCAGTTGGTACAGGTCCAGATAATCCGTTCGCAGGCGTTCGAGCGACCGGGCGAACTCGGCGGCCGCCCCTTCGCGCGTTCGCTCCTGCGTCTTGCAAGCCAGAAACATATCCTTGCGATAGGGCTCCAGCGCGGGTCCGAGCTTGACCTCGGCGTCGCCGTACGAGGGGGCCACGTCGAAGTAGTTGACGCCCTTCTCCACCGCTTCGGCGACCACGCGATTGGCGTGCTCCTGCTCGGCGTCCTTAACCACGATGCCGCCGAAACCGATGACCGAGAGCCTCTCGCCGGTATTGCCCAGCGAGCGCTGCGGCAGCTTGGGGGCGGTCAGGCAATCGCACTCGAGAGCGGCCTTTCTGGTCTGTGCGACGGCAGCGGCCCGGCCCAGCGGCGTCACCGCGAGCGATCCGGCCGCGAGCGTGCTTTTCTGCAAGAATTCCCGGCGTTTCATTCCCGTTCCTTTCGGCCAAAGTTGCGCGCCGCCCAAATCGGACGACCGCTTACTTTATATACACCGATGCAGCCGCCTGGTTCACCGTCCGCCGGCCGATTCGTTGCTCGGCGTCGCCTCGGCCGGCAGATCGCCCATGGCAAACTGGATGCCGTCCAGGTAGAAACGCAGAATCTGCGGATGCCACCAGATTTCCGTGCGGTGCCCGATGGCGCTGTAGAAGACGCGGCCTTTCCCGTAGCGTTTGACCCAGGCCAACGCAAAGTCACCATCCTTGCGGTGAATCCAGGGGACGGTCATGTTCGTCCTGGCGGTGTCCAGGGACAGCAGCACGCGGAGCTTATCGCGCGAATAGGGCTCGCGGAATTGGAAGATCTCTTCGGCCAGGCGAAAGTCCTTGCCCCCGAACGCCGCCAGCAGCGGATGATCGGGATCGTCCAGCTTGATGCCGACCTCCTCGTTCCACGGGTGCCCCCAGTAGGCCGCACCGAGCAACTCCGCAAACCCGGGCCAGTGCGTATTGCCCCCGACGGCATGATGGTAGGCCACGATGCCGCCGCCCTTGCGCACGAAATCCAGCAGGCTCTCGCGCAGCAGTTTCTCGACGGCGTCAATGTCACTGCCGTGGTCTTTGAACTTGTCCATGTCCTCCGGCGTCGGTCGAATCCACGGGCCGTTGCTGTTATTGAACAGGATCGCGTCGAACTGCCTGAGGTTCTCGGGCAAATACATCGCCACATCGTCGCTGACGACGGCTTCGAACGCGCCCGTCTTTTCGCCGAGCAGCCGCATCGCGTACTCGGCCTGCGGCACGCAGTACCCCTTGTGCGGGCACTTCTCCATGAAGGGCGTATTCCAGATCAACAGGCGGCGCGGCTTTTGCGGCGTGGCCGTCGCCTTCTTTGGAACCGCCGCCTCGATGCGCCGGGCCTGCTGCTTCGTAAGCTGCGCCGCCAATGATGACGCCAACAGAAAAACCACAACGACGCTCGTCACACCTCGATATGGCCATTTGCGTGACACAATCGTATCCTCCTCAAAGTCTGCGTTCACAGAGACCAGCCTTCGCGATACTCTCGCTTGAGACAGCGGTGTGCTTCGGCATCGTTTACCACCTTCATCGCCACCGGGTCGAATTCGATGGTCCGGCCGAAACGCGTGGCAAGGTTGCCCAGCAGGACGAATTCGGCCAGCGGGTCGCTATAGTCGAAGTTCGACATCGCGGCCGGACCGCCCTTGCACGCTGCCAGCCATTCGTTCTCGTGTCCCCGCGAACGAGGCAGCGTTTCCGGGGGCCCTTCGAAGTCCTTGAACTTCTCCTGCGGCAAGAGCGTCACCTCCGTGTTGTGCCCGTTGGCGTGCAGCATGCCTTCGGTGCCCACGAGCAGGCAGCCGGCGTGGTCCCGCCAGCGCTTCTCGCCGGCGTCACCCCAGTCGAGCTTGCGGCCGAGCATCTGCTCGATCTTCTCGCGCGGCCCGGGCGCCTGCCCCGGACCGTTGTACCAGTGGACCGTCACGGCCGGCATATCGCCTCGCGCCGGAACCGAATAGTGGACAATCTCCGAACGCGGGAACGTCGCTTCGTGCACGCCGGAAGGCTCGGGATCTACACCGATGGTGCGAGCCTTGGCGTCGGTATTCGTTGCCGACCAGAGCGAGTCGATCCTGAGACCCATGAAGAAGATGTTCATTGTGTGACAGGCCCAGTTGCCGATGGCGCCGGTCCCGAAATCGCGCCACATGTGCCAGTTGAGCCAGCGGGAGTTGTAGGGGCGGTATCGCGCGGGCCCCAGCCAGAGATCCCACTTGAGAAAGTCGGGAATCTCGTGCACGTCTTTGGGAAGGGGCCGCTCGCCTGCCCCGCCGCCTGTGTTCCAGGCGTGGACCTCGCGCACGTCGCCGAGGACGCCGGCCCGAATCCAGTCGACGCCGCGCCGAAAACCCCGGCTGGCCGTGCCCTGGTTGCCCATCTGGGTCGCGACCTTGTGCTCGCGGGCCAGCCGCTGCAGGACGCGGGCCTCGCCGATGTCGTGGGCCAGGGGCTTCTCGCAGTACACGTGCTTGCCCATCTTCATCGCGGCCGCCGAGATCACCGCGTGCGTGTTGTCCGGCGTCGCGACCACGATCGCATCGATCTGCTTGTCCATCACCTCCAGCATCCGGCGAAAGTCATGGTACTTCTTGACGTCCGGGAGCTTCATCTTCTCAAACGAGAGGTTCATCTCCCGGTCGTTCACGTCACAGATGGCCACCACGTTGGAGAGCCTGGGCATCGTGGTGACGAACCAGCCGCCGCGCCCGCCCACGCCCACGAGGGCCACGTTCACCTTCTCGTTGGCTCCGTAGCTGCGGACGACCCGGCTGCCGCTCAGAAGGGTCAGACCGGCACTGCCACAAGCTGCATTCTTGAGGAGGGTACGCCGTGTCAATTGCTTCGCCATCATCGGACTCCTTCACTGCCGCATACAAAACTCGTTGCCTGCCCCGCCCATCGTTTCCCCCAATATTACCGTCCGCCGCGAACGTCTGCAATCTCCTTCCGCACCGACGGATCGGCGGCGTGCGAGTTTCCCTCCCGGAGAAACGTTATATTCCTCGCACCAGGTGCCGGGCAACGCTTGAAAATGAGTAGCCTTTTATGTTATAATGCGTGCTTCGGATCAAGGCGGAGCCCTCGGATGAAAAATCGTCGAGTGCTTACGACACTCTGATTGTGGAGGAAGAAGGGATGATGAGAGTTTTCGTTTGGCTGCTGTTCTTCTGGGGTCTCGCGGCGCCCGCCTGGGCGGAGGAACCCGTCACTTTCCCGGACCCCGTGTTGCAGGAGGCGGTGGAGCGAACCTTGAAGCTCTACGATCCGACTCCAACCGACATGCTCGGCCTGATCGAGCTCGACAATTCCCAGAGCTTTACCACCCAGGACAACGGAATCGCCGACCTCGCGGGGCTTGAGCACGCCGTCAACCTCCAGAGTCTCAATCTTCGACTCAATCTCGTATCGAACGCCGGCCCGCTTTCCGAACTGCACAACCTGGAGCATTTGAATCTCTCGCAGAATCGCATCAGCGATCTGTCCCCTCTGGCCGGGTTGACCCGTCTGCGGTATCTGAACCTTCACGCCAACCGGTTCACCGATATATCGAGCCTCTCGGCACTGGAGAATCTGGAATACCTGAGCCTCCACACAAACCGGGTCGAAGACATCTCCCCTTTGGCCGGCCTCAGCACGCTGCAAACACTGGTTCTGCGTTGGAATCGCGTCGAGGATCTTTCAGCCTTGTCCGGCCTGACCCATCTGGAGGAGTTGGATCTTCACGCCAATCGCATCAGCAATCTGTCTCCTCTGGCCGGAGCATCCCAGTTGCAACATCTCGACGCGGCACTCAACTCGATCGACGACATCTCGCCGTTGGCTGGTTTGAATAACCTCGAAACCCTGTATCTTAGCAAAACGAACATCCGAGAGATCACTCCTCTTCTCAGCCTGACGAACCTCAAGAGATTGAATCTGGAAAACATCGGCCTTCTGTACAACGAGGTCTACTGCTCGCAGTTGGCATCGCTGCTCGAGAATGCGCCGAGCGTGCAGCTTGAGTACACTCCCAACCACAGGGCCCCGACCGGTTTTGCCGCCTCGGACGGGACCTACGACAACAAGGTACGACTTACCTGGGACTATGTCTGCAATGGCCCGCACTACACCAGCTATTACCGGGTCTACCGCGCTCTCACGAAAACGGGGTCCAAGATTCCACTCGGCGATTGGCAAACGTCCCTGAACCTGGATGACGAGACCACCGAACCCGGAACGACGTACACGTACTGGGTCCAGACGGCCGTTTCCAGTGACGGTTTGGGAGCAGGCTCGTACAGCGACGCCGAGAGCGGCTGGGCATCCGCCGAACCGACGTCGTCCCGCCAGTACAACGTTTCGATCTCATCGACGATCGGCGGATCGGTCGCCGAGCCCGGCGAAGGAACGTTCGTATATGAAGAAGGCGAACCGGTGAAACTCATGGCCCGTGCCGACGACAGTTTTGTCTTCGTAAAATGGTCCGGCCTGACCGACGCCGTCCAGAATCCGGCCTGGCTCACCGTGACCCGGAATCAGGACGTTCAAGCGTGTTTCGCCAGTACGCTTGCGGTGATCCACGTCGATGATGATGCCCCGGCGGACCCTGCCCCGGGAGCTTCAGACCGGAGCGATCCGGCCGAGAACGGCACGCCCGAGCATCCGTTCGACAGCATTCAAGAAGCCATCAAAATGGCAACGCACGGCACTTCGATCCTCGTTCGTCCCGGAACGTATTACGAGAACCTCGATCTTCTGGGCAAGCCCATTGCCCTGTTCGGGGTTGACGACAAGGATCGCATCGGATTTGCACATCCGGTGATTCACGGCGCCGGCACGGGGCCGGTTGTGACGTTTGCCGGCGGGGAAGATCCCAATTGCCTGCTGACGGGATTCGTCCTGACCGGCGGCCGGGGCGGACCGGCCGGGGCGATCCGCTGCGTCGGCAGCAGCCCGACGATTGCGAATTGTCTGATCGTGGGCAACCGGGCCACTTCGGTCAACGGTGCGGCGGTGCATTGCACCGACAGTAACGCTGTCTTTGTCAACTGCACCATCGCCGACAACGCCGGCGGCCAGGAAGGGGGCGGGCTGTTCCTCAAGAACGGCGACGTCATCGTAACCAACTCGATCCTCTGGGGCAACACCCCCGGCGAAGTCCTCGTCACCGGCATGGGCGAACCAGCGATCACATACAGCGACGTAGCCGGCGGCTGGCCGGGAGAGGGCAATATCAACGCCGACCCCCTGTTTGCCCGGCCTGGCTGGTGGAACCCAAACGACACGCCGCACGATTCGGCCGATGACCTCTGGATCAAGGGGGATTACCACCTGCAATCCCAGGGCGGACGCTGGGATCCGCTGACACAGGACTGGGACGCCGATAGCATGACCAGCCCGTGCATTGACGCCGGCGATCCGACCAGCCTCGTCAACGACGAGCCCGTCGGCCATGGCAACCTCGTCAACGCCGGCGCCTACGGCGGCACCGCCCACGCCAGCCTCACTCGCCGTCCGCCCGCCCCGGGGCACGAGCCCGTCGATTTCCCCGATCCGATTCTAAAGGAAGCGGTAGAAGCCACTCTCTGGATCCACGACCCCACCCCGACGCACATGCTCGCGATCACGAGATTCACCTGCACCGAAAGCGGAGTCAGGGATATCACGGGACTCGAATACGCTGTCAATCTTCAGGATCTGTCTCTGCGTTGGAATGCGATTCGCGACCTCTCGCCCCTGTCCGGGCTGACCAACCTCGAAAAGCTGGACCTTTCCCGAAATCAGGCAAGCGATCCATCACCTCTGTCGGGCTTGACGAATCTCCGGCACCTGGATTACCACGAGAATGAGATTACCGACATCTCGGCTCTCTCCAGCCTGACCCGCCTGGAGACCCTCATTCTCCACGAAAACCAGATAAGCGATATTTCGGCCCTGGCCGGCATGACGGACATCCGACACCTCGATCTACTGAGCAATCAGATCTCCGACGTCTCCCCCCTGTTGGGCCTGACTCGCCTGGAACGCCTCGATCTGCGAGTCAACCCGCTCAGCGAGGCGTCTTGCGAGATCTATGTGCCGCAGATCATGGCCAATAACCCCCATATGGAATTCGATCAGGACGTATGCGTTTCACGAACGGTATCGATCACCTCAAGTCTGGGAGGAACCGTTACGGAACCGGGGGAAGGCACCTTTACGTATCAAAATGGCAAGCTTGTGCGTCTGGAGGCCAAAGCGGATTCCGGTTATGTCTTTGTGAAGTGGTCGGGCAGCTATTCCACGACCGAGAATCCCGCGGTCTTGGTAGTCAACCGGGATCACCAAATCCGAGCGGAGTTCGTCGCCCTCGGAATTTGATCCACGTCCGTGACGACAATTCCAACGTCCCCTGACGACAGACGCACGCGCCAGCCCCCCTCCCGAACCATCCGATCGGCCTGAGACCGGCTGCCTACCCCGGTAACCGGACCCCACCGACCGACCGACTCAATTTCCATTGCCTCGCGGCCGATGATCCAGTATCATCTATAATGTGGGGCATGCCCATGAGAGGCTTCGACCATGGTGCGGGCGATCGCCGGCCTGGAGGAAAGAGCAGCATGCAACTACGGGGGACAGCGCGTACACATGTCATGGGGGATTCGGGAAATGTACTGCACATTCGCAGCCAGGCCTGCAACCGAAGGAGGTGATGCGCGACCAGAACAGCCGGATTCATTGAAACAGCCAGGGGCGCGGACTTCCGCCCGGCACCAGCGTAGCGGTCTCGTTCGGGCAAGGCACCATAGTTGATCCACATCAGAATGTTCGTGCACCCGGGTCCACCGACGCAGAACAAAGGCACGTATATCTTCAATCACAACAAAGGAGGACAATCATGGGCAAGAGATTCTTCTATTGTGTGGTGCTTGTGGCCTTGTCAGGTGCGGTTGGAGCCAATCTCGTCAAGGCCGATCCCGTGGGTCATTGGACGTTTGACGAAGGGACCGGCATTACGGCCATCGAGGTCCTGGGCAGCGGCAGCGACGGGGAGCTCAACGGAACCCCGGAATGGGTCACCGGACGCATCGGCGGAGCCCTGGAACTCGGGGGCGACCAGGACTACGTGGTCATCCCGAACAACGAAGGGCTCAAGCTGCGCGGCGCGGACGGCTTCACCGTGGCGGTCTGGATCAGGGTGCAGGATCTGGGCGCCGGCGTCATCCTCTACCATGGTTTGGGCTGCTCGACCTGGGCCAGTTGGTTCCTGGGGGTCGGCGGGCCCGAACCGGACGCGCCCAGACAGCCGGACAACCTCGTATTCGGCGTCCGTTCATCCAACGGCAGTGCCTACACGAGCGTGGCGGCGCCGGTCGAGGCGGATGTGTGGGTCCACGTGGCCGCCACGTACGACGGCGCTACCCTGACGCTCTATATCGACGGTTCAGAGGCGGACAGCGCCGATGCGCCGACCCCATGGGACAGCGGCGAAAACCTGTACATCGGCGGCGATTCCGGCTGTGGCGGCCGCAGCTGGTATACCGGGGCCGTCGACGATCTCTGGATATTTGACCATGTCCTCTCCGAAGGGGAGGTCATGAGCCTGCTGTCGGCCGAGCCGCTTACCTCCGCCTTCGGACCGTCTCCCAAAGATGGGGCCATGGCAGGCGAGACAGCGGTGCAGCTCACGTGGCACCCGGGCGAGTTCGCCAGTTCCCACGAGGTCTACTTTGCCGAGAGCTTCGAGGACGTCAACGAGGCCCTGGTCGAGCCTGTGGCCGCGGCGGACGCGAGTCTGACGGTCGGAGCCGCCTCCCCGTACGCGGCGGGATTGACGCCGGGTCAGACCTACTACTGGCGGGTCGACGAAGTCAACGATCTCCACCCGGACAGTCCCTGGCGAGGCGACGTCTGGAGCTTTTGGGTCCAGCCGGTGATTGCCTGGGATCCCTCCCCTGCCGATGGAGTCCCCTATGTCCTGCTCGATCCCGAGTTGACCTGGAAGAACGGCATAGGCGCCCTGTTCCACACCGTCTACTTCGGCGAGAGCCTTGAGGAGGTTCGCGACGCTGCCGCGGACGGATTCATGACCGCCTCCGCGAGCTACGCGTCCGGGCCGCTGCAGGCCGAAACCACGTATTACTGGCGCGTCGATGAGTTTGCCGCGACCGGGACGACCACCAAGGGCGAGCTCTGGGGCTTCACCACCGTGCCTGAGATAACCGTAACGGATCCCACCCTCCTCGGCTGGTGGACGCTTGACGAGGGCATCGGGAGCACTGCCGTGGACTGGTCCGGACATGGCAATCACGGCGCCCTGAGCGGCGATCCGCAGTGGGTAGACGGGTATCACGGCGGCGCGCTCGATTTCGACGGCAACGACCACGTCGACACCGGTGACACAACCGACCTGGCCACCTGGACCATCGCGGTCTGGGTGATAAGTCCGGAGGCGCCGGGAGGAGGGGGCGCCAGCGGTCCGGTCCATCGAGAGAAAAACTATCAGTTCGATTGGAACCACGCGGATGAGGTTTTCCGCGGTGCTGCGGCCCTGTGCGTAGAAGGAACATGGCACGCCGCCTCCTTTGGTGCTTTGGAAGGCAATACCTGGTATCACCTGGCCGCGACATTCGACGGGACCGCCCTGACGTCGTACAAGAACGGCGTTCTCATGGTGAGCAACACTGCCGCGGCGGGCACCCCGGACGCCGAAACCGGCACTCTCCTGATCGGGAGACACTCGACCGCCTCGGGCAATTACTTCACCGGCACGGTCGACGATGTCCGCGTCTATGATCGGGCCTTGACCGAGGCCGAGATCGCCGAGGCCATGCGGGGCAACCCGCTGCTGGCCGGCAGTCCCAACCCCGGCCCCGGTGCGACCGTAGACATCCGCGACGCGACCATGCTGAGCTGGGCAGCCGGCGACACCGCAGCCTCGCATGATGTGTACTTCGGCACGGACCGCGCTGCCGTAGCGGCCGCCGACAACAGCACCGCGGAGTTCCAGGGCAACCAGCCCGGGACGAGCGCCTCTCTGGCCGGTCTGGTCGAGTTTGGCGGCGGTGAGTACTTCTGGCGCATCGACGAGGTCGAAGCGGCCGGCACCGTGCAAACCGGTTACATCTGGCGGTTCATGATTCCGGATTATCTGATCGTGGACGACTTCGAGAGCTACACCAACGACGCTGATACGTTGCAGCGCGTCTTCCAGACCTGGATCGATGGTATCGGTTTCAGCGAACCGGTCGACACTCCGGGCAACGGCACCGGCGCCCTGGTCGGGCATGACATCTGGGCCCCCGGCACGCCGTATACGCAGATCGTGGAGATTGGCAACGTCTTTGGCGGCAATCAGGCCATGCCGATCTACTACGACAACACGGTCGCCCCCGGCATTTCCGAGGCGGACCGCACGTTTACGCCGGGCCGGAACTGGACCGTCGAGGGCGTCACAACGCTGGTGGTGCACTTCCGCGGCGAGGCCGACAATACGGGCGATCTGTACGTCGAGATCAACGGCGTCAAGGTCCCCTACCCCGACGACCCGGCCGACATCGCCAGCGGCGACTGGATCGCCTGGGAAATCGACCTGGCCTCGGTCGGCGTGAGCCTCACGAACGTTACGACGCTGACCATCGGCATCGAAGGCGACCAGACGGGCGTCCTGTACATCGATGACGTCATTCTGACCAGGTGACAGCCGGTCGAATGGATGCCACCGGGATTTGGGAACGGACCACCGAGGTGTTACAATCGGGCGGGTATGCGACTCCGGCGGTCAGAGGCCGGAGCCGCTCCCGCCCGCGCGGCTGACCGACAAGTGGTGCTGTGCCGTTGCGTTTGAATTGTGTCGAATATTGGTTGCTCGAGGGTTGGGATGCGCAGACAGAATGGATTCACGTTGATCGAGCTGTTGGTTGTGATCGCCATTATCGCGCTGCTGATGGGTATCCTGATGCCGGCGCTGAGCCGGGTCCGCAAACAGGCCCGCAAGGCGGCGTGCATGTCCAACGTGCGTTCCTTCGCCCTGGCGCTGGCGGCCTATGCGGCCGAGAACGACGACCGGATCATTGCACTCTATTTTCAGGAGGAGGGCGAATTCTGGACCGAGAAGTTGCACGGGTTCTACAAAGCAAAGGATTTGCGGCTCTGCCCGGCGGCGGTCAAACCCAGCGCGCCTGAAACCGAATTCGTCCATGGTAATCTGGGAGATCACTGCAACTACGGCGCCCCCTACCGCGCGTGGTATCATATGCGCTCGACCGGCAACGAAGCCAGCACGATGTTCCTGGGCAGCTATGGAACCAACGGCTGGGTACACAGAGGCGAAGGGCAAACGTGGGGGTACGCCTACGAAGACCACTGGGGCATGATGAGTGTCAAGGGAGCCGGTGCGATTCCGCTCATGTTGGACTGCACGTGGGTCGCCGGATACCCTCTCGATTCGGATCAGCCGCTGCCGGCCGATCAGTACTATGAGTACTGGAGGGGCAGCTACAATTTCGGCCAGATGAATCGCTACTGCTTCGAGCGTCACAACGGGTACATCAACACCTCGTTCCTCGACGGAAGCACGCGAGCGGTCCCCCTGGCCGAGCTGTGGGAATTGAAATGGCACCGGAGTTATCAAGCGCAATATGATATCGAAATTCCGAACTGGAAGAACAAGTAGCTCTGCTGCGCTGCCGGCCCTTTTGTTGGCGGTTCTGTGCGTTACGGCGAGCCGCTGCCCGGCCGCGATTCCGCTGGTCATCAACGAACTGGCCGCCTCCAACGGCAGCCTCATCCGGGACCCCCAGGGCGAGTTCGAGGATTGGGTCGAGATTCACAATTTCGGCGGCACTGGCGTCGATATCGCCGGCATGTACCTCACCGATGATCTGTCGAATCCCACCAAGTATCAGTTCCCGCGGGGCAATCCGTCTCTCACCACCGTCCAGGCGGAAGGATACGTTCTGGTGTGGGTTGACGGCGACACGGACGACGTGGGATTGCACGCGGACTTCAAGCTCGACGCCGACGGCGAGGAAGTCGGCCTGTTCGATATCGACGGACAAACCCTGGTGGACGCCGTCGTGTTCGACGCCCAGGTGAGAGACGTGTCATACGGCCGATACCCGGATGCCGGCGAGACCTGGGGATATGCTCTGAGCGCCACGCCGGGCGGACCGAACGCCGGCCTCTACGAGGGCATCGCCGGCGACGTCCGCTTCAGCCACGACCCCGGCTTCTACGACGCCCCCTTCGAGCTGGTCCTGAGCTGCGATACGCCACAGACCGTCATCTACTACACGGTGGACAGCCGGGAGCCGGGCGACACGGGCGGGCGGACCATAACGGGAAAAAGGTACGCCGCCCCGATCCCCATCACCGGGACCGCGTGTGTGCGGGCACGGGCGCTGCGGCCAGGCTGGAGAAATTCGGCCGTGCGCACCTGCACGTACATCTTTCCGGGGGACGTCGTCCTGCAGAGCACGATGCCCGGCGTCGTGCCGGATGATCGTCGCGGCGGCCGCGAACTGCGCGATGCCCTGCTGGCGATTCCCACCGTGTCTCTCGTGACGCCCTACTCGATCTCCCAGCAGGAACGGGCCACGTCGATCGAGCTGCTCTTCCCGGACGGCAGGCCGGGCTTCCAGGCCGATGCCGGGCTCGAGCACTTCGGAGGCCATAGTCTCCACAACTACCCCAAGAAATCGATGCGCGTCAGTTTCAAGGGCCTCTACGGCCCGACCCGCTTGACCTTCGATCTCTTCGGCGACGGGGCAACGCACACATTCGATCAGATCCTGCTGCGAAGCGGCTCCCACGACACCATGTTCTACACCAACGGGACGCGGGGCATTTACATCCGCAACCGCTGGATCCTCGACAGACAACTGGACATGGGGCAGCCGGCGCCGCACGGACGCTTCGTGCACGTCTACATCAACGGCACCTACTGGGGACAGTATCACCTGATGGAGAGGCCGAACGCGGCCTTCATGGCCTCCTACTTCGGGGGCGAGAAGGAAGATTACGACGCCCTCAACGCCGGCTCGCCGGTTGATGGGACGCGGCAGGCGTGGGACGAGATGACTCGCGCCACAAGCGACTACGAAAAACTCGGGCGATACATGGACGTGGCCAACTACGCGGATTTCATGCTCTTGCAGTTCTACGGCGGAAACGACTGGGACTGGAAAGCCAATCAGAACTGGATGGCCGCCCGGAAGCGGGCCGACGGCGCCGGGTTCAAGTTCTTCTGCTGGGATAGTGACATGGTCTTGCGGCGCGGGCTGAATGTCAACGTCGTCAACCTCGGCGGCCCGGGGAACATGTGGGGCGCCGTCAAGCAGCACCAAGAGTTTCGCATGCTCTTGGCCGATCGCGCCCAGGAGCATTTCTTCAACGAAGGCACGCTGACGCGCGATCGCGTGCTGGCACAGTTCGAGGAACTGGCCGGGCAGATCGAGGCCAGCATGGTGGCCGAGACAGCTCGCTGGGGACGGTCGCAGGGTTACACCGCCACGACGTGGCAGGAGAACCTGGACACCGTGCGTTCCGACATCATCGCGCAGCGCACGAAGATCGTGATCGAGCAGATGCGAAGCGCCGGCGTGTTCCCCCTGATCGACGCCCCAAGCTTCCATGTCAACGGCCAGCCCCAGCATGGAGGACACATCGCCGCCGCCGACCGCCTGTCCATGATCGCCTCGACCGGAACGATCTATTTCACCCTCGACGGCACAGACCCGCGCCTGCCGGGAACGCCCGTGTCGCAATCCACCACGTCTATCGTAGCCGCAGACACGCCCAGGAAAGTGCTGGTTCCCACCGGTCCGTTGGGCGCCGGCTGGAACTCCGATCCCTTCGACGACGCCGACTGGCTGGACGCCGCCGGCGGTCTGGGCTACGAGCGAGGCTCCGGATACGGGCCATTCATCGCGCTCGATCTCGAGCAGCAAATGTATAACAAGCAGACTACCTGTTACGTGCGAATCCCCTTCACGCTCACCGCCGCTCAGGTCCGCCAGGCCCGCCGCCTCACCCTGGCGATCCGCTATGACGACGGCTTCGTCGCTTACCTCAACGGCACCGAAGTCGCGCGGGCGCTCGTTGCCGGGACACCGGCCTGGGACTCGACCGCCAGCGGAAGTCACGAGGCGGGCGCCCCGGAGTCGTTCGACCTGTCCGAACACAGCGACCGGCTCCGCAGAGGGCCGAACCTGCTCGCCATACAGGGCCTCAACAGCTCCGCGACGAGTTCGGACTTCCTCATCACGGCCGAACTGCAAACAAGCGCGGCTCCGCCCCCTCCGGAATCCGGCATCTCGCCCGAGGCGGTGGCGTACGTGGGCCCGTTGATGCTGGACGGCAGCGCGGCCGTCAGGGCTCGCGCGCTGCACAACGGCCAATGGAGCGCTCTGAGTGAAGCGGTCTTCGCGGTCGGGCCGGTCGCCGAGTCCCTGCGGATCAGCGAGATCATGTACCATCCCGAAGACGCCGGAACGCTCGGCGATCCGAACGCCGAGTACATCGAGCTGACCAATATCGGCGGCGCGGACGTCAACCTCAATCTGGTTCGCTTTTCCAAAGGCGTCGATTTCACCTTCCCGCCCTTCGCGCTCGAGCCCGATGATTACGTGCTCGCAGTCAAGGATCGTGACGCCTTCGAAGCGAGACATGGCCCCGGGTTGCCGATTGCCGGCGAATATTCCGGTTCGCTGAGCAATTCAGGGGAACAAATCGAGTTGCGGGATGCCGTCGGTGCAACAGCCCAGGCCTTCTCGTATCAGGACGATTGGTACAAGACCACCGACGGCAGAGGATTCTCACTGACCGCGACAAATCCCCGCGACACCAACCCGAACGACTGGTCGGAAAAAACCGCCTGGCGTCCCAGCGCCACAGTGTGGGGATCACCCGGCTGGGACGAAACAACACTGCCGGGAAACTGACGGCAACGAACCGGCGTTAATCGGATGCGGATTCCTTCTGCTTTCTCTTTTCGGCTTTCCTGTTGGCCAGGTAAGCGAGAAGCATGCCGAGCTCGTAGAGGGCGTAGAGAGGCACTGCCAGCGTAACTTGCGAGATGACATCCGGCGGAGTGACGAGAGCCGAGAGGATGAAACAGCACAGGAAAACATACTTGCGGACGCTGCGCATGGCGGCGATAGAGACCAAGCCGATACGAACGAGGATAACGATGGCGATGGGGGTCTGGAAAGCCACCCCAAAGACGAGCATGAGCATCGTCACGAACGAGACGTACTTCTGGAGCGTCCAGTTGGAGGCGACGCCGAGCAGGTCGCCGAAGTAGAGGAAGAAGTTCAGGGAGATCTTGGCGACGACGAAGAGAAAGAACAAGGCGCCGATGATGAAGAGGGCCGCAGAGAAGGGTACGGCGGCGCGAACGTACTTGCGTTCGTGCTCGTAGAGACCGGCGGCGACAAACATCCAGAGCTGGTAGAAAACCCAGGGGCAAGTGAGAATCAGGCCGGAGATCAGCGAGATCTTCATGTACGCCGTGAAAGCGTCCGGCACACCGATGACCTGCAACTGGCGATTGTGAGGCACCAATCGCTTCTTCTCCCCACCGACCGCCTCCAGCCCCCAGGCGCGAACCGTGTCCATACAAACACTGCGAAAGAAAGCCACGCGGTTCGGGTCCAGCAGCGGCGCATTCGGATCCGACGCCAGAGCGACGTCCAGATTGCTGAAGAACTGCTCGAACAACGCCACGGCGTTGGGCTCGGCCACTGACGCCGGCGGCTCGCGTTTCGCCTCGCGCTTCGCAACCGCGTTGTTGTACGGCGCCTCGATAAAACGCAGAATGTGCGTGCCGAACGCCAACGAGGCAATCGCGCCGACGAAGAGGCCGAGGATCGCCAGGATCAACCGGGCGCGCAACTCCTCCAGATGGTCACCCAGACTCATCGTGCAATCAAGGGGATCGCGACTCTTCTTAGTAGTATCGCCCATCTCAATCGAGAGGAGGAAATGCGACTAACGCGAGAGGGATTAATGCATCGGGTCCACTTCGTCGATGCCCGAAGCGTCTTTGGCTTCGTTCACGACGTCGTCTTTGACCTTGCGAACATCGCCCACGAGCTCGTCGGTCGACTCCTTGGCCTCGTTGATGCCTTTCTTGAACTCGGTCATGCTTCGACCGACGCTACGGGCGATTTCAGGGAGGCGCCGGCCGAAAATCAGCAGCGCAATCACGAGAACGACCAGCATTTCCCAGTGACCGGGCATCCAGGCCAGAACAAATTGCATCGATGCAGCCATCATAATCTCCTACGCATACCACCGCGTTCATACGACGCGAAATACATGAATTCGTGGCTCACAATACGCTTTAGCAAGTACCCTCCGCGGAATTCGGTACTTCGCGTACCCAGGGGAGGCGGTAACGCCGAATGGGCAATATATCATCTGTTGCCGTCGTCGTCAAATAAATAGTACGCTGGCGAAAACAAAACGGTTCCGGTGAATTTCCCGACGCTGCGGCACCGCGCACCGGTCCGTGTTTTGCCGTTCTTGGCAGCGATCTCTGCGCGCCGCAAATATCGAAGCGCCTCATTCATAACTACAGCACCCACAATCCCTTACAAGACCAAGGCCGGATTTTTCTTGCATTGAATCCCCCCTATCGGCTATAATAACAGCGTTGTCGATTCGAAGTAGTTTGGGGGTAGAAAAAAGAGCAATGGAACAGTTTTATTACAAGACCTGGATACCATTTGTTATGACAAAGCGGCGTATTCTCGTCCTGGCCATCGCCAGCTACATCGCCCTTTGTTAAGCCTTTCCCGGGACTGCGGCCCCGCGCGTCATTGCGCGCCGCCTCCGAGGCCGGCCGCATCGGTACGCGCGCACGCGCACACTTGAAAACTCGCCTGCCTTGCCGATAATATACCTGCATGGGGCGCCAAAGGCAGGAGACCGGCATGAGCGATGTTACGCGCATACTCAGTGCCATCGAGCGAGGTGATGCCAAGGCGACGGACGAACTCTTGCCACTGGTCTACGAGGAGCTTCGTCTCCTGGCGGCGCAGAAGCTATCGCACGAACCTCCCGGCCAAACCCTTCAGGCCACCGCGTTGGTCCACGAGGCCTACCTGCGGCTGCTCGGCGATCAATCCCACAACTGGCAGGGGCGGGCCCACTTCTTCGCCGCCGCCGCCGAGGCGATGCGGCGTATCCTCGTCGACAACGCCCGGCGCAAAAGCCGTCTCAAAAGAGGAGCCGGCCGCCGACGCGTCGATCTGGATAAGGTCTCCGTGGCCGTGGAAACACCCGCCGAGGATCTGCTGGCGCTGGACGAAGCCTTCACCCGGCTCTCACAGGAGGACCCCCAGACGGCCGAAGTGGTCAAGCTGAGCTATTTCGGCGGGCTGACCCTCGACGAAGCGGCCGAAGTCCTCGGCGTCTCCCGCCGCACCGCCTATCGCTACTGGGCCTTCGCCCGAGCCTGGCTCTACGAGGAAATGACGCGGGACGAAAGCCCGCCGTCCTCCTGAAAAAAACAGATCTTTCGAAAATCACCGCTTTCTCCTGACACTCAAACGGCCCGGAAGACGCATTGGCAAGTGGAGAAACGTTGCCATGAAAACGATCCCAGACAAAAACGATGTTCCGGACGTCAGGTCCATCTTCCTCGACGCACTGGAAAAGCCGACTGATTCGGAGAGAACCGCCTATCTGGACCAGGCATGCGCAGGCGACGCCGCGGTGCGTGCCAAAGTCGAAGCGCTGCTGCGAGCCCACGACCAGGCCGGCGGCTTTCTGCAACCACCCGACTGCCTCGCCGACCCGATGCTGGGAACATCCGCCCTGACCGAACAGCCCGGCACGCTGATCGGGCGATACAAGCTCCTGGAACGAATCGGCGAAGGCGGAATGGCGGTCGTCTACATGGCCGAGCAGCAAGAACCCATCCGCCGCAAGGTCGCCCTCAAGATCATCAAGTTAGGGATGGACACCAGGCAGGTGATCGCCCGTTTCGAGGCCGAGCGCCAGGCTCTGGCGATGATGAACCACCCCAATATCGCCAAAGTCTTCGACGCCGGCACCACGGAGACGGGCCGACCGTACTTCGTCATGGAGCTGGTCCAGGGCGTCTCGATCACCGAGTACTGCGACGAGGACAACCTGAGCACAAAGGACCGCCTCGCGCTGTTCATCCAGGTCTGCCACGCCGTCCAGCATGCCCACCAGAAGGGCATTATCCACCGGGATATCAAGCCCTCCAACGTCATGATCACACAGCGCGACGGCGCCCCGGTCCCGAAGATTATCGACTTCGGCATCGCCAAGGCCACCAACCAGAAGCTGACCGAAAAGACCCTCTTCACCCGCTACGCCCACCTCATCGGCACCCCGGCCTACATGAGCCCCGAGCAAGCGGAACTGAGCGACCTGGACATCGACACCCGCTCCGACATCTATTCCCTCGGCGTCCTGCTCTACGAACTACTCACCGGCACGACGCCTTTCAGCGAAGAGGAGCTTCGCAAGGCCGGCTACCTGGAAATGCAACGGGTGATCCGCGAGCAGGAGCCGGCCAAGCCCTCCACGAAGCTCAGCACCCTCGGCGAGACCTTGACTGGCATCGCGCAACATCGGGGCTGCACTCCTGACCTGCTGAGGAGAGCCGTGCGGGGCGACCTCGACTGGATCGTAATGAAGTCACTGGAAAAAAACCGTGTCCAGCGATACGAGACGGCAAACGGGCTGGCCGAAGATATCCGGCGGCATCTCGGTGATGAGCCGGTCACAGCGGGTCCGCCGAGCGGATTACACCGGATGAAGAAGTTTATGCGACGGCACCGGGCGCTGGTTGCAGGTGCTGCGACAGTAATGGTAGTACTTTCCGGTGGGATTATCGCCTCGACCATCTTCGCCCTCCGGGCGGAGCGAGAGGCGAAGATCGCCAAGGCCGTCAGCGCGTTCCTCAACGAGGACCTTCTTGCGGCGGTCGATCCGGAAAAGGCGAAGGCTCCGGAAGTGACTGTGCGCTACATCCTCGATGCCGCTTCGGAAAACCTCGAGGGCAAGTTCGAGGGCAGTCCCCTCGCTGAGGCAAGTGTTCGTCAGACGTTGGGGGAAACATACCGAAAACTCGGAGAGTACAAGACCGCCGAGTCCCACCTGGCCCGTACGCTGCAGATACGTCAGGAACAGCTTGGTAAGGAGCATCCAGAGACACTGGACTCCATGAACAATGTGGCCAATGTGTACGAGGCCCAGGGCCGTTACGACGAGGCCGAGCAGCTACACAGTAAGGTGCTGGAGATTCGGCGCCGTCTGCTGGGTGAAGAGCATCCAAGTACGCTGGCCTCCATGAACAACCTGGCGCGGGTATATTGTGCCCAAGGCCGCTACGGTGAGGGCGAGCAACTACACGTCAAGACGCTGGAGATCCAGCGCCGGGTACTGGGGGAAGAGCATATAGATACGCTGAAATCCATGAACAACGTGGCCAACGTGTATGCTGAGCGGGGTCGTAACGATGAGGCGGAGCAGCTACTTGTCACGGTGGTGGAGACGCAGCGTCGGGTACTGGGGCAAGAGCACCCAGAGACGCTGGGCGTCATGTATAACCTGGCCACGGTGTATGCGTACCAGGGCCGTCATGAGGAAGCGGAATCGCTATTTATCAAGATGCTGGAGACGCAGCGCCGAGTACTGGGTGAAGAGCATCCAGATACGCTGGGCGTCATGAACAACCTGGCCTCGGTGTATGAGCGCCAGGGCCGTGATGAGGAAGCCGAAGCGCTACATGCCAAGACACTGGAGATTAGGCGCCGGGTGCTCGGTGAAGAGCACCCAGATACGCTGAAATCCATGAACAACCTGGCCGGTCTGTACAGGGATCGGGGGCTTTGTGAGGAGGCTGAACAGCTCAATCTCAAGGTGCTTGAGATTCGGCGCCGTGTGCTGGGTGAGGAGCATCCACGTACGCTCTGGTCGATGGGAAACCTGGCCAGTGTGTATGCGAGCCAGGACCGCTATGAGGAGGCCGAACCGCTCCTTGTCAAGGTGCTGGAAACTCAGCGCCGGGTTCTGGGCGAAGAGCACCCAGATACGCTGGCCTCCATGCACCAATTGGCCTTGATGTATGCGCATCAGGGGCGTGGCTAGGAGGCCGAGCAGCTATTTGTCAACGTACTGGGGATGTATCGCCGGGTGCTGGGTGAAGAGCATCCATC
>Ga0272441_10001033_pt1 | contig 59969 bp, 51 predicted proteins | sample SSMProp6N_FD_193582 | JGI IMG/M metagenome (GOLD analysis project Ga0272441, IMG submission 193582) | Marine sediment archaeal communities from Little Sippewissett salt marsh, Falmouth, MA, United States - SSM-Prop-6N | ecosystem: Environmental > Aquatic > Marine > Wetlands > Sediment ...
CCTACCGCTTGCTCAGCGAGCGGTACACGGCGTCGAGGGCATAGCGCAGCCTCCACGCTCGCGACCGGGCCCGGTGGTCCTTCCCGATGTCCCGTAGCGCCTTGCCCAACCGCTCTCGATCCGCGTCGGTCAGGGCCTCGGCGTAGCCGCTCAGCAGCGACCTCGCCGTCACCTCATACACCGCGGCGCACGCGGCCGCGTTGCCCGAGTTGAACAGCGGTACGCCGCGCTCGATGGCGACCTCGATCACGCTCATGGCCTTGCGCTCGGCCGTCGGCTCGGGCAGATCCGGCAGCAGGACGGAATCGATCACGTGCACGACGCCATTGGTGGCCCGGACGTCGGCCAGGACGATGTTGGCCTCGTTCACGCGGAGGGCGCCCGATGCCCGCAGGTCGAGCGCGCCGCCCTGGAGCGTCTCGGGCGCGCGGCTCGTGAGAATGAGCGTCTGGGGCAACACGTGATACTTGAGGATCGCCGCCAGCCGCTCGCGGTTCGCGGGGCGCAGCAGGCCCTCGACCGTGCCCGCCGGCAGCGCGCCGAAGGCGTCATCCGTGGGCGCGAACACGGTCAGGTTGGCGTCGGGCGCCTTGAGGGCATCGACGAGGCCGGCCGCCTTCGCGGCGGCGAGCAGCGTGTCGAACTTGCCCGCGACGGCCGCCGTCTCCACGATGTCCTTCGGCAGCAGGACGGAATCGATCACGTGGATCACGCCGTTCGTCGCAAACACGTCGGCTTTGACCACGCGGGCGCGGTCCACCTTCACGCCCTTCTTGTCGGTGGCGAAGAGCAGGTCCGTTCCCTGCACGGTGCCGGCGCGCGGCATGCGGGTGACGTCGGCGGCCGCCAGCCGCCCGGGCACCACGTGCAGCGTGAGAATCGCCGTCAGCTTGTCCTTGCTCTCCGGCTTGAGCAGCGACTGAACGGTGCCCTTGGGCAGCTTGTCGAACGCATCGTCCGTCGGGGCGAAGACGGTGAACGGGCCGGAGCCCTTCAGCGTATCGACAAGGCCGGCGGACCTGACGGCCGTCACCAGCGTCTTGAACGACCCGGCGCCGACAGCCGTATCCACGATGTCCTTCGTGGGCGAGCCGGCGGACGCGGGGCCGGCCGCGAACGCGACGACCGCGAACGCGGCGACCAGGGCTGACGTTCTCAACATCCGTTGCCTTCTGACCATGATTGCTCCCTTCCGAAATCCCGCGGAACATCCGGGGGGATGGAGCCCTGCGGCTCCGGGACGAGGTCCCCCGCAGAACCCATGCGAGGTCCTTGCTTCGCGAAGAACGCCCTTCGCGCGGAATTCTATGCGCGCACCAGCTGGCAAACGGAGGGTTCACGAAATCCGCGCCGCGGCCGAGCGCCTCCGCGAGGCGTGCGCCCGCGAGCAGACCCCAGCCAACCCGTCCACCGGTCAACCAGCTAACCCCCGGCCGGAAGCCGGGCGACGATATCCGCCATGGTCACGAGGTCGAGGAAGTTGTGCCGGATGATCTCGGCGATCTGGGCGGCGTTGCCGGTGTGGACGAAGGCGTGGTAGGCGTCGGGGATGAGATGCCCGGGGATGTCGTCGTCGCGAATCCGGCCGCAGAGGACCCGCTCCAGCGTCTGAAGCCGGCAGTCGGGCAGCGGACCGCCCACGCGCGGGCCCCAGGTGCGCCGGGCCGTGTGCAGCAGATCGACGTGCGGCTGATTCAGCCGGCAGGCGATTCCGTTGGCGGCCGCCCGGGCGCGGATGAACGGCACGTCAAAGCTCTTGCCGTTGAACGACACCAGCACACGTCGCCCGGCGGCGAGACCGAGGAACGCCCGGACGGCCGCGGGCTCCCGGGAGTAGTCGCGGGCGAAATACTGCCGGGTGACCAACCCGCCCGCATCCCACACCATGGCCCCAAGCAGGAAAACGGGGCAACTGGCCAGCCCCGTGGTTTCGAGGTCGAGAAAGAGCAGATCGTCGGGGCGGGGACTGACGGCGTCGAGGTCGAATCCTGCGCGGCGGAGTTCAGGATGCAGGCCGGCCTTGGGGTGCGCGATCGCGGCCGCCAGGGCCGTGGACGACCGGGCATAGCCGTCAAGTTCCAGCCGCCGCTCGATGATGTACGCCCCGCCGTCTTCGCGAACGTCGGCCGACAGAGCGGCGAGGGCGTCGTCGAGCTTCACGTGCGGGCCCAGGACGAACGGGGCCGGCGCCGAGGGCCGCCGCGGCAGGTCGCGCGGATAGACGATGGGCTCGGCGGAGCGCATGCCCCCCTCTCCCCCCTCGCCGGCAGGCTCGCGGCCGCGGCTCGTGGCGAATGACACGCGCTTGCGCAGCGAGCGGCGGATTTCGTCGCGGGCGTCCATGGGGCCGGGGCACATTGTACCGGCCCGCCCGCCGAGCGACAAACGGCCGCAGTTGGATGCCACGGGTTGCCGGCAACCCGTGCGGCCCCAGTTCCCAGGGGGCCGGGCCTGCTTGTCGGTGCCAGCCCGGGGGCGGCCGCGCAGTAAAGCGCCCCACGGCCGGCCGCGGGGCGCTCGCTATGGCCTCGGTTCTTCGCGACGCTTACCCACGACGCCGACGGCGAAGCAGCGCCAGTCCGCCCAGGGCAATCAGGCCCACCGTGGCCGGCTCGGGTACGGGCGTGCCGTACCAGGCAAGCCCGTAGGTTTCGGCGTTGGCGTCGGAGACAAAGTCGTACACTTCCTCGTCCCAGACCACACGGACAAGCACGTACATGTCGTCCGCCAGCTCGAAGTGCAGGTGCTCCATGGTGTTGTAGTCGCTGATCGACTCGGCGAGCTTCGTCAGGGCCGTCCCGCCCGCGTCGGCCGACCAGATCTCGAGGTCGAGGTCGTCGAAGCTCTCGTAGGTTCCGCTGTGCGTGTCGGCATCGTACGCCCGATCCACGAACCACGTCAGCGTGGCGGTGAGCATCGTGCCGCCCTGGAGTTGCGTGGTGATGAAGTAGTCGTTCGGCGTGCCCTCGTCGACCTGGCCGTAATCCCAGCCGACGGCCTCGACGTTTCCGCCGCCAAGCCCCGCGACGTTGCCCGTCCCGGAGAGGTACTGATCGTACCCCTTCTCCAGGTCCATCCGCCCGGCGCCGACGGTGTAGTCGAGCGATTGCGTGGTCGTGATGACGCCGCCGACGACCTGCTGCCCGTTGTCCCAGGGGTGGGTGGTGGTCTTGGTGGCGGAGTTCAGCAGGACGGCCTTGACCACCCGGCCGTCGATGGCCTGCCCGCCACCGAAGACGTCGTATCCGGCGTCACAGATCAGCGCCGCTCCCCCGGCGGTGATGGGCGCGGCGAAGCTGGTGCCGGCCGCATCGACCACGTAGTAGTTGCCGGCCCCGCCCGTAATGTCAGTGCCGCCGGTGTTGCTGCCTGTCGTGCCGCCGTAGTAGGCGAGTGTCAGGTTCTGCCCGGGCTCGGCGATATCGATGGCGGCCCGCGCGCCGGCGACGGTGGCGCCGCTGGTGCCGGCGGCGTTGTCGGGCAGGAAGAAGTCGGTGGGGCTGCGGCTGGAGAAGGAAGCCACATCGTCGTAGGCCGGCGTGCTGGTGTCGGAGGCCAGCGCGCCGACGGCGATGGTGTTGAAGGCCGAGCCCGGCCCGGAGAGCGTGTCGGGATCCGGGCCGCCGTTGCCCGCAGCGAAGACGACGACCTTGCCGGTCTGCACGGTGATGGCGTCAAGCAAGCGCGAGTACTGCCCGTCGCCGTCGTTGTCGCTGCCGGCGCCCCAACTGCTGGTGACCACGTCGGCGGTATTGCCTCCGATGCCCGTGACCATGGCCAGGTCGTAGGCGTACTCCACCGTGTCATTGCTGACGAAGAAGCTCGTCCCGCCGCCCCAGGATGTGGCGATTGCGCCCGACCACAGTTCCGCGCCGTACGCGATGCCGAGCTGGTAGTCCTGGGGATTGCCGGCGACATGCCGCCCGCCGAGCGTGTGCCCGACGGCCGTCGCGTGAACATCGTAGTCCCCGGCGGCATCGGCGTGCTCGAAAAACGTCGTCACGTGCCCGAGCGTCTCGTGCCCGTCCCAGATGTGCCCCGCCTCGACGTTAGCGATGACCGCGCGTGTGCCCGTGTAGCCGGCGTCGTAGAACGTCGTGGCGCCGACGAAATCGTTAATGTACAGCCCGGTAAACGGCGGGTCGTCGCCGCCGTTGCTGCTGACCAACGCGGCCGCGGGCAACGCCCACGCCAGCACGACGGCCGCACAGAGGGCCAGCGCGGGTGTGTGTTTCCTCACATTCATGGCTCAACGCTCCTTTGTGTCGGCTCACGGCCGACCGCAACTCCGTTCCGCCCGGGCCGGTCGCCGGAACTTCACCCGGCACAACCCGGCTGGCGGGTGAGATATCGCGAACCCATCCGACGTGTTCGCCTCCGAGTCTTCGAGCGTTCGAGCGTGAGCCCGAGCCCGTCCACCGCCAGAGCCGACAGTCGGCACACTACCGCCAATTGAGCAGTGCAGCAGAGCAGGCCCCCGAGGGGGCGTTGAGCATCCCCGCGTCGTGCGATCGGCAGGCCCCGGGGGCCCGCCCCTCCTCACCTACCCATGATATGCGCTACCCGTGAAATGTCAAGTACTTACCTCCGATGCAACTGCCCCAACGGTTGCCCACGTAGCCGAAAAGTCGGCGAGCCGCCAGCTCCGCGGGGATCGCCTGGCACGGTCGCGGCGTCCCGTCTCGCCCGGCAGCGGCCGCCTCCAGGCACGGGGAGCGCCACGAAGCGCCCGGCGGGAACTTGCCCGCTCCAATCGCGCGGCCTATGCTGGCGCCGGCTCAGGCGCAGCCGTTGCCGCCAAGCGAAAGGAACCCCCATGGCCGAGAAGCCCCTGAAGTTCCGGCACGAGACGATCGACCCCGACCCGCCCGGCTCCATGCACGACATCACGCTCGTCGGCGACATCAACGGCGACGGGAGGAATGAGATCATCATCGGCGGCAAGAAGGGGCCGCCCAACCTGTTCTGGTACGAATTCGGCACGTGGACCCGGCACGACATGGCCGACGCGCCCGAACTCGAGGCCGGCGGCGTCCTGCTCGACGTCAACGGCAATGGCCGGCTCGACGTGGTTGCGGGCCAACAGATCAACGGACGCAAGCTGTTCTGGTTCGAGAATCCGCCCGACCCCACGCGGCCGTGGCCGGTGCACGTCATCACGGACCGGTTCGACAAGTACCACGACCAGGCCGTCGGCGATGTCGATGGCGACGGCGAGGCGGAGTTGGTGTTCCTGTCGCAGAAGGCGGGCGTTCTGGCGTACTACAAGGTGCCGGCGGACCCGACGGTGACGCCGTGGCCGGAGGACTGCCTGCACGTCATCGACGACGCGGTGCCCTTCGAGACGGAGGGCCTGTGGATCGGCGACATCGACGGCGATGGCGCAATCGAACTGCTCGCCGGGACGAGCGTCTATCGGCGCGGCGCGGACGGGAACTGGAAAGGCGAGCCGTTTCTGGTCGGCTACCGGATGACCCGGCCGGCCGTCGCGGACCTGACCGGCGAGGGCACGCTCGACATCGTGGTGGCAGAGGGCGAGAGCGACCCCGCGAAGCTGGCCATCGTCTGGGGCGGCGTGCACGGCCGCGAGGTGCAGATCCTGCGCGACGACCTGTTCCATCCGCACAGCCTGGCCGTGGCGGACTTCGATAGCGACGGACGGCCCGACGTCTTCGTCGGCGAGATGGGCCTCGGCGGCAAGAAGGATTCGAAGATCCTCATCTACCGCAACCTCGGCGGCGGGAAGTTCGAGGAGACGCTCATCAGCGAGGGCGTGCCGATCCACGAGGGGAAGGTCGCGGATGTGGACGGCGACGGACGGCCGGACATCGTGGGCAAGCCGTACGACCCGCAGCGGCACATCGACGTGTGGTTCAACGAGACGTAGTTGAGGAAGCCACCCACAAGCCTTCCCGCCGGCTCCGCGGGGGAAACGGCGTCATGGGCAAGATGCCCATGCCACGAACTCGCGGGCCTCGCTATCCGCCGCCGGCGTCCCCGCCGTCTTTCCTGACGTAGACCGTCTGGGTGGGGAAGGCGAACTCGATGCCGGCCTCGTTGTACCGCCGCAGCAACTCCAGGTTGAAGTCGCTCGTGAAGTCCAGATACTCCTTCCAGTCCGTCGATCCGAACCAGTAGGTCACCGCGAGGCCGAGGCTGGCGGCGTTGTAGTTCATGAAGTGGACCCAGCCGGGCAGGTCGGCGGGGAACTTGTTCTTCCGCGCCGTCAGCATGTCCCGCAGGATGTCCATCGCCTGCTGGACTTTCTCGGGCGGGGTGTCGTAGGTGACGGTGATCTCGAAGTTGCGTCGGATGTACGGCCGGACGCCGGCGTTCTCCACCGGGGTCGAGGCGATGACGGCGTTGGGCACCGTCACCAAGTGCCCGAAGAACGTGCGGATGCGCGTGGAGCGGAAGCCGACCTCCTCCACGAACCCGTCGTAGCCCTGAACGATGATGCGGTCGCCCATCTGGAAGGGGCGGTCGGCGAAGATGGTCACGGAGCCGAAGAAGTTGGAGAGCATGTCCTTGGCCGCCAGCGCGAAGGCGAGCCCGCCGATGCCCAGCCCGGCGATGAGCGCTCCGATATCCCACCGGAAGATGTTCTGCGCGATGAACAGCGCCGCGATGATGACCACGAACACGCGGAGCGTCTTGCGCAACAGCGGCACGAGCTGATCGTCGAGCTGCGTTCGCGTCTTCGAGGTCCAGCGGATCAGGTAGATCTCGAGCACGGTGACGAGGCGGAACATGGTCCACGCCACCGCGAGCACCGCGATGGTCCGGCAGACGTTGTGCCAGAAGGCCTGCAGCGACCTGGGGCCCGTCCCGGTCATGTAGGAGAGGTTCATGAACGTGCCGGCGATGTAGAGCCCCCCGGCAAGCGCCACCATCACCGACGGGCGCGACAGGCTGTCGAGGACCTGACCCAGGGCGCTGGGCTCGCCGGGCTTCTGCATCCGGGCCCCCTGCCGTGCCAGCATGAACGACACCACCTTGCCGACGACGAACGCCGCGAGCAGCGCCCCCAGCAGCGCCAGCCAGCGCCACACCTCGTTGCCCAGGAAGACCGGCTCGAAGAACCAGTCCGACCACCAAGCCGCCAGAACCGCCATCGACATCAAACTCCCTGTATTTGGCGAAAACCGTTCGGCTACACTATACGGCCCGCCGGCGGCGCTGTCACGCCCGCTCGGGGCCCATCGCCGCCCGGCAAGCGAGGTGGTCCATGACTGCACTGACCCAACGGATCCGCGACGCGGCCCTGGCGGCCGGCGCGGATCTGGTCGGTTTCGCCAACATCGAGCGGTTCGACAAGGCGCCGCCGGCACAGCATCCGCGGACGATCTTCCCGCAGGCGCGGACGGCGATCGCAATGGCCGTCCGGCAGGGCCGCGGTACGCTCAAGGCCGTCGAGGAAGGCTGCTATTGGCAGGCGTACAACTGCGACTCGTACTGGTACCTTAACGAGGTCCACGCCCCGAAGATGATCCGCGAGGTCGTGCTCGCCCTGGAGGCCGAGGGCTACACCAGCGTGCCCGTCCACAACCCGTTCCGTGCCCACGTCGGACGGCAGATCCGCCAGGATACCCCCGGCGGGCCGGACGGCGTAATCTCGCTGCGGGTGATCGGGGCGGCCGCGGGGCTCGGCGAGATCGGTCGGGCGAAGATCTTCCTCACGCCGCAGTTCGGCCCGCGTCAGCGGGTGTTCGGCCTCCTGACCGACGCGGAACTCGACCCGACGCCGCTGCTGAAGGAGCGGATCTGCGACGACTGCATGGCCTGCGTGCGCGAGTGCGAGGCGTGCGCGATCGGCGACGGCGAGCGGACCGAGCGCGTGGAGATCGAGGACCGTGTATTCTCGCACGCGCCGTTTGACGCGCACCAGTGTGCCGTCGTGCACTCCGGCAGCGATCCGCGCTATAGCCCGTTCTGGACCGGGCAGGAGAAGGACGGTGGTAAGCCGTCGTACTACCAGTTCCTCGACCGCCGCTTCCGCCACCGGGGCATCTGCGTGGGGCGTGGGTGCATCCGGGCGTGTCTCGACCACCTGGAAAAGACCGACCGCATCGAAGCGAAGTTCAAAACGCCGCTCATCGAGCACGAGCGATGGAAACTCAACAAAGCCCCGCCGCGCAGCGACGAAGGGAAGGGCAGGCAATGACCGAAGCGAACCACCTCCGCGTGGGGTTCATCGGAATGGGCATCATGGGGGTGCCGATGGCGAGAAACGTGCTGAAGGCGGGATATCCGCTGACGGTGTACAACCGCACGGCCGGGAAGTGCGAGCCGCTGCGCGAAGCGGGCGCCGAGGTCGCGGATTCCCCCGCGGCCGTGGCGGCCACCGCGGATATCGCGCTCGTCTGCGTCACCGCAAGCGCCGACGTGCTGGAGGTCGTGCTGGACGAGCGGCGCGGGGTGATCGCGGGCGTCGCCGACGGCGCGGTGGTGGCGGACCACTCGACGGTGGCGCCCTCGGTGGCCACGCGGTGCGCCGAGGCGCTGGCGGCGAAGGGCGCGGGGTTCCTCGACGCGCCGGTCTCCGGCGGCGACGTGGGCGCGCAGGCGGGAACGCTGAGCATCATGGTCGGCGGCGAGACGGCGCACTTCGACCGCGCCCGGCCGGTGCTTCAGGCGATGGGCAAGACCGTCACGCACTGCGGACCCACGGGCGCAGGCTACGTCGTCAAGCTGTGCAACCAGATTCTCGTATCGATGAACTGCCTCGGAGTCGCCGAGGCGCTGGCGTTCGCGCGGGCGTGTGGCGTTGATCCGGGCCCGATGCTCCAGGCGGTCTCCGGCGGCGCGGCCGGCAGTTGGCAACTGGCGAACCTCGGGCCCAAGATGGTCGCCGGCGACTACGCGCCGGGGTTCATGGTGGACTACCTGCTGAAGGACCTGGGGATGGCCCACGACGCGGCGGGCGCCGCGAATGTGGCGATGCCGGGCGTGTCGGTGGCAGAGGTGATGTTCCGGGCGGCGTCGGCGCTGGGCTACGGTCGTGAGGGAACGCAGGCCGTGCAGCGCGCCGTGCAGGCCCTCGGTAAGCCGCCGGAATCTGCCGACCGGTGAAAACACCCCTGGGCGTCCGGTTACGCCGGCACCAGGTGAATTGGCGGACTGAACTGGCCGATGACATATCCTGTCGGCAGGCGGCAAATGCCGTTGCTTCGCCGCCGGCCCCGCAGTATCATGGCGGGTGGTTTCGTAGGGGCACCCCGGTGGGGTGCCGGAACCGTAGCTTTCAGGACGTGACGGCCGAGGATGCTGCACTGGCAGGCCGTCCAGCAAACGATGCCCACCCCTTGTGGGCAGCGCGCCGGGAGTGCCGCCCGTCCGGGCCAGAGGCCGGGGCGGGAAGACATGGCTGCAAAGGGCATTCCGACGCCGGGCGTCGCAGATTCCGCTGTTCGCCGACGAACGGCAGACCGCGGAAGGCCTTTGGGTCATAGAGTTTCGCATGAGCCAAAGCCGTAATGGCTACGGGGCGGCGGTCGAGCTGCTCGAGAGTTCCGGACGTACGGGAGGCGCCGGCTTGCGGCGCCGCGGAGGCGGGATGCCCGCGCCGGGCCGCTAGAAGGAACTCGCCGAACCTGCACCGTCGCGCCGCACGCCCTTGGGGCGGCTTGTGGTGACCTCGACCGAAGCCCCGCGCCCATCATGGGCGCCTTTGCCTGCCAGACCCTCGGCACGGCTCCTGTTGCCAGGAAAGGAATCGTGCCATGGAACCTGCCCTCTGCTTCGCCCTTCTCGCCGCCAGCAACGCCCAATGGGTCGCCCTCGCCTTTGCCGGCGCGATCCTCTCCGTCGTCGCCACCGCCTATGTGATGAAGCGCCTGGAACACGGCCGGGCGGAGAAGTTTGAGAAAGAACTGGACGCCCTCAAGGCCGCCGCCGCCGCCGAGGCGGAGCGGATCAAGGCCAAAGCCGAGGCCGACGCCCAGGCCGAGTTCATCCGACGACGCGAGCAGTTCGACCGCGAGACCGAGCGGACCCGTCAGGAGCTCCGCGGCGAGGAAAAGCGTATCGCCAAGCGCGAGGATCTGATCGACCAGAAGCTCGAGACGATCAACTCGAAGGAGCGGATGGTGGAGACGGCCCAGCGCGCGGTCACCGAGAAGGAGAAGTCGCTGGCGACCAAGGACCGGCACCTCAACGAGGTCATCGCCCAGCAGAAATCGCAACTTCTTAAAGTGGCGAACCTTACGCTCGAAGAAGCCCGGGAACTCCTCCTCGGACGTGTCGAGAAGGATATGCAGAAGGAAATGTCCCAGCTCATCGAGAAGCGCCTCCAGGAAGCCCAGGAGACGGCCGAGACGCAGGCCCGAGAACTCATCGTCCAGGCCATCCAGCGATACGCGGCCGAGCACACGTGCGACACGACCGTCTCGGCCGTTGAGATTACGTCCGACGACATGAAGGGGCGCGTGATCGGCCGCGAGGGGCGGAACATCCGGGCATTCGAGAAGGCGACCGGCGTGGACGTGATCGTGGATGACACGCCGGGAGTGGTGGTGGTATCCGCGTTCGACCCGGTTCGGCGGGAGGTGGCCCGGCGGAGCCTGGACAAGCTGATCCAGGACGGGCGGATCCACCCCACGCGGATCGAGGAGGTGGTCGCCGGCACGGAGAAGGAGGTCAAGAAGCAGATCGCCGAGTACGGCAAGCAGGCGGTGGTGGACGCCAATATTCGGGGCCTGCACGGCAAGCTGACCGAACTGCTCGGGCGGCTGCACTTCCGCACGAGCTACGGGCAGAATGTGCTGAAGCACTCCATGGAGGTGGCGTTCGTGTCGCAGGTGATCGCCGACCAGCTCGGGCTCAACGGGCAGCTCGCCCGCCGGGCCGGGCTGCTCCACGACATCGGCAAGGCGCTCGACCACGAGGTCGAGGGCGGGCACCCCGAAATCGGCGCCGATGTCTGCAAGCGCTACGGCGAACGCGACGAGGTCATCAACGCCGTCGCCGGGCACCACAGCGACGTGGAGGCGATCAGCCTGTACACGCCGATCATCGCGGCCGCCGACGCGGTCAGCGCTTCGCGGCCGGGCGCACGGCGCGAGACGCTCGAGCGGTACGTCCAGCGGCTAGAGAAGCTCGAGGGCATCGCAACAAGTTTCGAGGGCGTCAAGCAGGCATACGCCATACAGGCCGGGCGCGAGGTGCGGGTGATCGTTGATAGCGAGAACGTGGACGACCGCCTGTCATCGAAGATGGCGCACGACATCGCCAAGCGGGTCGAGGATGAGTTGGAATACCCCGGCGAGGTCAAAGTTACGGTCATTCGCGAGGTCCGCGCCGTCGAATACGCCCGCTGACGCCCCCCCCCTGGTCGTCTCGAACCCGCGAACAGCGCGAATCTGCCCACCGACGGGGGGGGCGACGGGAACGAAGCAATGGCAGGGCCGTGATTGTGCGTTGTGCCCGTCGCGCACGACCGGTGCCCAAGACAAGGGGAGCGGCAAAGGTCGGCTGATTCAAGAAATGGCTTTGAGGTAGGCCGCGGTGCGCACAAGCACTTCCATATCAGGGAGTTCGCGCTGTTCGCGTCGTTCGCGCCTTCCTTCCGGCGACGGTTCACGCCTGGGCGGCCGCGGCGGGGGTGTCTCTGCGCTCACTGGGGCGGAAGAAGACCACCATCGCCTCGACGACCAGCCACAGCGCCAGAACCAGGGTCAGCCCGTTGACCACCGCCAGGGACCACTTCTGGTAGGCGGGGAACGTCGCCGTGACTTCCCGCGCGAGGAAGCGGTTCTCGTTGAGCACCACCGCCCACACCGTGATCACCAGCATGAACAGGCACGGCACGAGCGTCAGCACCCAGCCCCAGGCATGCTTGCGCCGCAGATAAAGCGTCGCCACAAACAACGCCAACGCGGCCAGTAGCTGGTTCACCGCCCCGAACATCGGCCAGAGCGTCATGGCGCCCGTTCCGCTCGCGCCGGTCGCGAAGGCCAGCGCCCCGGCCGTCACGACGGCGATGCCCGTCGCCCCCCACCGGTTCGACAGCCCCGGCGCCTTCAGGTCGGTGCCCAGTTCGCCGACCACGTATCGCTGCAGTCGGGTGGCCGTGTCGAGCGTCGTCCCGGCGAAGGAGGCGATGAACACGCCAATGATCACCTCCCCCAGGCCTCTCGGGATGCCCATCGTGGCCAACATGTTCGCCGAGCCCTCCACGAACGCGGCGATCTTGGCCCCGAGCCCCTTGTTGGTCAGGGCTCCCCAGTCTGAGTAGTTCGATCGCCACGCGGCCTCACCGGTCAAGCCGTTGAACCCCAGTCCAATGCCCGCCGAGACGGCCACGATCACCAAAACCGCCAGCGCCGCTTCCATCAGCATCGAGCCGTAGCCGACAAACAGAGCGTCGCTCTCCCGGCTGACCTGCTTGGGCGTCGTGCCCGAGGAAACGAGCGAGTGGAACCCGCTAATCGCCCCGCAGGCGATCGTGACCATGAGGAAGGGCCACATGGAAGGCGCCTTGGCGGCCGCCAGGCTCCTGGAGTCGTTGAAGGCCGGTGCGACGATCTCCAGCCCGCCCCACAGCGCGGCCGCGAACACGCCCACGATCAGCAGCCCCATCGCAATGAAGAGCTGCCAGGCGTTCATGTAGTCGCGCGGCTGGAGCAGCATCGTCACCGGGGCCGACGAGGCAAAGAACGCATACACCAGCAGAACGATGATCCACACGCCCATCGCCGGCAGCGACAAGGCGCCCAGCGACACCGTCTTGGGCAGTGCCAGCGGGGGCAGGACGTGTCCCAGAACGACGGTCGCGTACATGGCGAAGACGGCGACGGCCGTCGCGAGCGCCACGTTGCGCTTCCACTTGTACACGGCCAGGCCCAGGCCGATGGCGATGGGGATCTCAAGCCAGATCGGCAGCACCGCGTGCGGGTACATGGCGAACACGGCCGCGGTCACCACGCCGAAGATCGCGATCACGATGAGCAGTTCGAGGAACACGATCATGAAGAACAGCGTCCGGGCCCGGCGATTGATGTATCGCCCGGTGATTTCCGACAGGCTCCTGCCCTCGTTGCGGAGGCTCATCACGAGCGATCCGAAGTCGTGCACCGCTCCCATCACGATACTGCCGACGAACACCCACACCAGCGCCGGCACCCAGCCCCAGATGATGCCGATCGCCGGGCCGACGATCGGGCCGGTGCCCGCGATGGACGTGTAATGGTGCCCAAAGATGATGCCTTTCCGCGTCGGAACGTAATCCACGCCGTCCTCGAGCTCGCGCGAGGGCACCGGCGCGCTGTCATCCAGACGAAAGATCTTCCGGGCCAGGAACCGCCCGTACGTGTGATAGGCGATCAGGTACCCGGCAAACGTGACGACAACGATGAGAAGCGCGTTCACTTCGACTCTCCTTCCCGTCGGCTGCGGAATGTGACAGCCGCCGCCGTAACAAACGCCCCCCGGGTCGCATCGGTCCGATGGTATGGACCGCGGACAGCTCGTGTCAACCGCATCTCGGGGCGATGTTGGGGCTTGCGCGATACGCCGCGGGCGAGGTAGTCACCGCGGAGGGACGAACGAAGGCGGGGAACTCCGCTCGATGACAAGAACCAGAATTTTATTCATAAGCCCTTGCAAACGGCGCAAATATGAGGAATAAAGCTGCCCGGTTGCAGGCTGCCCCGGCCTCATGGGCTCGTCGCTTCGGCCCGCCGGCGGGGGCGGTCACATCGAGCATCTGAAGGAAAGGGCGAGCACCCATGCTGGCAAAAGGGCTATTGGGCATCGAAGACACATACGTTCTCGCGGCTTATCTGCTGTGCCTCGCCAGTTCCGCGCTGTGCGTGGTTTACGGCCTGATCACTTGGAACAAGGGCGAAGAGCCCGTCGAGAAGTCGGACGTCGAGTGGGCGGCCGAGGAAAAGAAGGTCGAGCAAGAGCTGTAGGCGCCCCGGCCTTCCGGAAAGCGCCCCTCGCCTACCTCGCTTCCATCGCCGTCCGAAAGGAGACCTGAGCCTATGCTGGCACAGACCGTCGGCTTCGTGCAAATCATCGTCGTCGTACTGTATCTGCTGGTCATCGGGTATCTGGGGTGGTTGGGCTTCCGCCGAACGCGGACGGCCGCCGACTATCTCGTCGCCGGTCGGCAGATTCACCCCTTCATCATGGCCATGAGCTATGGCGCCACGTTCATCTCCACCAGCGCCATCGTCGGCTTCGGCGGCGTGGCGGGGATGTTCGGCATGAGCCTGCTGTGGCTGACGTTTCTGAACATCTTCGTGGGGATTTTCCTGGCGTTCGTCCTCCTGGGCGGGCCCGTGCGTCACATGGGACATCGCCTCGACGCCCATACCTTCCCCGAACTGCTCGGCCGGCGCTACGGCAGCAAGTTCATCCAGGTGTTCAGCGGACTGGTGATTTTCCTGTTCATGCCGATTTACGCGGCGGCCGTGCTGATCGGCGGCTGCGCGTTCATCGCGTCGCAGTTCGGCATCACCTACAACGTCGCCCTGCTGGTGTTCAGCGTCCTGATCGCGGCGTACGTGGTGATCGGCGGGCTCAAGGGCGTGATGTACACCGACGCGCTGCAGGGCTCGATCATGTTCGTCGGCATGATCGTCCTGCTGATCGGCACGTACGCGATGGTCGGCGGCGTCACGGAGGGGCACGAAAAGCTGACCGAACTGGGCAAGCAGCCGAACCTCTTCAGCGGCATCGGGTTCAAGGGGTGGGCCGCGACGCCCGAGTTCGGCTGGGGGGCCAAGGAGGCTGTCAAAGGAGACAACCCGGGCGCCTACAACCTGTGGTGGATCGTCATCAGCACGATCACGCTCGGGGTGGGCATCGGCGTCCTCGCCCAGCCGCAACTGGCGGTGCGGTTCATGACCGTCAAATCGAAGCGGCAGCTCAACCGGGCGGTGCTCGTCGGCGGCATCTTCATCCTCATCATGACGGGCGTCGCCTTCACCGTCGGCTCGCTGAGCAACGTGTACTTCCTCGAGGAAGAGACCGTCGAGGGTGAGTTGAAGGCCGTCTCCGGCGTCATCCCGCCCAAGCCCGCCGACATGCCCGCGGATGAGTGGAAGAAGGAGGTGCCCACGCACTTCGCGTGGGTGATCGCCAAGAAGGAGCGCGGGCTCAATCTCGTCAAAGACAAGGAAACCGGCAAGGTCAGGAAGGCGAACCCGTTCGTCGGGGACGACGAGAAGTCTGTCCCGTGCATGCTGTTGCACATCGACACGAGCGGGGACGACGCCGCCGATACGCACCTCATCTACAAAGGCCACGGCGGCGCCGCGGCCATCACGCCGGCGGCCGAAATCGAAGGGCTGGAAAAGGGCGCCGACCCGACCCCCCTCGTGGGGAAGAAGATCAAGGTGAAGCCGAAGGCTACCGCCTATCTGCGGGCCATCGTCAAGAGCACGGTCCGCAACGCTGACGGGGAAGACCGCGTCGTCTATCAGGCCGCGACGAGCCGGATCATCCCAACCTACATCGGCAAGGCCATGCCCGACTGGTTCGGACTGATCTTCCTGCTGACGCTGTTGGCGGCCGCAATGAGTACGCTGTCCAGCCAGTTCCACGCCATCGGCACGAGCATCGGCCGCGATGTGTTCGAGCAGGCGACCGGACAGCAGGGCAAAGGCATCGGCGTGACGCGGATCGGCATCATCATCGGGATCGTCATCGCGGTGATCATCAGCTACATGAACCCGGGCACGGGCTACATCATCGCCCGGGCGACGGCGATCTTCTTCGGTCTGTGCGCGTCGGCGTTCCTGCCGGCGCTGATCGGCGGCTTATTCTTCAAGCGGACGACCAGGGCCGGGGCGATCGCCTCGATCGTGGTCGGCTTCGCGGTGACGGCGTTCTGGCTGACCTTCGTCAAGGAGACGGAGTCGCGGGCGCTGGGCATCTGCCACGCCCTCACCGGCAAGTACGCCCTGTTCCTCGACAGGCCGAACTGGCCGGTCGTGGACCCGCTGGTGGTCGCCCTGCCGCTCAGCGCTCTGGTGCTGATCGTCGTCTCGCTGATGACGAAACGCCCGGCCGACGAGCACCTGAGCAAATGCTTCGGCCCGGCGAAGGGATAGAAACGGGTGAACCGAACTCGCCCCAACAGACGATGATTCTGGATAACGACGAATGCCCGCCGGCCGGATGCCGCCGGGACCAGACGGAACCGATGGAGAAGAAAGGATTTACGATGAGACTGAGACTGGCAATCGCCACGCTTGCCTTGTTGGCCGGCGCGGCCTCGTCCTACGCCGACGCGCCCGGCGATGTGGCCGCCCAGGAACGCTTCTGCGCCTTGTGCGATGCCAAGCACCGCGCCTACGAGGCGGTGCCCTGGCTGGAATGGGGCATGGACGTCCGGCTGCGCGAAGTGTTCGCGCCGAACCTGCTGCTCGACCGGGAGGACCGGCACTTCCAGCGCTATCGCCTGCGGGCGTGGACGGGGATCAAGCCGGTGGACAACCTCCGGTTCGATCTGCGGCTGGTGTACGAGCCGCGGCACTTCTGCCAGCCGGCGCGCGAGGCGCGCACGCGGAATGCCTACTACATCGACGAATGGACGCTCAGCGAGGCGATCTTCGACAGGGCCTCCGTCACGTGGAGCAAGGCGATGGGCCTGCCGCTGACGGTGACGGTCGGCCGGCAGGACATCATCTTCGGCAACGGCTGGCTCGTGCTCGACGGCACGCCGCTGGACGGGTCGCGGACGATCTTCTTCGACGCCATCCGCGCCACCTACGACGCCAAGGAAATCCAGACCACGTTCGACGTGATCTACATCTGCCAGCAGGCGGACAGCGACCAGCAATGGTTCGCCCCGTTCTGCGACAAGGATTTCCACAACATGGAGCAGGATGAGAAGGGCGTCATCCTGTACGCCACGAACAAGAGCCTCGACAAGACGCAGATCGACGGCTACTTCATCTACAAGCACGACGACGCCGACATCGGCACCGAATTCCCCGAGAACGAAGTCGCCCCGTGGCAAATGGGCAAGAACTCCGACATCTTCGCCATCGGTGCCCGCGTTGTGCACGCCTTCGACGACCACTGGAAGCTCCGGGCCGAGTTCGCCCAGGAAGTCGGCCACAAAGAGGACTTCGAGTTCATTCCCAACCAGGGATACGGGTATGTCGGACACCGACTGTGCGCGTTCGGCTTCAACAGCCTTCTGTCGTACGACTTCAAAGACGCCATGGCCAACCACTGCCACGTCGGCTACGAGTACCTCTCCGGCGACAAGAACAGTTCGGGCAAGAACGAGCAGTTCGACCAGCTCTGGGGCCGCTGGCCGCAGTGGAGCGAGCTGTACGTCTATGCCGCGGCCCTGGAGAACCGCCCCGGCGAGGTGGTGAACCACCACCGCATCAACCTGGGCTGGAGTTGCTCGCCGATGGAGGATCTGTCCGTGCTGGCCAACTACAACCTGGTCTTCACGGATAAGAACTCCTTCTCCGAGCGCGGGTACTTCTCCGACTCCGGCTGCCTCAAGGGCCAGAACCTCACCGGGTTGGTGAAGTACCGCTTCGACGAGCACTGGAGCACCCACGTGTACGCCGAGCTGTTCTTCCCCGGCGACTACTACGACGATTCGCGGAACGAGACCGCGGGCTTCTTCCGCTGGGAAGTCATGTTCACCTGGTAGCGTTCGGCGTTTGTCTCTTCCGGCGGCGGGGCGCCACGCGGCGCTCCGCCGCTTGCTTTTGCGCCCGGCGCGGAGGCCCGGTAGAATGGCATACATGCGAATGGGCCTCGTCATCCTGCTGGCGGCCGCGACCGCCGGGCTTCCGGGCTGCCCGCCGGCCACCCCGCCGAAGCAGGCCGCCACCCCTCTTACGACGCGCGTGCAACGGTCGTCCTGGGGCGGCCCGGCCGGGCCGGGAATCATCCTGACGACGCCCCACTATCGGCTCTACACGACTACGCGCAGCCATGCCCTACAGACGTACCTGCCGGGGTTCATGGAGGCCGCGTACGCCCACTATCTCGATTTGACCGGCCTGTCGGAGCGCCCCGTGCAGCAGGCGATGGAAATCTACATGCCCGCCAGCCGGCGGGAGTGGGACGCGATGACGGTGGCGGTTCTGGGAGAGGGCACGCCCGCGCGCCGGCTCGAGGCCGGCGGCTACTGTTACAAGGGCAAGTGCTTCCTCTGGCAGGTCGGCGGGACGGGGACGTTCTCCGTGGCGGCGCACGAGGGGCTGCACCAGTTCCTCTACCATCGGTTGCGGGACGGGCTGCCCATGTGGCTGGAGGAAGGGCTGTGCGTGCTCACCGAGGGGCACCAGTTCGACGGCAACGCCGTCCGCTTCCTCCCAGAACACAATCCCGCGAGGTTCAACAGCCTTCGCTCGGCTATCCTGCGCGAGGGGTGGATCCCCCTCCGCGACCTGCTGGTCATGGACTCCACCGACGCCGTCTCGGGCGGGACGCAGCGGGCGGTCGGATACTACGGGCAACTGTGGGCCCTGGCGCTGATGCTGCGGGAGAAGCCGGCGTACCGGGCGGGACTGTCGCACCTGATGGCGGATGCGGCCGCGGGGAAACTGCACGAGGCCCTCGGCCTGCCGCGAAAGGCGCTCGACGCGATTCAGCGGCACAGCCGGGCGTACAACCAGGCGGTCGGCGAGCGGGTGTTCCGGCACTACTTCTCCGGCGACCTCGACGCGTTCGAGCGCGAGTACCTCGCCTATGCCAAGGCCCTGACGGGCATCGAATAACCGCCGCGCCTACTCCCCCTTGCGGTGATCGAGAACTCGCTTCGCCTTGCCCGTGGACCGCTCCAGCGTCTGCGGCTCGACGAGGTTCACCTTCGCCCCGATGCCCGTGACCGACCGGATCTCCTGCCCGATTCTCTCGCGCAATTCCTGCATACGGCTCATCTTATCGGAGAAGAACTCCGGCCGGACCTCCACGTGAACGGTCAGCTCGTCCATCGCGCCCGGTCGCGCCACCTCGAGGAGATAATGCGGGGCCGTGCCCTCCACCCGCAGCAGCGCCTCCTCAATCTGCGAGGGGAACACGTTGACGCCGCGGATGATGAGCATGTCGTCGGAGCGGCCGACGATCCGGCTCATGCGGACCCCCGTCCGCCCGCACGGGCAGGTCGACGGGTCGAGCGACGCCAGGTCGCGAGTGCGGTAGCGCAGCAGCGGGAACGCCTGCTTGGTCAGCGCCGTGAACACCAACTCGCCCAGTTCCCCGTCGGCCACCGGCTCCAGCGTCTGCGGATCGAGGCACTCGACCAGGAAGTGGTCCTCCTGAATGTGCATCCCCCGCCGCGCCGCGCACTCGCCGCTGACGCCCGGGCCGATCACCTCGGACAACCCGTAGTTGTTCATCGCGATCAAGCCCATCTCCCGCTCGATCTGCGTCCGCATGTCCTCCGTCCACGGCTCCCCGCCGAAGTGCGCGAACTGAAGCGGCAGCGACGTCGGATCGACGCCCTCCGCCCGCGCGACCTCCGCGATGTTCAGGGCGTAAGAGGGCGTGCAGACCAGCACCTGGGCGCCGAGGTCGCGAATCAGCATGATCTGCCGCCGCGTGTTGCCCGACGCGGCCGGCACGACCGCCGCCCCCACTCGCTCGACGCCGTAGTGCAACCCGAACCCGCCCGTGAACAGCCCGTAGCCGAAGGCGATGTGGACCGTATGCTCCGGCCGCAACCCCCCCGCCACCAGGAACCGCGCGCACAGGTCGGCCCAGAGCTCGCGATCCTGCTTGGTGTACGCGACGAAGGTCGGCCGGCCCGTTGTGCCGGAGGAGCCGTGGAAGCGGACCACCTGCTCTCGCGGCACGGCCAGGAAGCCCAGCGGATAGTGCTCGCGCAGGTCCGCCTTGGTCGTCATGGGCAGGCGGCGGACGTCGTCGGGGGTACGGATGTCGTCGACCGTGACCCCGGCCTTGGCGAACGCCTCGCGGTAGAACGGCACGCCCGAGACGCGCTCCACCGTCTGCCGCAGCCGCTCCGCCTGGAGCGCCGCCAGCTCGTCCCGCGGCATCGTCTCGGCCGGGTCGAAGATGCGATTCTCAAACGCGAACTCAGCCATTGTCGCGCTCGTACAGCTCGACCTCGCCGACGACGTTGACGCCTTTGGCCTGGAGCGCCTGGACGGCCGCGTCGGGATCATTGAAGCGGAACACCAGCACCGCCCGGTCGCCCCGGCGGAACGTGAACGCGTACATGTACTCAATATTCAGCCCGGCCGCGTTGATGATCTCGAGCACGTCGGCGAGCCCGCCGGGGCGGTCCTCCACCTCGGTGGCGACCACTTCGGTGACGTTCACGACGCTGCCGGCCTTCTCCAGCACCTGCTTGGCCTGCTTCCAGTCCGGCACGATCAGCCGCAGGATGCCGAACTGCTGCGTGTCCGCGAGCGACAGCGTCAGGATGTTAACGCCGGCGTCGGCCAGCGCCCGGCACACGCCGCTCAGGTGCCCGGGTTTGTTCTCCAGGAACAGTGAGAGTTGGTTGATCTTCATCGATAGGCCCCTATCGGTTGGTCAGTTCGTCGGTTGGTCAGTTGGTCACTCGGTTAATCGGTAATTCAGTTGATCGATGAACGGAGGCGACCCGGCGCCTGCGGCGGAAAGCTCCGCCGCGGGAGAACCGATTCACCGAATCACTGATCAACCGATTCACGGTCGTCCTTACATCTCCCGCTTGTCGATCAGCCGCTTCGCCTTGCCCATGCTGCGCTCGATGGTGTGCGGCTCGACGAGCGACACCTTCACCCGAATGCCGATGGTGGTCTCGATGGCGTGGCTGATCTTCGCCCGGAGCGCCTCCATCGCCTTCACCTCGTCGGAGAACAGCTCGGCCGTGACCTCCACCTGCACTTCCATCTGGTCGAGGTCTTTCTCGCGCGTGAGGATGATCTGGTAGTGCGGCAGCGTACCCTCGACCGCCAGCAGGGCCGTCTCGACTTGCGACGGGAACACGTTGACGCCGCGGATGATGAACATGTCGTCGCTGCGGCGGGCGATCCGCCGGATCCGCCGCACGGTCCGCCCGCACGGGCACGGGTCGGTGATGACGTTCGTGATATCCCGCGTGCGGTAGCGGATCATCGGCATGGCGCTCTTGCCGAGGGTCGTCAGCACGAGTTCGCCTTCCTCGCCGTCGGGGAGGGGCTCCAGCGTCTCCGGATCGACGATCTCCGGGTAGAACCAGTCCTCGAAGATATGCAGCCCGTCCTGGGCGGAGCACTCGCTCGCCACGCCCGGCCCGATGATCTCCGACAGGCCGTAAATGTCGTACGCCTCGATGCCGCTGCCGGTCTGGATTCGCTCGCGCATCCGCTCCGTCCACGGCTCCGCGCCGAAGATGCCCGCCCGCAGCGGCAGTTCCTGGATGTCGATGCCCTGCTCGGAACAGCGCTCCATGATGTACAGGAAGTAGCTCGGCGTGCAGCAGATGGCCGTCGAGCCGAAGTCCTTCATCAGCATGATCTGCCGCTCGGTGTTTCCGCCCGAGATGGGGATTACCGTCGCGCCGAGGGCCTCCGCCCCGTAGTGGGCGCCCAGCCCGCCGGTGAACAGCCCGTAGCCGTAGGCGTTCTGGATGATGTCGCCCGCGCCGCAGCCGCACGCCGCGAACGTCCGCACCATCACGCTCGCCCACACGTCCACGTCCGCCTGCGTGTACGCCACCACCGTCGGCTTGCCCGTCGTCCCGCTCGACGCGTGCACCCGCACCACCTCGCGCATCGGCACCGCGAACATCCCGAACGGGTACGCGTCCCGCAGGTCGGTTTTGACGGCAAACGGCAGCTTCCGCAGATCCCCGAGCGACTGAAGGTTCTCCGGTTCCACGCCGGCCGCGTCGAACCGCTCGCGATAGAGCGGCACGTTGTTGTAGGCCTGCCCCACCATCGCCTTCAGCCGCTGGAACTGAAGATCGCGGAGCTGCGCCTCGGGCAAGTAGTCCGGGGCGCTGGCGGGATGAAAACCGGCCTGGGGGGCGTGGGGCTTCGCCATGGGTATCGGGCACTCCTTTCCGTCGAGCCCCGGCCAGGGCTTACGACCGCTTTCGGGCGGCCTCCCGGCCGAGCGCGAACGCCTGATCGTTGACCTCGTGGACCTTCTCCGGCAGGTTGGCGTGGACGGCCGACCGCCAGACGTCCTCGTCGAGGTCCAGGTACGTGCTCAACGCGCCCAGCACGGCGACGTTGAGACTTTTCCTGTTGGGCAGGGCATTCTCGTCAATCCAGTCGGCGGAAATCAAGACCCCGTCGTCACTTAGTCGCGGGCGGGCGACCTCGACTTGGTCCATCGAAAGCACCAACAGATAGTCGGCCGACCCGGCGGGCACCATCGGGCTCGCGCCCGAGAGGTCCGCGGCGAACCGCACGTCGCTGGTGACCGACCCGCCGCGCTGACTCATGCCGTGGACCTCGGCCTTCTTGACGTCCCGCCCGGCCCGGAACGCCGCCTCGGCCAGGATGTCCGACGCCTTCAGCACCCCCTGACCGCCCAATCCTGCGACGACGACGTTCGTTATTTGCTCCGCCACCGGGGCGTCTCCTTCCTGCGTTTAGCGGGCCGCCGCGGCGGCTCCGCCTGCTGCTGCAGCCTCGTACTGCTTGATCTTCTTCGCCGCCAGCAGGCATGGCCGGCGGACGACGATCACGCTGAGCTTCCTGGCCTTCAGGGCACTCTCGATCACCCGCCGCAGGAGCTCGCTTTCGGCCACGGGATCGACCACGTGAACATCCTCGATGCCGATGGCCTTGGCAAGGTTCTCGAAGCTCAGTCGGTGCGTCGGCGTGTGGTCGAGCTTGCGGCCGGTGCCGGGGTGCTCCTGCAATCCGGTCATGGCCGTCGTCCCGTTATCGAGGATGATCACGACGTGCCCGGCCGGCGGCGGGTTGTAGGCCATTTCCACGAGCCCCGTGATCCCGCCGTGGACGAACGTGCTGTCGCCGATGACGCTGACCACCTTGCGGGCCTGCTCCTCGGGCAGGACGTGCCGCAACCCCAAGCCCACGCCCATCGACGCGCCCATACACACACACGTGTCGAGCGCCTCGAACGGCGGCAGCACGCCCAGCGTGTAGCAGCCGATGTCGCCGGCCGCGTAGCAACCCAAGTCGCGGAGAACCTCGAACGTCTTGCGGTGCGGGCAGCCCGGGCACAGTTGCGGCGGCTTGCCCTTCGGCGGCTTGGGCTCGGGCGACGTGTCCCCGGCGAGGATGCGCTTGACGCGGTCCACGTTCAGCTCGCCGAAGCGGTACATCTCGTCCTTGCCCTCGACCGCGATGCCGCCCGCCCGCGCCGCGTCCACCAGCACCGGGTCGCCCTCCTCGATAACCACCAGTCGCTGCACCACGTCGGCGAAGGTCCGCATCTTGCCCAGCGGCAGCGGGTGCGTCATGCCCAGCTTCAGGAAGCTCGCCCCCGCGGGCGCCGCCTCCCGCGCGTGGACGTACGAAATGCTCGACGTGAGAATGCCCAGCTTGCCGTTGCCGTCGATCACCCGATTGGGGCCCTCGGCCTCGTTCCACTTGGCGATCTCGGCGAGCTTCGCCCGCAGGCGGCGGTGCGCCGGGCGGGCGTTGGCGGGCACCATCACCCGTCCGGGCAGATCGCGGTCATAGTGCGGTTCGCCGGCGGGCGGCGTGCGGTTCGGCGTCGGCACGACGACGGTCTTCGAGTGGCAGATCCGCGTCGTCAGCCGAAGCAGCACCGGGATCCCCCACTTCTCCGAGATCTCGACGCCGAGGTGGACGAAGTCGTACGCCTCCTGACTGTCCGACGGCTCGAGCATCGGCACGCCGGCGGCCACCGCGTAGCGCCGGTTGTCCTGCTCGTTCTGGCTCGACGCCATGCCCGGATCGTCGGCGGAGACGACGACCATCGCGCCCGTCACGCCCGTGTACGCGGCCGTGAACAGAACATCCGCCGCCACGTTGATCCCGACGTGCTTCATCGTGACCAGCGTACGGGCGGCCGCGAACGACGCCCCGAGGGCGACCTCCATGGCGACCTTCTCGTTGGGCGCCCACTGGGCCCGCCCGCCGATTCGGGAGAAGTTCCCAAGGATCTCGGTGGAGGGCGTTCCGGGGTATCCGGTCCCGAGGGCGACGCCGGCGTGCAGGGCCGCCAGGGCCACCGCCTCGTTGCCGCTGAGCAGTTCGCGATTCGACTCGGTCATGGGCTCTCCTGGGCGCTGTCCAGCGCTTCCGTCAGCCAGTCGGGCGGCCGGCACGGCGTGCCCGAAGCGTCCGTCACGGCATGGACGGTGTATCCCCGGGCGACCGGCCCGCGCCCGTCCGCGTGCTCGACGCGAACGTCGCACCGCAGCCGCACCCGCCCGGCCATCTTCGCGGTTGTCATCACGCGAAGCTCATCATCGTAGCGCGCCCGGCCGAGGTACTCGACGTGCGCCTCCACCACCGGAAGCATCACGCCGCGGGACTCCATCTCGGCGTACGGCAGGCCGATCGACCGCAGGTAGTCCGTCCGCCCGCACTCGAACCACTCCAGGGCCCGCGAGTTGTAGAACGTGCCCATCTGGTCGGTCTCGCTGTAGCGGACCCGAAGGGTCAACGTGCTTTCGTGTGCGGACATCCTCGATTCGCTCCGCCGGCCGGGCCGCTTCTGTTAGCAGATTCGCCCCGCAAAATCAAGCCGCTGGCGTTGCCCGCGCCGCCCCGCTACAATTCGTTCAGCCGGCCGCGGGGCGGTCCGCATGGCCGGGGAATTCCCGAAGGGAGCGTGTCACATGAAGCGGTCATCACTGTGGGTCGCGGTCGCGGTTGTCGTCGCGTGCGCGTCGGCGCCGGCGGCGCCGCTGGCGGAGCGTCTGCCGGGCGAGGCGCTGGCGTACCTCGGCTGGGCGGGGCGCACCGACGCGTTCAACGCCTCCGACTTCGGCAAAATGCTCGAAGACCCCGTCATCCGGGAGATCTTCGGCGCGATCGAAGACGGGATCCTGCGGAACATCGAAGAGGAAGAGGGGCAACAGATCTTCAAAGACGCCTGGGCGCTCGCGGGCATCGTGTGGCAGCGCCCGATGGCCGCGGCGCTGCTGGACCTCCAGGCCGGCGACGGCGAGCCGAGACCCTCGGCCGCGCTGATCATCGACCTGGGCGACAAGAAGCTCGCCTTCGCCCGGCACCTGAGCTCGCTGATCTTCCTGACGCCGGCCGGACAGGAACTCCGCGACACGCAGGCGGCCGGTGTGCCGTACAAGGTCATGCCCGGGCCGGAAGGCATGGAGATCGCCTACGGCTACGTGGGCAACACGTTCTTCGTCTGCATCGGCGACGCGGAACTGCCCGCGAAGCTCATCACGCAGGAGAAGGCGGGCTCGCTCGCCGAGGATGATCGCTTCTCGGCGGCCGTCGGCGAGGTGGGCGGCGACGGCGCCCAGATTGTGATCTACTACGACATCGAGACGGCGCTCGAAAAGGCCGAGCCGATGCTGGCCGGCCTGGGCGGCCCGGCGATGCTTCCCCCGATGCCGCACCCGACGACGCGGGGAACGATCGAGGAGGCGCCGAGGCCAACCGGTCGTCCGATGCGGCTGGACGAGGACGGCCCGCCGGACTTCCGGCAGATCCTCCGCGCGATGGGGCTGGGAAAGATGACCACGCTCGCGGCGAGCGCGAAGTTCGTCGAGGGCGGCGTGTACTCGAAGCTGAAGCTCGCGACGCCCGCCCCGCACGAGGGGCTGCTGCTGCTGGCCGGCGGCAAGGCGCTCCAGGACGCCGACCTCGCCGAAGTGCCGGCCGACGCCGACTGGGTGATGGCGGGGACGGCCTCGCCGAAGGAGTTGTTCGACGCGGCCATGAAGGCCGTCGGCGACATCGAGCCCCGCGAGCGGGACGACTTCGAGCAGCGGCTGGCGCAGATCGAGGACCAGATGGGCGTCTCGCTGCGGAAGGACATACTGGGCAGCCTGGGCGAGACGTGCGTGGTGTCCGGCGCGGCCTCGCAGGGCGGGTTCCTGACGGGCATGCTGGTGACGATGCGCGTCGAGGACGGCGAGCGCCTGGATAAGGCGCTCAGCCAGATCGGGGCGTTCTTCGAGAAGCAGCTCACCCCGCCGCCCGAGCCGCCCGAGCCGCCCGTCTTCTGGACCTGCCCGCTGCATATGGACATCCGCAGCCCCGAGCCGGGCGTCTGCCCCGTATGCGGCATGGAGCTGATGTCCTCGGAGCAGCTTGGGATGCACATGCAGCGCCGGCCGCGGCACAGCTTCGCTCTGCGGTCCATGCCCGCCGGCGGCACCAAAGTCCGCTACGTCGCCGCCAGCTTCGAGGAATTCCCCATGCCCGTCGCCCCGGCCTGGGCGGTGCGCGATGGGAAGCTCTACTTCGCCCTCTGGCCGCAGGTGATCGTCGCGGCGTTCGACCAGATCGAGGCCCGCACGGCCGGCTCGGAGGACGCCCCGCGGCGGCTGATCGACACGCCCGCGTACCGGGCGCTCCGCAAGCGCCTGCCCGACAAGGCGACCGTGCTGTACTACGAGAACACGCCGAAGATCCTCCGCACGCTGTACCCGCTGGGGCTGGCCGGCTGGACGGCGGGCGCCAACGCGCTCAAGCACCACGCCAAGGTGGACGCGAGCATTGCGTGGCTGCCGCCGGTGACGCGGGTGGAGAAGTACGTCGGCCCGTACATGTTCACCGTGACGGCCGAGGAGGACGGCATCGTCATCGAGGACTTCGGCTCGATGCCGTTCCAGTCGATGGGCTTCGCCCAGGGCATGAATCCGCTGCTGGTGGCAACGCTGATGCCGGCGCTGAATCGGGCACGGGGCCTTGCCAAGCGCAGTGTCTCGGCCGCTAACCTAAACGCGATCGGCAAGGGGTGCGCCCTCTACCAGGCCGAGTTCAACGACCAACTTCCCCCGGCCCTGGGTACGCTGATCGAGCACGGCTATATCGGCACGGGCGCCCTGGTGCATCCCGCCAGCGGCAACCCGCCGCCCAAGCTCGTCGAGGGCAAGCTCGTCGGGGAGATCGACTACGTATATCTCGGCGCGGGCAAGAGCGTGGTGGACGAGGCGGCCACGACGATCCTCGCCCACGACAAGCCGGAGCATAACGGCTTCCAAGGCGTCAACGTGGTGTTCCTCGACGGCCATGTCGAGTGGATGACGATGGACCAGTTCCAACAGCAGATGCACCTGATGACGGGGCGCATGCCCCACTTAGGCGGCGCCCCCGGCGAGCCGCCGCAAGAAGACGCCGACGGCACCGAGGCAGACGAACCGGACGAGATGGGCGACGAGTAGCCGCCGCCTCACGAAGCACGGCATGAAGGGAAGGAAGCCCGCGGTGCATCCGCGGGCTTCTTCATTGGAACATTGAGCCTCGGGGCCGCGGCGTGATTGCGACGGCCCCAGGGACCTCCGCAAACCACGACACCCACTGACCCACTGACCAACTGACCAACCGACCCACCGACCCACTGACCAACTGATCGACCGGCCTGCCGCCGCCCCCGGCCGATCAACCAGTTAACCAGTCCACCACACCGGCGGCGCCCTATCCCTTCTTGATCCAGAACGGGCCCTTGGGCTTCTTGGGGCGCGAGCTGCGCGACTTCTTGCCCGGCGCGGAGACGGTCGTCTCGACGGCCGCCTGCTGCTCTTCCCGGGCCTTGATGTGCTTGCGGATCACGTACTGCTCCGCCACGCCCGCGAACGTGCTCGCCATGATGTACAAATTCAGTCCGGACGGCATCTTATAGAAGATAAACAGCATCATCACGGGCATGAAGTACATCATCATCCTCGTCTGCTTGGCCTGGTCGGTTTCGGGGGCGGCCTGCTGCGGGTTCATCTTCATCTGCAGCACCATCGCCACCGCCAGCAGCAGCGGCAGCAGGTTCAGCCCGTAGATCGCGCCGATCAGCGGCAGGTTGACGCCGCCGAACGAGATCAGCGCATCCGGCGCCGCCAGGTCGGTGATCCACACGGGCAGGAACGCCGCGTGCCGCAGGCTCACCGAGGCGTTGATGGCCGCCCAGAGCCCCAGCCACACGGGCATCTGGAGCAGCATCGGCAGGCAGCCCAGCAGCGGCGTGGCCCCCGCCTGCTTGTAGAGCGCCATCATCTCGCGGTTCAGCGTCTCCTTGTCGTCCTTGTACTTCTCCTTGATCTTCTTCATCTGCGGGCCGAGCTTCTGCATCTTCGCCATCGACACCTGCCCCTTCTTGGTCAGCGGGTGCAGGGCGATGCGAACCAGCACCACCAGCAGGATGATCGCCACCCCGTAATTGCCCAGCGCCACGATCGACAGCTTTTCCAGCAGCCACATGAGCCCCCACGACAGCGAATCGAACGCGCAGAAGCAGCTCCGCAACTCGATGGTGTCGAGGTACCCCAGGTCGTCATACAGTGGCCGCGCGGGCAGCGGATCGCGCGAGACGAAGATCGACCGGTCCTTCGGCCCCACGTACACGTCGAGCTTCACGTCGTACGACTCGCCCGCGGCAATGGTCCGCTCCGGAAGCTCCAGGCCCGACAGGTAGAGTCCGCGCGTGTTGGTATAGAACGTGGACTCGAAGAAGAACTTCGCCCGGTGCTCCCGGGCGACAAGTTCGTCCTTGCCCTCGTCGTCGGTCTCCTCTTGTGCCTCGGCCTCGCCGCCTTCCATCGGCTCGAGGTACATCACCGAGGCAAAATACTTGTTCGCGATGCCGATCCACAGCGCCGGCTCCTCCGCGTTCGTCTCGCCCGCGGGCACCCGGACGCCGACCTTCTTGGGCTCCACGAGCGCCTTGATGAGGTCCTTCGTCGCCCGGATGTCCACCTCCTGCGACTCCGGCTTGTAGTAGGCCGCCATCGGCCGCCGCATGTCCTCCCCGCGGGCCTCCTGCGGCACCCCCACCGCCCCGAGCTGGTCCAGCGACACCTTCACGCCGCGGTCCGGCAGCAGGTTGATCACCCGCAACGTCACCTTCAGCGAGTAGTCCTTCGGGTCGAGCGTGTACGTCTTCTCGACACGAACGACCGGCACAAGTTCCCGCTCGCCGCCCGGCCCCGCCGGGCCCTCGTACCGCTGCAGTTCGAACGCGAACACGGCCGCGTTCTCGCTGGCGCCCGCCGGGCGATACCAGTACTCATTCTCCAGCGGGACCTCCCGGGTCGCGTCCTCGGTCTCCCCCTCGATGGTGACCACGAGCTTGCGCGTCGCCAGGGGAAAGTCGATCTCGTCCTGCTCGCCGATGACGGAGAGCGCCTTGTAGTGCCCCTGGTACTTCCCGGGGTTCTGACGAACGGCCTCGGCGTAGGCGGCCGGGTTCTCCTCGTAGAGCTGCTTGTCCTCGACGGTGACGAAGTACTTCCGCAGCTTGGCGCTCCTGACGGCCGCCCCGCGGTTGGCGAGTTCCACCTCCATGACGTACTCGCTGTCGGGCGCGAGCGAGCCGATGCGGATGGGTTTGTCTTCCGGCTGGCTATAGGAGATGTATTTCCATCGGGACGCAGCGGCCGGCGCCGCCGGCGCGGGGCGGGTCGCGGGCGCGGTGGCCGTGGTCGGCTCATCGTCGCCCGCCGCTACGGCCGGCGCTGTGGACGCGGGCGGATCGTCCTCGCCATTGGCGGCCGCAGAGTCATCCGGGGCTGCCGGGGGGGCGCTCGCTTGCGGCGCGGGCTGCGGCGCAGGCTGCGTGGCCGCGGGCGTCTCGCCGTCCTCGCCATTGGCGGCCGCCTCCTTGCGTTCCTGCTGCTTGCCGAGCACGTACCACGTGAACACCGCCACGCCGAGGGCGAGCAGGACCAGCACGATCACGAAGCGTCGAGTATCCAACCTGCACTCCTTGGGGTGCCTAGCGGCCCTCTTTCAGCCGGCTGCCCAGGTAGTCGTCGAGTTCGGGAATGGCGAAGACCTTGCTGGCGACGGCATCGACGTCGTAGGGCACGCGGACGAACCGGACGGCCTGCGGCTCGAGGATCACATAGGCGGCGCGGGGGTCGCGGTCGCGCGGCTGCCCGACGGAGCCGACGTTGATGAGCGCCTTGCGCGATGCGTTGACCTCGTACACCTCCTCCAGCTCGTCGGGGGCGTAGAAATCGGGCGTGTCGAGGAACACCCCGGGCACGTGCGTGTGCCCCACAAAGCACAGGTTCGAGAACCGCTCGAACAGCCCCTGAACCTTGTGCGGAGCACTGTACACGTCGTCGGGGAAGACGTACTCGTTGACCGGCCGCCGCGGGCTGCCGTGAACGAACGCGATCTCCCCGAGCCCCAAATCCTCGCCGTCGAGCGTGTGCTTCACCGGCAGCGTGCCCAAAAATTCCCAGCACGCGTTGCGCTTGTCGGCGTCCGTCTCCTCCTCAATCCGCTGCCGCGTCCAGAAGCACGAGTTCTCAGCCGCGATATTGAACTTCGCCGGCTCGTACATGACGGCCGAATCGTGATTGCCCATCAACGTCACGGCCGCCGCCTGGCGCACCAGTTCCACGCACTCGACCGGTTCCGGGCCATAGCCGACAAGGTCACCGAGGCAAACGATCCGCTCGACATTTCGCTTGGCGATGTCGTCGAGGACGGCCGTCAGGGCCTCGGTATTCGCGTGGATGTCGCTAATGATCGCAATCATGGGGGAGCGTTCCCGCAGGCCGGACCATCGTAGAGGGCGAACGGGGCCGATGCAACGGCGAATGCCGGGGGGCCAACAGCGGCAACGGCAGAGCGGGACCGGCCGGCAGGGAGGCAGGTCGGACGGATTCCCGGATTGCACGAATGAGATAATCAGAGCCGATTCCTATAGAATCCCTGTAATCCCGTACTCCCCGCAATCCCGTTATCTCCGCGGCGGCTCCCCGGCTTTCCGGCCGGCGCCCCGCCGCCGAGGGCAATCCGGTTATCGCGGCCGCGGAAACGTGCTATCCTGTCGGCGGCATGGGCGAAGCGGTCTCCATCGCGATCGAAACGAGCTGCCGCGCCGGCGGCGTGGCGCTGGGCGTCGGCGACGAACTCGTCGAGGCCGTCGCGTTCGAAGCGCACGGCCGACACGCCGCGCAACTGCTCTGCCGGCTGGATGATCTGCTCGCCGCGCGCGGGCTGAAGCCGACGAACGTCGATGAGGTGTACGTCTCCGCGGGGCCCGGCAGCTTCACGGGCATCCGCGTGGGCGTGACCGCGGCCCGGACGCTTGCCCAGGCGGTGTCGGGCGTGCGGTGCGTGGGCGTGCCGACGGCGCGGGCCGTCGCGGAGAACCTTCGCGGCCGGGCGTGGGAGCGGCTGGCTGTCGTCTTCGACGCCAAGAACGAGAACGTCTGCGTGCAGGAGTTCGCCCGCCGCGACGGGCTGCCCGAGCCCGACGGCCCGCCGCGCGTGGCGCCCGAGCAGGAGTTCCTCGCGACGGTGCGGCGGCCGGTGCTGCTCACCGGCGAGGGGCTGGGCTACCACGACCTCGCGGGCGAGGGCGTCGAACTCGCCGAGCCGGACGTGCGGCTGCCGACGGCCGAGGGCGTGTGGCGCGTCGGGCGGCGCCTCGCGGCCGCGGGCGAGTTCACCGGATACCACCGGCTGCTGCCCATCTACACCCGCCGCCCGGAGGCCGTGCGGCTTTGGGAGAAAAGGGGGGAGAAAAGGGGGTCAGGAACCGTTCTTGCCCCTGAGGGGGCGAATTCACATCTGAAGTGCAACGTTGACGGCAAGAGGAAGGACATCGCGGGGTGACGCCCCCCCCCGTCGCGCCAACAACCCATCGCCCCCTTGGGGCTCTACCCGCGTGGGGTCCGTCTTCCGGGGGCTGCGCCCCCGGCCAAACCCCGGCGTGCCTTCGACACTTAGGGGCGAACTGATCGAGTGACACATGGCGGCAAACGACGGCCGCCGTCCTGAGGCACAGCCGAAGTCCCACAGAGAGCGAAGCGAAGCGGAGATCCCCAAGGGACCACCCCGCCGTTGCTGATGGCTGATCGCTGATCCGGCTTCGTCTTCGACTCCGCCGTGACAGGTGGCGGATGGCTTGCCCTGAGCGAGTCCCGAGCCAATGCGAGAGACGAGTCGAAGGGCCCAAGGCCTTGCGGCGAACCGGGGCGGTCTGCTAGCGTATGAACGTTGACGGCCCGGGAAGCGAACCGGGCCGCGATGGTTCATGCCTGAGGCTCAAACCGCTATGTATAAGCTGTGGAACAACTTCAAGACGACGATGCTGATGGCCGGCCTGATGGGGATGTGCCTCGGCGTAGGGTACCTCGTCGGGGGGCGAAGCGCCCTGCTGCCCGCCCTGCTCATCGGGGCCGTGCTCAACTTCGGCGCGTTATTCTTCAGCGACCGCATCGCCCTGGCGACCATGCGGGCGAAGGAAATCTGCCGCGACGACGACCCCGTCCTGTGGGACGCCGTTGAGCGCCTCGCCGAACGGGCCGGCCTGCCCCGGCCGCGCGTGTGCATCTCGCCGGCGACGGCCCCCAACGCCTTCGCGACCGGCCGCAGCCCCAAGCACAGCGCCGTGTGCGTGACGGCCGGCCTGCGACAGATGCTGAGCGACCGCGAACTCGAAGGCGTCATCGCCCACGAGCTCTCGCACATCAAGCACCGCGACATCCTCATCAGCACCGTGGCGGCCGTCGTGGCCGGGGCGATCACGTGGGTGACGTACCTGGCGTTCTGGTTCGGCGGCGACGACGACGAGGGCAGCCCGATCGTGGCGATTCTGATGATGATCCTGGCGCCGATTGCGGCCGCCCTGATTCAGATGGCGATCAGCCGCAGCCGGGAGTACGAGGCGGACCGCTCCGGCGCCGAGATCGCCGGCAACCCGAACGGCCTGGCGTCGGCGCTCTCGAAGCTTCATTCGGCCAGCCGGCGCGTGCCGCTGCCGGTCAGCGACGCCCAGAGCAACATGTTCATCGTTGCGCCCCTTACCGGCCGCAGCGCCGCCAAGCTGTTCATGACCCACCCGCCCGTCGAGGAGCGCATCTCGCGCCTCAAGGCGATGGGGACAACCTGACCACAGAGACTCAGAGATCACGGAGAGTCGTGCTCTGTCAACCGACCTGGGGGTGAGAACTCGTGCAGGCAGCGCCCCGGTTGCTGCCGTTCAGGGGTATTCACAGGCCCACGGCGTTCCACAAGACAACAGAAGAGAGCGCTTCTTCTCCTCTGAGTTCTCTGCGCCTCTGTGGTGAATCACGCGAGTTCGAAGATGGACTGCGTCTTGACGACCGTGAGGTCCGCGGGGAAAGCGTGGAACGCGAACACGTGGAGCTGGTTGGGCTTGGCCTGATAGTCGATGTACGTAAACGGCGTCAGGCCCGGGGCGCCGGCCGTCATCCACATGGGGAACGGCACGAACAGCCCGCGCTTGGCGCCCTGCTTGGCGAGATCGTGGTGCGTCTGCACGTACACGTCGGGCGTCATCGGCTCGACCTGGAAGCTCATCAGGTAGTTGATCCCGTCGGCCCGGCGGCGCTCGTGGTCGCGCTCGCCGCGGAACGGCATGTCGAGCAGCAGCCCGCGCTGCGGAAGCTCCGTATCGCGGTCGGCCGCCACCTCCACCAGCGACACCTCGTCGCGGTAGAAGCCGATCACGTGCGTGCAGCCGGTGACCCAGATCTGCGCTTCGTAACCGCCTTTGACGATCCGGTGGTCGTGGTGGATGTCGAACAGCTCGGGGTGCAGGGCCCGGTCGTACAGCAGGAACCGCAGCGACTCGACCGTCTGTTTCTGTCCGATACTCACGGGGCGTCCTCCGCCTGTAAGCGCATTATAACCGAATCCGCCGTGCGGACAATGCAAGGGATTCGCTCTGAGAAAGGGCCGCGAACCAGGCGACCGGGACCGGGGCAAGCAGGGAGTTGCGGGGCCGGCCCTTGCCGCCGAGGCCTGTTCGGGCGAAGCTATGGGCCCGGCGCATCCGACGTGCCGGCAACCGCGGAGATGACCTTCCGATGATCTCTTTCGAAATCGAAGTCGCAACGCGAAGCGGCGGTTCCTGCCGCTTCCGCCTGGATTCTTTGTCCGACACGACGGCCGTCGCGGATAGCGGCGTGCGCCTGGAGCTGACCGGGCCGCCGCCTTGCCGTGTGGCGCTCACGCCGCCGCCGGGCGACCGCATCCTGTCGGCCGCGTACGTCCTGTGCGTGCCGCTGCGGAACTTCCACGAGACAATCGTGCCCGACACCGGCCGCGGGTACTCGCAGCAGACGCAGCTCGTCGGCTTCTGGGGCTCGCGGCAGGCCTCGCGCATCAACAACGTCCGGATGCCGCTGTACGTGCTAACCGGGCAGGACCATCGCCCGGGCCTGGCGTTCGGCGTGATCGGGGCGAACGTCGAGACGGACTTCGTCGTCCGTGAGCCGGCGCAGCGGCGGGCGCTTTCGGCCTGGATGAAGCGCCTGACGCTGGAGATCCGCCGCGGCACGGACGAGTTCCCGCTGCCCGATTCTGCGTTCGACGCCGACGGCCGGCTCGTCGAGCACCTGTACGTGCTGGAGGAGCCCGGGCACGACACGTGGGTCCACACGCTGCGCGACTTCTCGGGGCATCTCGCCCGCCTGCGCGAGCTGGCCCCGCGCTGCCCCGACACGGCGCTGGAGCCGTACTGGTGCTCGTGGACGGACTGGTTCTCCGGCGACGTGACCGAGGAGGTCATCCTGGGCAACGTCCGCGAGGGCGTGGCGCTGGGCATCCGCAACTTCATCATCGACGACGGCTGGTTCGGGCCCGGACTCGACAGCGACCGCGACGTGCAACTCAACATCGGCGACTGGCGGGAGGACTCGGCGAAGATCGCCGACCTGCGCGGGCTCGTCGAGCAGATCCACGCGGCCGGGGCGCGGGCCATCCTGTGGTGCGCCCCGCACGCGGTCGGCCCGAAGGCCGATTGCCTGCCTCGCCGGCGCAAGCTGCTCATTCGCGAGGCGGACGGCGGGCTGCTCATGACGCGGAACGGCTTCCACTCGCTGTGCTTCCAGTGTCCCGAGGCCCGCCGCGCGATGGGCGAGCTGTGCGCCGGCATAATCAAGCGATACGGGGCCGACGGCGCGAAGTACGACCTGTTCAACTGCGTGCCGGATGGCCCCTGTTGCAGCCGCGAGCACCAACACGACACGCCTTCGCCCATCGAGGGGCTCGCCCGCACGCTCGCCGAGATCGACGCCCTCACCCGGGCCGTGCGGCCGGACTGCATCACTGAACTCAAGCAGAACTACGCCACGCCGCACCTGTACGCCCACGGCAGCGTCGTCCGCGCCGGCGACACCCCCTACAACGCCGAGGGGAACTTCCTGCGAACCGCGTACATCCAGGCGTACACGCCGTTCGCCCTGAACGACTATGAGACGATCACCAACGACGACTCGCCCGAAGCCGCGGCCGCGATGATCGTCAAGATGCTCGCGGTCGGGGCGCCGGCGTACTCGATGGACCTGTGTGCCCTGCGCAACGAGCACAAGGCGGTGATTCGGTTCCTGCACGGCTGGTACGCGCGGCACGTGGGCGATCTGCGAAGCCGGCGGGCGCCGCTGGATACGGAGCTTCGCACCTGGCGCGTGGAGGGGCGCGAGACGGACCTGTACTTCGTGTTCGATACGGAAAGCCGGCTGGCGCTGCCCGCGCTGCGGCCCGCGGAGGTCGCCGTCGGCACGTTCGCCGGGCGGGTGGAGCTGCACCTGCCGCGAGAGGCCGGCGCTCAAGTAATCGTCGAGAGCCCCAGCGGCCGGGACGAACGCGGGCGGCGCGACGAGGCCCGCCGGCTGTCCGTCGAGGCCCGCCCCGGCGAGATCATTCACCTGCGATTCGACTGACCTGATGGAAGACCCCATGGCCCGCGAGAAGAAGCCGAACATCCTGTTCCTGTTCACCGACGACCAGCGGTTCGACACGATCCGGGCGCTGGGCAACGAGCAGATCGAGACGCCGAACCTCGACGCCCTCGTCGAAAGCGGCACCGCGTTCAAGCAGGCCCACATCATGGGCGGCACCTCGGGCGCCGTCTGCATGCCCAGCCGCGCCATGCTCCACACCGGCCGGACGCTCTTCCATATCGAGCGGCAGGGCCAGCAGATCCCCAAAGACCACGTCACGCTCGGCGAGCACCTCCGCGCGAACGGCTACGAAACCTTCGGCACAGGCAAGTGGCACAACGCGCCGCCGTCGTACGCGCGGAGCTTCTCGGCGGGGGCGGAGATCTTCTTCGGCGGGATGGCCGACCACTGGAACGTGCCCGCCTGCCGCTTCGACCCGACCGGCCGCTACGAGCAAACGCCCATGTGTCCCGATCCCTTCGCCTCCAACGAGGTCCGCTACCGACACTGCGATCACATCACGGCCGGGCGGCACTCGACCGACCTGCTCGCGGGCGCGGCCGTCGAGTTCCTCGGCCGGCGCGACGCCGCGAAGCCGTTCCTGCTCTACTGCGCGTTCCTGGCCCCGCACGATCCGCGGACGATGCCGCGGGAGTTCCTCGACAAGTACGACCCGACCCGCATCGAGCTGCCCGAGAACTTCCTGCCCGAGCACCCGTTCGACAACGGCGACCTGACCGGCCGGGATGAGAAGCTCGAGGCCTGGCCGCGGACGCCGGAGACGATCCGCCGGCACATGGCCGAGTACTACGCGATGATCACGCACGCGGACGCGGCCGTCGGGCGGATCATGCAGGTGCTGCGCGGCAGCGGCGAGTTCGACCGCACGATCGTAGTGTTCGCCGGCGACAACGGGCTGGCGGTCGGGCGGCACGGGCTGATGGGCAAGCAGAACCTGTACGACCACTCGGTGCGCGTGCCGCTGATCCTCGCCGGGCCGGGCGTGCCGCGCGGCGAGCGGCGCGACGCCCTGTGCTACCTGAACGACATCTTCCCCACGGTGTGCGACCTGACGGGGATGGATGCGCCGCGCTCCGTCGAGGGCCTCAGCCTGGCGGCCACGTTCGCCGACGGCTCGGCCGTCGTGCGCGAGGAACTGCCGCTGGCGTACGTCGACTTCCAGCGAGGCATCCGGCGCGGGCACCACAAGCTGATCGAATACCACGTGGCCGGGCGGCGGACGACGCAGCTATTCGACCTGGCGGCCGACCCGTGGGAAATGCACAGCCTCGCCGACGACCCCGCGCACGCCGGCGAACTGGCGTCGCTGCGGGAGCGGCTCGTCCACTGGCGCGATGCACTCGACGATCCGAGTTCGTTCTGGGACGGGTGCGATTTCGGGTAGCGCCCGTTTCAGCGCGCGTCGTCCGGCAGCGAGGCCGCGTACTCGGTCAGCGAGATCCAGGTCTTCAGCGCCTCGGGCGCATCGGGCGGGCGATCGGCGCCGATGAGGTGCGTCTCGAACCCGCGTCCGGCGGCCTGCGCCGCGAGGTTAGCCTCGGCCGTCACCACGCGAATCGCCCCCGGACGCTGGCCCCCAAGGCGAGCGCGGGCGAAGCGGAGCGACGCCGGCGGACGAGGCTTGCTGCCCAGCGCGGAGACAACCGCGCGCCCGGGGAAGGCCTCGCGCAGCTCATCGCGGACGGCCTCGTACGCCTCCTGCGGTCCCTCGTGAAAGAAGGCGATCTCTCCATGACCCGACAGGGCGGCGATGCCCAGCCGGAGTTCGTCGGCTGCGGCCGCCCCGCAGCCGGCCGCCATCGCCGCATCGACGAGGAACACCACCCGATGGGGCGGAATCACGCACAGCAGCGCCTCGGATTCGCCGAACGCGTACCGTCCGTAGGGGTTGCCCAGGACAACCGCGCGGGTCGGTCCGGGCGGCAGTTCGCCCGGCCACAGGAGCACCGCCTCGCCCCCTGAAGAACCCGTCAGGAGCCGGGCCGGCCCCGACGGCGGCGAGAGGCGCGCCACCGCGGACGACGATCCGCCGACCATCGCGACCGGAGCGAACGTTCCCCGCAGAAGCGCCCGTCCCGGCGCGGCAACCGCATCCGGCACGAGGATCTCGCCGCGGAGCTGCGACACGTCCGACGCCGCCAGCCCGCACGCCAGCACGCCGGCCGCCAGAATCGCACCCGTCAACGCCAGCAGCGACCAGCGGCACAAGAACCCGATGGCTTCTCCGGCTTCGCCCATGCAGAACCTATCGGCCGGCGCGGCCGGCACCTCAAGTGGTCAACCGACGGACGACGATCGCGGTCAGGTCGTCGGCCTGGGGCCGTCCGGCCGTGAAATCGTCCACCGCGGCTCGCAGCGTCTCGACGAGTTCGGCGGCCGGGGCATCGCGGCCGTCCCGGACGATCTGCCCAACGCGCTCGATGCCGAACTGCTCGCGATCGGCGCCCTCGCCCTCGAAGAACCCGTCGGTCAGGATGACGGCCGTATCGCCCGCCGACAGCGGGTGCGTCACGCCCTCGAACTCCATGCCGCCGAGGATGCCCAGCGGCGGGCCCGTGCCGGGGGCCTCGTGGACAGCGTCGGCCGCACGCTCGTAGAACAGCAGCGGCCCGTGCCCGGCCGAGGCATACGAGAGCGTGCCGCCGGGCGGGTCGAGCACGCCCAGGAAGCACGTCACAAACCGCCCGTCCAGGTCGCTGTCGAGCAGCGTGTTGACGGTCGCGAGCAGGGCGGCGGGGTCGGCGTCGCGCAGCGCGACGGCCCGCAGCATGGCCCGCGTCTCGGCGATGACCAGGGCCGGGCCGATGCCGTGCCCGCTGGCGTCGGCGACGATGAGCAGCCACCGCCCATCGCCAAGCGGCAGGAAGTCGTACGTGTCGCCGCCGGTGTCGTCGGCCGGGCGATTGAACCCGGCGAGGTCGTACCCCTCGATCTCCGGCGCCTCCGCCGGCAGCAGGCCCTGCTGGATGTCGTGCGCGATAGACAGGTCGCGTTCGAGCTTTTGCTTCTCGACGAAGTGCTCGATCAGCCGGGCTCGCTGGAGCGACACGCCGGCCTGCGCCGCCAGCGACTCGGCGAGGTAGATGTCGTATTCGGAAAAACCACGCCCCCGCTTGTTGAGCACCTGCAGCACCCCCACCAGCGCCCCCTCATGGTCGCGCAACGGCACCGACAGGATGTTCCGCGTGCGGAAGCCCGTGCGCTTGTCCACCTCCGGGTTGAAACGCTCGTCGGCGTAGGCGTCGGGCACGTGCAGCGTTTGCCCGTCCTGCACCGTCGCGCCGGCGACGCCCTTGTCGGCCGGGAAGCGGATCTCCTCCTCGCCGGCCGCCACGCGGCTGACCAGCTCGTGGCTCGCTTGTTCGTACAGGAAGATGCTCGCCCGCTCCGCGTCGAGCAGGTCCATGCTCCGGTCGATGATCAGCCGAAGGATCTCGTCGAGTTCGACGGCCGCCCCGAGGCGCCGGGTGATCTCCAGCACCACCTCAAGGTCGCGCGCCTTTCTGTCCGGGCCGTCGGTCACCGGGTTCCCCGGGGAGTTCCGGGGGCTCCTTTCGCCGCCCTGCCGCACTGGCGGGCCGAATGGGAACCTACCCCCGCCGCCCCGCCGAATCAAGCGCCAAGCCTCATCCGCCCCCTGTGAACACGGGAGAGGCCGGATTTTGGCTGATTGGATGTTGACGACACGCCGGGCGATGAATAGGAAATCCTAAGCATCTATAGAAGAATCATTTAGATCCGCCCCCAAAAGAATCAGAAAAGGCCCTCCCTCGCGTTGACATCCCCAAAGGCCGCTCGGTACACTTCTGGTGATAGTCGGACTTGGCCCCCAAAAGGGGTGATGGGTTTACGGCTGCCTACCAGCCGTGGCGACCTCCGGCCTGCAGGGACTGCACGTGCCGGAGGTTTTTTTGCGCTGACTTCGGCGTCCCGGACACCCATTCGTGCAGCCGCGCGTTGCGGGGCGTCCGGCCGCGGGGTATCTTCTGCTCGCTGACCGGCCCGTCCCGGCCAGCGACTCACCAGCTCATGAGCGGATTCATTCGAGGCATCCTGTTCGACCTGGGCGACACGCTGCTGAACTTCGGCAAGGTGGATACGCGCGGGGTGTTCGAGGCGGGGGCGGAGCTGTCGTACGCGTACCTGTCCGAGCGCGGGTTCCCGTTGCCGAGCTTCTCCGCATACCATCGACGTCAGTTTCGCGCGATCCGCTGGAGCGTGCTCAAGAGCCGCGTCACCTGCCGGGAGTTCAGTTCGCTCGACCTGATTCGGCGGACCAGCCGGCGGATGGGACACGGTCTCACCGAGGAGCAGGTACTGGAGTTGGCCTGGAAATGGTACGAACCGCTTCGGAACTGTGCGACGGTGGCGCCGGGCACACGCGAGGTCCTGTCAGACTTGGCCGGGCGCGGGCTCTCGCTCGGGGTCGTCTCAAACACGTTCATCCCGGGGCAGGTGCTCGACCGGCACCTCGAGATGGAGGGCTTGCTCGAGCTGCTGCCGGCGCGGGTCTATTCGTGCGACGTGGGATACCGCAAGCCGAGCCGGCGGATCTTCCGCATCGCGCTCGATCGCGCCGCCCTGCCGCCGGAGCAGACGCTCTTCGTCGGCAACCTGCCCCGCCCGGACATCGCGGGCGCCCGGCGCGCGGGGCTCATCCCCATACTCAAAGACCCCGAAAACCACCACGAGCACACCCGAACCCGCCCGCGGCATCGCATCAGGGACCTGCGCGAGCTGCCGGGCCTCGTCGAGCAGTACGCCGGCGGACCGCCCGCGGCGGACGACTGATCGCCTCCGGGCAGCCGGCGGCTGATCAGCGGAACAGGCCGGCGGCGAACAGCATGGCAAACACGCCGGCCGCCAGCACGACCGCTTCGGCAAGATTGGCGAGGGTTTCGGAGGGCTTCTTCATGGCCTGCGCTCCCGGACCGGTCGGTCTGCTCATGGGGTCTATCGGACCGGGCAGCGGGGCGCCTTGAGGAGGGCGAACGGGGCCGGCGCGCGAGCGGCCTCAGTCGGCGGATTCCCCGCCCGTTCCGGAGTTCGGGTAGATCTGATGGGCCTTGGTGGCGTAGTACCAGCCCGTGGAACCGTCGCGGGGCGAAGGCGGGTTCTTGCCGAACTTGATGTCCTGTGCGACGTCGGACGACGAATACGGATTGCTCGGCCATTCCCGCAGATAGGGCCCGCACGAGCCGTTCGGGTTCAGCGCGCCGTCAGGGTCGGTCTTCTGCGTCATTCTGGCGACGAAATTCCCGGTGTCCTTCTGATAGATCTCGTTGACATGGGGGCTCCGCCCGTGGTGTTCGACCTTGTACAGGCGGATCATCTCGCGTGCGGTACGCAGGTCGGTCAGGAGGGCGGACTCCCGGGCGTCGTCGGAGGAGACGCTGATCTTGGGGACGACGATCATGGCCATGATGCTCAGCACGAGCACCACCATCATGATCTCGACCAGCGTCATGCCCTTTCGATCGTTGCGCATCGGAGAAGACCTCCTCCCAAGAGGCGCGGGGGCGGCACCGACCGACGCCCCGATTTCCCTATCGTCAAGATCGAGCACCGCATTCAGTAAGCACGGCGCATTGTGCCGACGGCGCAAACGGAAGCCCACGGGACCCGTCCCGTGGGCTGGGGGGAGATTCGTTGGCTACCCGAGGGGGCGCTCAGACGCGGCGGCGCGAGCGGCGACGCCGCGCGAACATCGCCAGCACGCCCGCGCCGACGACCACCATGCCGACCGTCGCCGGCTCGGGGATGGTGACGATCAGCTTCGTGCCGTCGTACCCCTCGCTGTTGCCGGGACGATAGACCGTGCCCGTGTCGCCCGAACACTCGTCCTCGATCGTCAGGTTCCACGTCCCCTGGGCGTCTTCGTCATCGAACAGGTCCAGCGTGTTCGTGGCGGAATCGTAGTCGTGGACTCGATACGTGCCCTCGAACGGGCTGGTCTCGCTGCCGATCTGCGTGGTCACGTCATCGTCGAACGTGGCGTCATCCAGAATCGCCTCGTCGTCGTAGAAATTCGTCAGGATCTCCACGGACGTTCCGTTGGGCGATTCAAGCGTGACGACGAGGTCTTCGAGATACTCGTGATCCATCGCCAACTGGAGGTCCACATCCTGGATCGTCCCCGACTGGGTCACCGAAAACGTGAAGGTGATCGAACCGCCGTCGTTCAGCGATCCATCCTGCCCGCCGGAGAACTCCAGCGGCGCGGTGATCTGCGACGATGCCGCCGAGGCCGGCACGGCCAACACGGCCACACACACGAATACCAGCAAGAACTGCGCGGTTGCTTTGTTCATCCTTTGCCCTTCCTTAAACAAGGTCCATCCGAATCCATCCGTTGACAGTTGCTCGCCCGGGGCGTCGTCGTCCGCGCCGGCTCGTGCGCGGAGCCCGAAGCGATGTCCATGATCTCGCCGCGGCCGGGCGCGCAGAAAACGCCCAAGCGCCGGAGCGGGAACTTCGGTCCCAAGAGATGAGCTTTCCCTCGGCCGTCCCTAAGGGACGATCCTCACTACGCGGGCAGATATACCGCGCGACCGGGGGAATTTCAAGCGCGAAATCCGCCCTTTGCCATTTCCGTGCGAAATCGGGGCGGCAACCGGCCGCCTGCGCACCTGTGGCCTGCCTGGGCCGGCGCGACTTCGCATACTTGCAGACCGCCGACGCGGGCGTATAATCTCCTTCCGATTGCGGGCGAGGAATCGACTCATGAAGACATCCGCGATGATGCTCACCGGCGTGCTTGCGGCGGCCGCGTTCGTGCCCCGCCCCGCGCCGGCCGACGAGTTCGAATGGAAAGGCGGCGAGTGGGTCGCCCGCGCCGAGCCCGCCAAGGGCACGCCCGAGGGCGAACTCGCCCTCATCCGCAAGCACCTCGCCGACGACAGCCCCCGCCGGGCGGCGAACGCGGCCGAGGACTTCCTCGAGAACTACCCTAACGATCCTCGCTGCCAAGAGGCCATGTACCTCGCCGGGCAGGCCGAGATGCAGCGCGGGCGCTACTGGGACGCGTACGAGCAGTTCGAGGCGCAATTGCTGCGCTTCCCGAAGGGATCCTTTTCGCAGCGGGCCCTGCTCCGCGAGAAGGAAATCGCCGAGGCGTACCTGGCGGGGCGCAACCGCCGCGTCAACTGGGTCATCCGAGTCCCGGCCGAGGACGACGGCGCCGAAATCCTCCAGCGCATCGCCGAGCACGCCCCGAAGACCAAGCTGGCCGAGGAATGCCTGCTTCGGGTCGCGGAGCATCACGCCTCGGAGGGCGATCATCTGGCGGCCGTGCAGGCGTACGACGCCTATCTGAAGCTGTTCGATAAGTCGCCCCGCGCCGCGGAAGCTATGCTGAAGGCCGCGCAGGCGTCGCTGGCGGCATATCGCGGCACCGAATACGACGACACGCCGCTGATCGAGGCCGAACAGCGGTTCCGCCTGCTGGCGGAGCGCCACCCCAAGCAGGCCAAACAGGCGGACGTCGCCCGCACGCTGGAGCAGATCGCCTCGTTGCGGGCGCAGAAGCTGCTGGAGACGGCGCGATTCTACGAGCGAACGAAGCGTCCCTCGTCGGCCGCGTTCTACTACCGGAAGCTCGCGGAGGCCTATCCGGACACGACGTGGGGCGCGCAGGCCCGGGCGGCGCTGGAGCGTCTTGGCGCGGGGGAGCCGGCGCCGGTGCCGACGACGCGGCCGGCCGGCGTAACGAACGAGCAGGAAGGCGGCGACCAACCATGAGATACACGCGAAGCTGGGCGGTCCTGTTGCTGCTTTCGGGCGTCGTGGGCGGATGCGGCTACTCGTTCGCCCCGCTGCACCCGGTCGAGGTGAAGACGGTGTCGGTGCCGATGTGGCACCGCGGTCAGGACGTGTACCGGCGCGGGCTCGAGATCCGCCTGACCGAGGCGCTGGTCAAGTTCATCGAGCTGCGCACGCCGTACAAGGTCACCGACGGCGGGCGGGCGGACACGGAGCTGACCGGCACGATCGACCGCATCTCGCAGCGCGTGCTGAGCCTCAACCCCGACACCGGACGCCCGCGCGAACTGGAACTCACCCTCGTCGTCTCGTTCCGCTGGAAGGACCTCCGCACCGGCGAAATGCGGGCGGAACGGACGAACTTCGCCGTCAGCGGCACGTATATCCCCCATGAGCCCTTCGGGCGCGACTTCTTCCAGGGCAGCGAGGGCGTGATCAACGAGCTCGCCCGCCGCGTCGTGGAGCACATGGAGCGCCCGTGGGAGACGGCCGCCGCACCGCCGGTCGACTAGACCGCGGCGCCGTCCGCCCAAAGCCGCTAATCCCCTTGGCCGAACCGGCCGATTCCGGATATGATGAAGGGCCGGTCCGCGGACCGACCGCACGCCCATGGAACCGAATCCCGAAAAGCCGAATCAGCCCCCCCCGCAGGGCCCACAGCGGCCGAAGATGGGCCGCTCCCTCATGGGCTGGGTCATCATCATCGGGCTCGGCCTGATGCTGATGATGGTCCTCAGCCAGGGCCTCCAGGACAGCCGCCGCGAGGTCGCCCCCTCCGACTTCTGGAAGTACGCGGAAAACGGTCAGCTCGTCGGCGAGGTGATCATCAAGGATAAGCGGATCGAGGGCGAGAACTCGACCGACGTGGTCAACCTGAAGAAGGACGAGCCGCGGAAGTTCTTCGTCAAGTACAACTACGCCGCGCACCGGGACTTCGAGGAGCGGCTGAAGAAGGCTCTCGCCGGGCGCGTGGCGTACCGCTTCGAGCCGTCGAGCTGGTGGGAAGGGCTGCTGCCGCAACTGCTGTTCCTGGTGGTGGTATTCCTGGCGATCTGGTTCCTGCTGTTCAGGCGGCTGGGCTCGGCCGCGACGGGCGGCGGCTTCCTGGGCAGCTTCGGGCGCAGCCGGCACCGCGTAACGACCAAGGAACGGACGAAGGTCACGTTCGACAATGTCGCGGGCATCGACGAGGCGAAGGACGAGGTCCGCGAGATCATCGCGTTTCTGAAGAACCCCCAGCGGTTCCACCGGCTGGGCGGGCGGGTGCCGCGCGGCGTGCTGCTGGTCGGCGAGCCCGGCTGCGGCAAGACGCTGCTGGCGAAGGCCATCGCCGGCGAGGCGGACGTGCCGTTCTTCTCCATCTCCGGCAGCGACTTCGTCGAAATGTTCGTCGGCGTGGGCGCCAGCCGCGTCCGCGACCTGTTCAAGCAGGCCAAGGAATCGTCGCCGTGCATCATCTTCCTGGACGAGATCGACGCGGTCGGCCGGCGGCGCGGCGTGGGGTTCGGCGGGGGCGGGCACGACGAGCGCGAGCAGACGCTCAACGCCATCCTGGTCGAGATGGACGGGTTCGACACGTCCGACCAAGTGATCGTGATGGCGGCGACGAACCGCATGGACGTGCTCGACCCGGCGCTGACCCGCCCGGGACGCTTCGACCGGCAGATCCACGTGCCGCTGCCGGACCTTCAGGGCCGGTACGAAATCCTGAAGATCTACGCCGGGAAGGTCAAATGCGGCCCGGACGTGGACCTGCAGCGCGTGGCCCGCGGCACACCGATGTTCAGCGGCGCGGACCTGGAGGCCCTGGTCAATGAGGCGGCCATCGCCGCGACGATGGCCGAGAAGGAATACGTCGAGCAGGCCGACCTCGAAGAGGCCCGCGACAAGGTCCGCTGGGGCCGAGCCCGCAAGAGCCGCGTGATCGACGAGCGCGAGAAGCAGGTCACCGCCTATCACGAGGCCGGGCACGCGCTGGTCCAGTCCCTGACGGAAGAGGCCGACCCGCTGCACAAGGTGTCGATCATCCCGCGCGGGCCGATGGGCGGGGCCACGATGTCGCTGCCGGAGAAGGACCGCTACCTGTACACGCGCCGCTACTGCATGGCGATGATCCGCGTATCGCTGGGCGGGCGGCTGGCGGAGGAACTCGCGTGCGGCGACGTGTCGTCCGGGGCGCAGAACGACATCGCCCACGCCACCGAGATCGCCAAGAAAATGGTCCTCGACTGGGGCATGAGCGACAAGGTCGGCCTGGTCAACTACACCAACGACGACCGGCGCTTCATGCCCATGGAGATCCCCGGCAAGCAGTATTCGGAGCACACGGCCGAGTTGGTGGACGGCGAGGTCAAGCGGATCATGGATGAGGCCTACGACGCCACGCGGAAGCTGCTCGAGGCGAACCGCGACAAGCTCGACGGCATCGCTCAGGCGCTGCTGAAGTATGAGACGCTCAGCGCCGAGGAGGTGCAGCAGATTCTCGACGGGAAACCACTCGACAAGCCGACGGTGGGCGACCTCATCGCGGCCGAGCAGGCGAAATCGAACGAGGCCGACGCGGAGCCGAAAGCCGAGCCCGCCGCCCCGCCCGTGGCCCCGGACTCGCCCCTGCCACCGGTCCCCGAACCGGGCTAGAGAATCCACTTCCGGCGGATGTTGCGCAGGCTGACGGCGAACAGCAGCGCGCAGAACGCCGCCAGCAAGCCGAAGTCCAGCGCCGGGTGCAGCCGGCCGGCGTCGTGAACCGACGCGTGCAGCAGGTCCGCCCCGTACGTCAGCGGCAGCGCGTACGACAGCGGCCGCAGCCACACCGGGAGCTGCGCCACGGGGAAGAACAGCCCGCAAAGGAAGATCATCGGGAAGCGGAAGAAGTTCGAGAACGTCTGCGCCTCGAAGACCTCGCTGACGGACACGGCGATGAACAGGCCGAGAAAGCTGGAGCTGACGGCGATGAGCAGCACGGCCGGGGCGAGCATCAGCCACCGCACGGCCGACAGGTCCGTCAGGAACGCCGCCATCACGACCGGCACGAAGGCGTTCGCACAGCCGAACAGAATCGCCCCGGTGGTCTTGGCGAGCATGAGCAGTTCGAGCGGGATCGGCGCGAGCAGGAGCCGCTCGAAGGAACGGCCCTTCTTCTCGAAGGTGACGGTGACGGCGAGCATGCTGGTGGTGCCGAAGAGGATCGACACGGCCATCACGCCGGGCAGCAGCGCCGGGATACGCTCAAGCCCCGAGCCGGAGCGGATGAAGAACATGGCCGTCCACGCCAACGGGAAGACGATGCCCCAACTGATGTTCGGCGGCTTGAGGTAGTACGACCGCATGTCCTTCGACAGGATGTTCCAGTACGCGACCGACGCGTTCATGCGGCGGGGACCCTCAAGTCGGCCCGGGCGAACGCCCCTCGTCACTTGTTCTGAGTTGGTCACAAGCTATCTGCTTTTCCAGTATCCAGGCTGCCGGCGCAGGTGCATAACCGCAACGATGACGATGTCGTCGGATCTCTCGCGGAACAGAACGCCGAAAGGAAACGTCTTCGTCAGGCACCGGCGCACGTCCATTTCGACCACGGCATACAGACGGGAATTGGCGACTACGCGATTGACCGCATCCTGCACGGACACCAGGAAGCGCCGCCCGAGCCCCGGTTGCTGCTCTTCGTAGTAGGCAGCCGACTCTATCATCTCGGACTCGGCGTCGGGATGGAAGCGGACCCGCTTCATCCCACCGAGCCGAATGCCTTGGCGAAGGCTTTGTCGGCGTCGCGGAGTTGGGCCTCGCCGCGGTCCAGTTCAGCGCAGCGCCGCCGCACCTCATCGCGCCACTGCTCGGACAATGGAGGAGCGTCCGGGGCATCGAGGCTTTCGATCAATTTCTCCGCCACGAACGCCCGCAACTCGGGTGTGAGGCCCAGCGCTTCCCTCACAACTCTTTCGACTGTCGCGCTCATGCCGTCATTATACCTCTCGTCCAGCCTTCAGCAATTCGCGTTCTTCGTCCTGGTCAGTGTGCGGTACACTTGCCAGCAGGCGGCGGGCTGCGAACCGTGTCCTCATCTCCGTCCACCTCCCTTGCCTCGCTCCTTTTCCCGCTTCATGGCGGCCGCCTCGATGCCCGTGACGCGGACGAACACCTCTTCCAGCGACGGGCGGACCCGCCGGGCCTCCCATACCTCCGCCCCGCGGTCCTCCAAGAACCGCACCAGCGGGCCGACGCGGACCGGCTCGGCCGATTCCACGCGCAGGCCGCCGCCCGCCACCAGGCGGCACTCCAGCTTCGGGAACTCCCGACCCATCGCCTCGCACAGCCCGTCCCCGGCGCCCTCGGCCGCGAACTCCACCACGTGCCTGCCCTCCGTCTGCCGCATGAGGTCCTCGACGCGGTCCACGCGGACGATGCGTCCCTCGACGATGAAGGCGATCCGCGCGCAGAGCCGCTCGGCCTCTTCGATGTAGTGCGTGGTCAGGAAGATCGTCGTGCCCGCCGCGTTCAGGTCGGCGATGAGCCGGCGAATCTGCCGGGCGCTCGCCACGTCGATGCCGGTGGTCGGCTCGTCGAGGAACAGGATCGGCGGGGCGTGGATGATGCCGGCCGCGATGGTGAGTTTGCGCTTCATGCCCTTGGAGTAGCCGGCGAACTTCCGCCCGGCCGCTCTTGCCAGAGAGAAGCGGTCGAGCAGTTCGCGGGCGCGTTCCTCCCGACCGCGTTTGCCCATGCCGTAGAGCGCCCCGCAGAAGCAGAGGTTCTCGAGGCCGGTCAGTTCGGGGTACAGGTTGCTCTCGTCCGGCACCACCCCCATAAGGTGCTGGGCGGCCTTGGGGTTCCTCGAGCAGTCGATGCCCCCCACGCGGATCGTCCCCGCATCGGGGCGAGCGAGCCCGGTGAGCAGATTGATGGTCGTTGTCTTGCCCGCCCCGTTCGGGCCGAGAAAGCCGAACAGCTCGCCCTCGCGCACCTCGAAATCGACGCCCGCCACCGCCTGGACGTCCTCAAAGCGCTTGGCGAGCCCGCGAGCTTCGATGATCGCTTCGGCCATGGCCCGTTAGGACCTTTCCTCGCCCGTGCACGGGTGCGATTCGGCGTCGCCGTGACATTCGCGAATCTGCTCGGGCGTGCAGTCGGTCGGCTTGCCCTTCAGGTTCTCCGGCTTCCGGCAGCCGTGCTTTTCTTGCTTGGGGCAGCACATGCCTTGGCTCCTTTCTTCGCTTGGCCACTCCCTTCGGGAGTCAGCAGTTGGTCGATGGACGCCCGCCACTTCTCGAGCGTCCGCTCGTTGAGTCGGTAATGCACGAAGTACCCGCGCCTGTCGTCGATGACGAGGCCGGCGTCGCGCATGACGCGCAGATGTTGCGAGACGGCGCCCTGCGTCACGTCCAGCCGGGCGGCCAGCGCCCCCACGCACAAGGGTCGGCCCCGAAGAAGCTGCACGATTCGCACGCGCGTGTCCACAGACAGCACCTTGAGCAGACGGACGAGTTGTGCCGGGCCGGCCATTTTGATTAGTATCCGCTAATATACTACATCGCGGCCCACGGGTCGTCAGCGTCCTATTCGCGGATTCGCGAGCCGGCCGACGGACTCCTGCTCCTTGCCTCGGCCCGTCGTGTAGCAGTAGCATTTGATCGCCCGGGCCGCCGGGCAAGAAAGGAGCCCATCCATGAGGAATCTGGCGGCACTACTGATGGCCGTGTGCCTTGTGGCCGCATCATGCGGGGACGGGAACGGGCGATCGTCGCGCGGGCGAGATCGAGACGACCGGCGCGAGCGTCGAGACGATCGCGCAGAGGGAACCCGACAAGACGAGGCGCCACCGGCGGTCCCCGCGCCTGCCGCCCCCGCCGACCCGCTCGTCGGACGCTGGCGGTCCCCAGACGGCGCCATCGACGCCGAATTCACCGACGACGGGCAGTGCCGCTACACCGTCCGCGAGGACGGCGGCGTGGACCGCGGCCGCGGGCTGTACACCTTTCGCGACAACGTGCTGGAAATCCGCCCCGAGGGCGAACCGCCGGTACGCTACGCCGCCCGCATGCCCAACGCCGACACGCTGGAGCTGGAGGGCGACGGCGAGCGGATTCGCCTGGCCCGCCGCCCGGCTGGCGGCGACGTTCCGGACCGACCCGACGGCCCCGACGGGCCGGTCGAGCCGCCGCACGCGAACGACCCCTTCCCGGGCTTGGCCCGCCAGCGAGATGACGGCATCTTCCCGGCGGTCGACCAACTCCGCCGGGCCGCCGGCGGGCACATCCTGTACACCCGCTACGAGGTCCTGCCCGATGTCACCGGCACGGGGGGTCCGTCCACACCGCTGGGCAAGATCCACGTGATGACCGGCGACGGGCAGGGGCAGGTGCCATTCATCCGCCCGCCGCACCCGTGGCAGGCGGGCACCCCGAGGTGGTCGCCCGACGGGCGGCGAATCCTGTTCTCCTCCGACTTCCTGATGTGGCGAAGCGCCCTGTTCACCGACGTCTTCATGACCGACCTGGACACCGGCCGGACCTACCGCGTGACGGGGGCGGAGGGGTTCCCCGGCGGAACCCGCCCCGAGCGAGGCACCGTCGAGTGCGCGATCATCGACGATCACGGCGGACTGGTGGACCGAAAGAAGCAGGTGCACGTCGCCATCCAGGGCCACGACGAGATGCTCGGCCTGCCCGACAGCCTTCAGTTCGACATCAACAACGCCCCGGCCGGCAAGATCTGGATCAAGTGCTGGGTCAGCAAGCACGTGGGCGACCTTCAGATCGTGGACGTTCCCGCCGGCGGGACGGTGCGGGCGGATGAGATGAAGCTGAGCGCCGGCAACTTCCTGGCGACGCACCCGTCGATCACCCCGGACGGGCGCTACCTCGTGTTCCTCTCGCAGCACGCCTACTACAACCGGCGGAAGAAAATCCGCGAGCAGGGCTACGACACCGTTTCGGTGATGGACCTGCACAACCCCGCCAAGCTCGCCATCACGTGGGACCCGATCAGGGTCGGCGGGCAACTCGCCAAGGCGCCGAAGCTCTCCCCCGACGGCCGGTGGATCGCCCTGTCGATGGGCCTGCCGCCGAAGGAATCGCTCGCGATCTGCCCGCTGGACAGCCTGCTCGCCGGGCGGCCTCGGCCGCAGGCGATCGTGCCCGGGCAGATGTTCGTCGGCGGCGGCACCGGGCACACCGACCCCGCCTGGTCGCCCGACGGGCGGCAGATCGCCTTCTCCCGCTACACGGCCACCACGGAGTGGATGAAGGGGGACATCTTCGTCGTCAACGCCGACGGCAGCGGCCTGCGCCAAGTGACGCAGGTCGCCGGCAACCAGATGGCCGTCTGCCCGAGTTGGTCGCCCGACGGGCGGCGCATCGCGTTTCAACTGGTCACCAGTCGCCGGGCGGTCCTGTTCGTCACCGACATCGCCGTCAGGAACGTCACCAGCGACATCTGGACGATCGCGGCCGACGGCTCCGACCCGCGGCAACTGACGCGCGACGGGCGAAGCGCCGAGCCGGCCTGGGGGCCGTAGGCGCGGGACTCGGGGCTTGCCACGGCGAACGCGCCGCCCGTAGGATACTCGCGGCGGCGGGGCCGCGTTGCCCCGAACGGCCACCTCGGGAGAACGGACATGAAACGCGCGCTGATTCTGACCGGGCTGGTCGCCTCCCTCGTCCTGGCATCCTGCGGCGACGGCGACGGGCGAAGCTCGCGCCGCCGGCGAGGCCGCGACCGCGACCGGGACGACCGCAGGGCCGACGCGCCGGACAACGGCGTCGGGCGCGACACCGCCCCCCCGACGGACCGGACCGGACGACAGCCCGACGGCATGCGGACAACCGGGAACCACGGCGGCGCCGCGGGCGGACGGCACACGGGCGGCGGGGTCTCGCTGCCCGGGACGTGGCAAGGACAGGACCAGAGCGCGACCGTGCGGGTCGAGTTCCAGGCGAACGGCCGGTTCACCATGAACATCACGCCCAACGCGGGCGAGCCGACGCGGGCGAGCGGCACATGGGCATTGACGGGCAACCGGTTGGAGATCCTCCAGGATGGGGCGGGCGACGCGGCCGTGATGACGGTCCGCGTTATCGACGCGAGCACCATCGACGTGACGGACCAGGACGGCACCGTCCGGATGCGACGGCAGTAGAGACATCACCGAGACAACCGGCAGGGCGCGTCAGGCCCCGCCTCTGGGAGAAAACAGATGAAGCGGACACTGATCTTGCTGGGACTGGTCGCCTCGCTTGTGCTGGCTTCCTGCGGCGACAAGAAGAAGAGTTCGGATCGCGGCCGGGACCGTGATCGCGACGACCGGCGCGCGGACCGGCGCGACGGCGACGACGACGGTCGGCGCGAAACCCCGGGGCCGACGCCCACACCGACACCAACGCCGGCGCCCACGCCCACGCCGACTCCCGCGCCAACCCCGACCCCGGCGCCCCTACCCACGCCCGCGCCGGGCCAGGTATCTCTGCCCGGCACGTGGGTCGGGACCATAGAGGATGCGCAGTTGCGTCTGTCGCTGACGGCCGGCGGCAGGTTCACCGTGCTCATTACGGAGCCCGGTGACGACGAACCGGAACGCTCCGAGGGCAGGTGGCGGCAGCCCAACGCCACGACACTGGAGTTCATTCCTCAGGACGAAGAGGCGGAGACGTACGCACTGCGCGTGGTCGGCCCCGACGAGATCGAGCTGACCTCCGACGAAGTAGACACGCTTCGCCTGAAGCGCGAACGCTGACCGCCGGCCGGATAAACCGCGAACCTGAAAGACCCGGGAGAGCCAGATGAAGAGGACGCTGCTGTGGATCGGCATGATCGTGTGTCTGCTGTTGGCCTCGTGCGGCGACAAGGACAAGGACACCAAGCGAAGCCGTGACCGCGACCGGGACAACGGCGCCGACAACACCGAGCGGCGCGAAACGCCCGCCCCCGCCCCGACGCCCACACCGACTCCCGCACCCAGGCCGACCCCAACACCAAGCCCCGCGCCAACGCCCGCGCCGACCCCGGCCCCCACCCCCGCGCCAACCCCGGCGCCGGAGCCGGCTGCCTTGCCCGAACCGGAACCCGAACCCGCGCCCACGCCGCCGGCGCCGGCCCATTCGCTCGTCGGCAAATGGCTCACGCGCGACGAAGGCGGCTCCGTGGAGGCCACCTTCACGGCCGACGGACGCTACACGCTGGTGATAACCACTCAGGAAGGCGCGGAAACGCACAAGGGCACGTGGGCGGCCGAGGCGGGCGCGTTGAACATCACCGAGGAAGACGAGGAGCCCGAACGGCTCAACCTCCGCTGGGTGGATGCGAACACCATCGAGGTTACCGACGACGAGGGAGACGGGCTGCGGATGGTTCGTCAGCCGTAGCGGCGCGCTTCCCGCAGTCGCCGTTGCGTTTTCGGCCGTTCCGCGGTATGCTTGCGGACCCATGAGGATCGCAGGCTGCCCCACAACCCGTGAATCGATCTTCCGCCTGAGCGTCGCTCAGGCCGTGCGCTGCCTGCGCGCAGTGAACTGGCCTGCCATTCGGTAGGCGCCCCCTGTTCTGCATGCCGTTGACCCCGGCCTTCGCCGAGGAGCCCCCGATGCCCCGAACGGATATCCGGAATGTCGCCATCATCGCCCACGTCGATCACGGCAAGACGACGCTGGTGGATCAGTTACTGCGCCAGAGCGGGCAGTTCCGGGTGGGCGAGTTGACGGGCGATTGCATCCTCGACACCAACCCGCTGGAGCGCGAGCGCGGCATTACCATCCTGTCGAAGAACTGCGCCATCGACTACACCGACCGGCACGGGCGGCGCTTCCACATCAACATCGTGGACACGCCCGGGCACGCGGACTTCTCCGGGGAGGTCGAGCGCGTCCTCAAAATGGCCGATGGCGTCCTGCTGCTCGTCGACGCCTTCGACGGCGTCATGCCGCAGACGCGCTACGTGCTGAGCAAGGCCCTCGACGCGGGCCTACGCCCCATCGTGGTGCTCAACAAGATCGACCGCCCCGGCGCCCGCCCCCACGAGGTCCACGAGGAGGTCTTCGACCTGCTGATTCACCTCGGCGCCGACGACCATGCCCTGGACTTCCCCGTCCTCTACGCCTCCGCACGCGAGGGGTGGGCCGTCGCCGACCTCGACGACCGGTCCGCCGAGGGGCGAGGCGACATCCACGTCCTCTTCGACGCCATCATCGAGCACGTCCCCGTGCCCGATCTCAACGCCGACGCTCCGCTCCAGGTGCTGATCACCAGCCTCGACTACAGCGATTACGTCGGGCGGATCGGCATCGGGCGCGTCTTCGCCGGCACGCTGCGGACGGGAGCGGATGTGGCCGTTCTGTCGCGCGACGGTTCGGCGACGACGCAGCGGATCGGCCAACTGCTGCGGTTCGAGGGGCTGGGCCGCCAGACCGTTGACGCCATCGACGTCGGCGACCTGTGCGCCGTCGTCGGGCTCGAGCGGGTGGACATCGGCGACACGCTTGCCGATCCCGAGACCCCCGTCCCCCTGCCGACGGTCGCCGTGGACCAGCCGACGCTCCACATGGCCTTCCGCGCCAACGACTCGCCCTTTGCCGGGCGCGAGGGGAAATTCGTCACCAGCCGGCAGATCCGCGAGCGACTGCGGAAGGAACTCCAGTCGAACGTGGCCCTGCGCGTCGAGGAGCGGGGCGATGAGTTCATCGTCTCCGGCCGCGGCATGCTGCACCTGGGCATCCTGCTGGAGACGATGCGGCGCGAGGGATACGAACTCGCCGTCGGCAAGCCGGAGGTGATCTACCACCGCGAGGACGGCCGGCGGCTGGAGCCGATCGAGCGGATGACCGTGGACGTGCCGCCGTCGGGCGTGGGCGCGGTGATGCAGCTCGTGGGCGACCGGCAGGCGGAGCTGATCCGCATGGAGGTCCGCGGCGAGCGAACGCACCTGGAATTCTCGATTCCGGCGCGGGGGCTGATCGGTCTCCGCGGGCGGCTGCTCAGCGGCACGCAGGGGGAGGGAGTCGTGCACCACCGCTTCCACGCCTACGAGGCGTGCCGGGGCGACATTCCCGGGCGCGTCAACGGCGTGATGGTGGCGACGGAGACCGGCACGGCGACGGCATACGCGCTGGATCAGTTCGCCGACCGCGGCGTGATGTTCATCGTGCCCGGCGACGCGATCTACGAGGGACAGATCGTCGGAGAGCACTGCAAGAACAGCGACATCCCGGTCAACGCCGCGCGGGCCAAGCGACTGACCAACATGCGGGCATCGACCAAGGACGCCACGGTGACACTCAAGGCCCCCCGACGGGTGGAGCTGGAGGCGGCGCTCGAATACATCGAGAACGATGAGTTGGTGGAGTTGACGCCTCAAAGCATCCGGCTGCGGAAGCGGTGGCTCACGGAGGCCGACCGCCGCCGCCACGCCCGCAAGGCCGCGCCGGCGATGGCTTGAGGTCTCGATCGCGAATCTGCCCACTTGCCCGCGGCCGAGGCACCGGCGTATCATCAACTCGGTGCGGCGGCGGCGTGCCGCCTGAACGGCAACCTTCCTGCAAGGGGAGCTGGAATCATGGACGCGAAGAAGAACCTCGCCGCCGTCTGTCTGGCCTGCCTGCTTTCAGTCACGCCGCTGTATGCCGGAGCGCCGGTGGACCCGGCCAGGCCGCAGCCGGGCCCGGGCGAGGCGATGATGACCGTCGAGCAGTACCCCGCCACCGACGGCAGCACGTCGGCCCATCCGCTGACGGTCCTGACGGCCTGCAAGCTGACCGGCACGCCGTGCGAGTGGCGGCACATCTTCTGGTCCGGCCAGCGCCGACTGGTGCCCGTGGACCCCGCCGATGAGCCGGAGAAGCAACCGGACCCGAAGATGGCCGAACAGCTTGAGCGTCTCCTGGCAGAGGCGAACGCCCTGGCGATCAAACTTGTCCGCGGCGAGGCGACGGACAAGGAAGTCGAGGACCGCAAGGAAACCCTCGATGAGATTCGCAGGCTGGAGTCGAAGCTGCCCCGGGCGGCGGTGCACGAGGCGCTGTCCGACAAGGCCCGCGCCAGCGGGACGCACGGCGCGTACGTGCGGCTGATCAATGGCGAGGCGGACCTGATCCTCGAATGCCGCCCGCCGTCGGCGGATGAACGGAAGCTGACGGCCGAGAAGAAGGTGGAGTTGGAGCTGACGCCCATCGCCCTCGACGGGTTCGTGTTCCTGCTCCATCGGAAGAACCCGGTCAAGTCGCTGACGCGCGAGCAGATCCACGGCATCTACACCGGGCGGATCACAAACTGGAAGCAGGTCGGCGGCCCCGACGCCGGGATCAACGCCTACCAGCGCAACCGCAACTCGGGCAGCCAGGAAACCATGGAGCGCGTCGTCATGCAGGGGGCCAAGATGATCGAGCCGCGGGCCATGGTGACCGAGACGATGGCCGGCCCGTTCAACGCCCTGGAAAAGGACGTCCACGGCATCGGCTACACGTTCTACTACTACCACCGCTTCATGCAGCCCGACCCCGAGGTCAAGTTCGTCGCGGTGCACGACGTGATGTCCCACCCCGAGTCGTTCGCCGCGGGCAAGTACGCGTTCACCACAAAGGTCTTCGCCGTGACGCGCAAGGGCCTGCCCGCCGACAGCTCCGCCGCCAAGGTCCGCGACTGGCTGGTTTCGCCGGCCGGGCAGGCCGTGGTCAAGGAGAGCGGGTACACGCCGCTGCCGGCTGCCCCCGTCGAGAAGACCACCCGCGGCCGCAGGACGTACCGCATGTTCTGCCACTGCGACAAGTGCGGACACATGTTCACGGTCGACATGTCGAAGAACGAGGACTTGGCGATGCAGATGGAGATGGGCGGCGCGCTCGATTGCCCCGAGTGCGGTTCGAAGGCGTCAGCGCTGCCGATGACCCGGTGCCCGGCGTGCGGCAAGCAGTACGTGTCGGAGCTGACGCGGTACGAAGCCAAGTACTTCACGTCCGACGCGCCGCCTCCGTCCGGGCGGTCGCCGCGGGCTGTCTGCCCCTACTGCGGCACCGACCTGCAGAAATGGTGGCGGGCGAAACGCGAGGAGCGCCGCCGCCGAGGGCGCTAGGCCTTGGCCGATGCCCCACGCGAGCGGGGGTCCGGTACGGCCTTGCTTTTCGTGTGGCTACGATTGCGGGCGGGGGCGCTTCGCCTACAATCCGGGGGATGGCGACGAACGTGGCGGACATCCTGAACTCGCACCGGACGCGGCGGGCATTCGTCTGCGGCGTGCTTAACGTCACGCCGGACAGCTTCTCCGACGGCGGGACGTTCCTGCCGCCCGAGGCGGCCGTACGGCAGGCCCGGCAACTCGCCGACGAGGGGGCCGACCTCATCGACGTAGGCGCCGAGTCCACCCGCCCCGGCTCCGACCGCGTCTCGGCCGGTGAGCAGATCGACCGCGTGCGCGAGATCCTGCCGGCCGTCACGGCGCTCGGCATCCCGGTCAGCATCGACACGACACTCGCCGAGGTCGCGGCGTTCGCCCTGGACGCGGGCACAGCCATCATCAACGACGTCTCGGCCGGGCGCGATGACGCCGACCTGCTCCCGCTGGCGGCGAAGCGCGGAGCGGCCGTCGTCCTCATGCACATGCTGGGGGCCCCCAAGACCATGCAGGCCGACCCGCAATACGAGGACGTGGTGGCGGAGGTGGGCGAGTTCCTCGCCGAGCGGATGGCAGCGGCCGAGGCGGCCGGCGTGGCACGGGAGCGCGTGATCCTCGACCCGGGCATCGGCTTCGGCAAGCGCCTGGAGCACAACCTGGCGCTGCTGGCGGGCGTAGAACAGTTGGCCGCACTGGGCCGGCCGGTACTCGTGGGCCCCTCGCGCAAGCGATTCATCGGCGAGCTGACCGGCGAGACGGACCCGCAGCGCCGCGGGGCGGGGACGATCGCCGCGTGCCTGACCGCACGGCGCGGCGGGGCGACGATTTTCCGTGTGCACGAGGTGGGCGCGGCGGTTCAGGCCCTGCGAGTCGCCGACGCGATCAACCGGGCGTGAGGGCGATTCGGCCTGAAGTCGGGGCGGCCGGCGAGACGATGAACAAGGCGAGTCCGCGCGGTTCGTTTGCGCGCGGCCGGGATCGGCATGAACCAGATTTGGGACGCCATCACGACGTACTTCGTCCGGCTGGCGACGTACAACTGGTACGTCGTCGCCATCGAGTTGGCGCTTATCGGGGCGGTGGTGTGGTGGGTCATGCGCTTCCTCCGCGGCACGCGCGGGGCGCGGCTGGTCAAGGGCGTGGCGCTCACGCTGGCGACGGTATACGTGGTCATCCTGCTGCTGCAGAATCTGCCGTCGGCGGAGGGTGAGTCGCAGTGGGAGCGGATCCAGTTCCTCTACGAGCGGTTCCTCCTGTTCGCCTTCGTCGCCACAGTGGTCGCCTTCCAGCCGGAACTGCGGCGGGCGCTGATCCAGATCGGGCAGACCCGCCTGTTCCGCCGGCACCAGCGCGAAGTGCTGGAGATGATCGACACCCTCGTGGACAGCGCCGCCTTCCTGTCGCGAAACAAAATCGGCGCCATCGTCGCCGTCGAGCGGACGGTCGGGCTCGGCGCTCTGATGGCCACCGGCACCCCCCTCGACGCCGAACTAACGACCGGGCTGCTGAATACGATCTTCTACCCCGGCAGCGCGCTGCACGACATGGGCGTGATCCTCCACGGCAACCGGATCGCGACGGCCGGCGTGCAGTTCCCGCTGGCCGAGAGCGAAGAGGCGGACCCCTCGCTGGGCAGCCGGCACCGCGCGGCGCTGGGGCTGGCGAAGGAATCCGACGCGGTCGTGCTGGTGGTGTCCGAGGAGACCGGGCGGATCTCCGTCGCGTGCGAAGGACAACTCTATCTGGGGCTGGAACCAGCGGCGCTGCGGGATATGCTCCTCGGCCTGCTGGCCTCGCCATCCAAAGCCCGCAAGCCGCAGGGCGACTCCCCCGCGACAGCGCCCGCCGGCCGAGGCGACAAGAACAAGAAGCCACCGTCCGCGTAGGGACCCACGATGAAAGCCAAACGCCTGTACGACCCGAAACCCCCGGAGCCCAACCGCTTCTCGCGGCGGTGGTGGATGGACCGTGCGCGGATGGCGCTCTGGGTGTCGGTGGTGACGGCGCTCATCTGGGTGTACGCGGACATGGAGTTCATCGACAAGCAGCGGTTCAGTGCCACCATCCGCCTGGTGGCGGGCGATCCGCAGTCCCGAGCGATCATCGAAAACGAAGGACAGGAGCGCCGCTGGCAGGACGTGAAGATCGCCTTCAGCGCCACCGGCAGCCGCAGCAACCTCGACCGCCTCCGCAACCGGCTCGTCGCCGGAGCCCAGCTTCAGTACGACGTGTCGCAGGACTACCCGGCCGGCACGCACGCGGTCCCAACGGCGGAGATCCTCCGGGCGGCGACGCGGCTGGACGAACTCGGGGCGGCCGTCGAGACCACCGACCCGCAAACGGTCGAGGTGGAACTCGACGACGTCGTCCACGAAATCCTCCCGCTGCATCTGCAATACGAGGGGGCGACACTCGACCCGAAGCCCGCGCCGCAGATGGTCGGCATCCGGCTGGCGCGGTCGCGATGGAAGGCGCTGATGGCGGAGGTCCCCGAGAACCGGCGGCGGCTGCGGACGCAGCCGGTGAACCTGAGCAACCGCCGCCCGGGCGAGGAGGCGAGCGTGGAAGCCCGGGTGATCCCGGAAGTCGCCGGACGATCCGTCCGCCTCGACCGCGCGACGGCGACGTTCAGGGTGCAGCTCGCCGAGCAGGCGGCCGCCCCGGTGATCACCAGGACGCTCGATATGGACGTGCGCGTGCAGTTCCCGCCCGAGTGGGCGACGCCGGACAACGACTTCTGGCGCCGCTACCGATTCGAGGCGCGCGACCCGCGCTGGTACGAGAAGACATTCACGCTTCGCGGCCCGGAGGACCAGGTCGAGGATCTGCTCCAGCGCAAGGACGCCCTGATCCGTGAGGGCGCCCTGGACGCGTACATCCTGCTGGAGGAAGGCGATCGCCGCCCCACCGAGGCGTGGTACACCAAGAACGTGCAACTCCGCCTGCCGCCTCAGTACCGCGACGTGAAGCTCACCCAGCCCGAGACCGTCGAATTCAAGCTCGTCGAGCGGCCGGGCGGGTAACCCCCCCCGGCCGCCCGGCGCCCCTCTGCTTGCTCCCCGCTCGCGTTTGGCATACGCTGGACTTCCACGATTCCCGCCGGAGAAACCCGATGGATGCTGAAGCCTACGTACGCGAGTTGGCGACGGCCGCCCGCAAGGCCGCGGCCGCCCTCGCCCTGACCCAAGGCGCCGACCGCGACGCCGCCCTGCGGGCCTGTGCGGAGGCCATCCGCGCGGCCAAGGCCGACCTGCAGGCCGCCAACGCCGAAGATCTCGCGAAGGCGAACGACTACGGCCTGACCGACGCGATGAAAAAGCGCCTCATGCTCACCGACGGCCGCATCGAGTCCATGGCGGCCGCCCTCGACGAGATGGCGCTCCAGATCGACCC